>OOCQ01001101.1_pt1 | contig 18449 bp, 15 predicted proteins | sample 1671121 | NCBI WGS metagenome assembly OOCQ01 (sample SAMN06348124, study PRJEB24527) | human gut metagenome | biome: human gut; feature: ankylosing spondylitis patient; material: feces | host: Homo sapiens | place: China | collected 2015-10 | reverse complement strand
TTATGGTTAGTTAGTCATAGTAAGTTATGGTTAGTTATAAGGCTCTAAATACAATGATAGAAGCAATAATCTCTCAACACTTTAGTAGATGAAGGAAGTGTGATGGAAGTTAAACTGCTGCATAAAGCAAAGCAAAAACTACCCACCGAACTAAAATAAGGTCCAGAAAAGGTGACGGAGGTTAAACTGCTGCAACCGTAGAAGCAATACTCTCTCAACTCACTAACTGATGGAGGAAGCGTAATAGTAGTTAAGCTGCTACAACCATAGAAGCAATACTCTCCCAGCAATTTTATAGATGAAGGCAGCGTAACAGAAGTTAAACTGCTACATCCGAAGAAGCAACGGGATGGCAAATGAGTAACAGATGAAGGAATAGTGATGGAAGTTAATTCGCTACAGCCATTGAAACAATTGTCTTCTATATATTTAACTGAATATTCAACTCCATCATCGCCTTTAAACTTTTCTGGTACAATGATATCACCCGAATATTTTCCATCCGTTTTAGGCAAGAGTATAGCGAAGTTAGCATCGGAATATAATTCGTAATTAAGTCCATCTATTATCTCCGCAGATGCACTACTCGTAATCATGAGCATCATAACTACAAAAACAATAAAACTCTTAAAAAAGCTGTGGGCAAATAGGCTATCGCCTATACGACCCTTCTTAAAAGTAAAACCTTTCATAAGCTTACATTTTTAAAGATTAATAACTTGTCAAAAAAAACATATTTTTCCAATTTCTACATGTTCTTAGCCGTTTTATTTTGGGACAAAGATACATTTTTTATTTGAAAGTACAAAGAAAAACGAGAGAAAAGTTTGGAGAAACAAAATAAAAGTAGTACATTTGCAGAAAAATGCAGAATTATGAAGAAAATATATAATATATGCTTGATATCGGCTGTTCTGGCCTTTATCTTGGGGACAGATACTTTTCAAGCTCAGGCAAAGCAGAAAGTAAAGTATAAGCTGGTTTTTCACGACGAGTTTAATTTGCCTGATGGAAGCCAGCCAGATTCTACAATATGGAGTAGGGATAAAAGATATCCTGGAGGGGCTTATATCATGTGGCTAAGTGACTCTAAAGATGTGGCTTTTATTAGAAATCATAAACTTGTCTGTCGCGCTATAAAGAATACCAATCCTGCTGATACTGCAGCTATGCTTACTGGTTCTGTCAAGACCATGGGCAAGTTTTCTTTTCAATATGGAAAAATAGAGGTTAGATTGCGTACTCGAAAACACATTGGTAATTTTCCTGCGGCGTGGCTGCTACCTGAGCCTCCTTGCCAACGTGCACCTTATGATGGAGAGATTGATATCTTTGAGGCTATTGATGATGAAAATATCTCGTATCATACAGCGCATAATCAATGGACAGCTGAGGGGCATCGTTCTAATCCCCAACAGCAATTCAAATATAACGTTGACGTAAGCAAATGGCATGTTTATGGTGTAGAATGGGATCCATGGCATATTGTATGGACTGTGGATGGAACCATTGTTGGAAGTTATTTCAAGTTAAAGGACGAAGATGCAATAAAGCATAGGCAATGGCCTTATGACCGACCATTTTATATTATCTTAAATCAATGTACGGGTGCAGGTTATTGGGCAAAGAAACCTGATATAGATTTTGTCTATGAGACTGAGTTTGACTGGGTAAGAGTGTATCAGAAAGAATGAGTTTAATATAAAAAAGCAGAATCCCTATTTCTACTTTCGTATGAATAGGGATTCTGCTATTTTAATGATGTATTTACAATAAATCATGAACTTATTAGAATAAATTCCTAACTTCTTGCATGCTATCAAATCTTCCTTAGTTCCAAGAATGCGAGCTTGAACATTTCTGGTACTGGCTCCACCGATGCGCATGGTTACAAAATCAAGATGTAGGTATTTTCTCTTGATTCGATGGATATGGCAGAAACGTGCTATCAGCTCATAGTCGGCAGATATCTTATAGCTATTATCATAGACTCCATACTTTTCGAAAATTTCTCTTCTTATATAGAAAGAAGGGTGGGGAGCTATAAAGCCAAATCGAATCAGCGCCGGTGTAAAGATGCGGCCAGAGTAATATCTGACGCACTTCTTTAGATTGTCTTCCTTCACGAAGTGTACATCTCCATAAATGATGTCTGTTTCAGAATTGCGTTCAAATGCAGCAACCATTTTCTCTATAACATCATTGGAAGTGAAGAAATCATCAGAGTTAAGAATACCGATAATATCACCCTGGGAATGAGCTATGCCTTTGTTCATGGCATCATAGATACCTTTGTCTTTTTCGGAAATCCAGTGAAGTCTTCCTTCCGCTTTTTCCTCATAACTCTTAACGATATCAATGGTGTTGTCTTTGGAAAGGCCATCGATAATCCAATAGTCTATGTCATGATAGGTCTGAGACAATACCGACTCTATTGTGTCGGCTATTGTCTCAGCGCTATTATATGTTACTGTTATAATTGATACTTTCATGGGTGCAAAGATACAACTATTATTTCAGATAAGCAAATAATCTCCTTTGTAATTAACATTATAATTCTAAAAGAGCTCTTAATAGAGCATCATTGTCGTTTTTACAGCGCACAGCTATTCTTATATAGTTTTTATTTTCTAAGCCATGCTTGCTGTTACAACTCTTGATAAGAATATTGAATCTTTTCAATAAGAGCTTAGACAATTCTTCTGGTGTATATCTATCTATGATTTCAATCATGAAATAGTTAGCCTGCGATGGAACTACTCTGATAAAAGGAATTTTTTCCATTTCCTTCTGAAATCTTTCACGTTCTTTGATGAATTCTTTGCATGCAACTATATAGTCCTTTGCGTATTTGCCAAAGATTTGCATATAGTATTCACCAAAAGAATTGATATTCCATATAGAAACATCTTTTTTGATATGATTGATCATTTTTGTATCTGATGAAGCCAAAATGCCCAAGCGCAGTCCTGGTACACCATATGACTTGGAGATACTTTTGATGACAGTCAAATTGGTGTATGCTTCCAATATTTCATCATGCAGCAGACTGTTGTCAAGAAAGCCTTCACTGAAATCGACGAATGATTCATCTACAATGAGATGAATTTCTTTCTTTTTACACCATTTTGCTAGTGTTATCACCTCATGTGTTGGTATGAAGTTACCCGATGGATTATCAGGATTTATCAACAAAAGATGAGAGAGTTCCTTGTTCTCATAGAAATCCATTAAATCCTGTGCATTGTAAGCATAGTCTGTTTTATCTGAGAGGAAAGGTACAACTCTGTCCTTTGCTAAACGATTTGGATATTCTTCGAAGGTAGGGTAAATGATGCCAATTTTACCATTGGACATTTCCATCATGCTCTTGATAAGCTCGGCAGCCCCATTTCCAACAACTACGTAATCCTGTTTGATGTTAAAATATTTAGCAGCTAACAGAGAATTAACATACATGCCGGATGGATATTCTGTGAGCAGTGTTTCAAAGCATGCTTTCATCTCCTTTTTCATTTGGGCTGTGGGAAAGAATGGATTGACTAAATAGCAGAAATCTAGCAATTTTGGGAAACGCCAGAATCCACCATAACGCTTATGATATTTATGCAGAATATCATTGTCATTAGCAAAGATTGTTTCTGCAATGTCGAGATCTTGTACATCGTCTATCTCATACCATTTCTCATCATGAATAGGTAGAGCCTTTAAGTCTGTTCGGCTTAAAAAAGTTAGCACTTTCAGCACCTGCTCATAATACTCGTTGTTACCCCATGCCTTGCAGTAAGCATGGAGAAATGGCAAGTATTTCTCTTTTGCAAATTCCTTGCTGAATTTATAGATATTGATGGTCTTATAGTAATCGTCGACGTTTTGAAAATTAAACATATCTTTTGATACAAAATCGAGAATGTTGTTTTCGTTGTCGATTTTTACAACAGTTCCATCCATCCAATATTCCCATTTTGCCACTAATGCAAGGTTGGGCCATGGATTATCTATCAGTTGTCTTACGATATCTTCCTCATAGATTAAGTCTGATTCAAAGAGGATAGTGTCATCTTCAACCATCTTTTCCTCTGCTAAAGAGAGAGAATAAATATTGTTAGTCTTATCATATATAGGATTATTGATATATTCTATATCAAGTTGTGAACTATATCTATCTCCTATGTAGTTTTTGAGGTTTTCACCCTTGTAGCCAATGACAATAACAACCTTTTTGATTCCTTGATGGCAAAGAATCTTTAGGGTTCTGTCAATAAGTCTTTCCCCATTGACTGGTAACATACACTTTGTATTATCTTTGGTATATTCTCCAAGTCGTCTGCCCATTCCGGCAGCTAATATAATTGCTTGCATAACTATTCTTTGTTATTAATTGATGAGTCTATAACCTATCTCCCTTAACTAAATGATAAAGGTGTTAAACCTGAAAAGTTTTAGCTTTTAATATCCATTTATCAAGGAAAGGCTTATCTGATTTACTCTGTAATTTTTGTACAACATTTTCTGGTAAGAACATCTTGATGTATTGAAGACAGAGAAACTTTGCTTTTTGAGCTGCTGACATTTGGAAGTTTACATATGGAATCGGTGTACGCCAGTTCTTACCATAGTTAAACTCCAGATATTTCTCATATTTTCTTGGGGCTTTAAACATCGCTCCTTGAAACTCAATGTCTGCTAAATCGTCCAGTAGTTCCTTTGGACACATATCTCTGCAGCAATAATACAAAGATTTATTTTCAGGATACTCCTCGAAGAAATAAAAATCAATGTACTCTCCTTTTCTTATGATGGAAAGAAAGCCTCTTGATTCATATCTGGCAATTTCAAATCCATTTTCTCTCAGTACGAAGAGAAGTGCAAGAAACCTATTCATATCACGCTTCATCATGACAAGGTCGATGTCTTCATCGTGCGTGATGAAGTCATGTTCTCTTGCTGCTCCTAGAAGGGTGCCAAATGAAAGCATGAAAAGAACGTTGTTCTTGTCAAGTATACCTTTAAGAAGTAGCAAATTTTCTTTTGCTACGACTTTATTTATAGGCTTGATTCCTAAAAAAATAGGAATATACTTATAATAGTATGCTCCTATAGGAGTCTTTATCTTTAACTTCATTTTGCTACTTTTTTAATAACGATTTAATTTTCATTTTTAAAGAGAATGGTAACAATCTCTTTAGCTTTTCGTAAAATTTGTCATTTAATTTGTGATGAAATGCTTTTTCGAAGGGCAGATATGGTACAACATACTTAGGATGTTTCAGCGGAAAATCCAAGTCGTGATGAGAGATATAATATGAAGGAGTTTCACCATGATTTGTATGTGTAGCATCTTCACCAAAGCCAATATTTGTAGTCAAGCTGTATTTTGGATAGATGCCTAGCATATTGTGCGCTGCTAAGGTGAAATACCATTGCCAGTCCCATGCACTTACATCATTCAAGTCAATTGCCTTTAGGCGATACTTCCAATAGTCATATTCTCTAGATTTATATGCCATATTTCTGATGATGGAATCTTCAAAAGGTCCACCTCTCCATTTCATGTCAAGATCCATCAGCTTCCAAGCTCTTCGCCATGTTGCCCAACCATTGGTTGATTTGTATCTGCTGAATCCATAAGAGTCAGGTATCTCTATCTCTGGAAGATAGTTGGCAGCATCAATCATACCTATTCGCAAGTCATCTTTGTATCTTTGCAGCATTTCTTCTGCAAATGGGAAGAATGATGATTTCAGCATGCAGTCGTCTTCTATGATGATACCATTCTCTTCATTTTCGAAAAGCCAATTGATGGCATTGTAGACACCCTTACAGCAACCTTGATTCTCTTCAGGAAAGCGAGTCATTACTTCACAGTCCCAGTCAATAGCATCAATGATAGCTTTTCTAGTTGCTTCTACCTTTTCTTTTTCGTCTGGCACATGAGGTCTAGCCCCATCACCTGCTATGTAGAGTTTGGACGGCTTAATTGCCTTGATTGGCTCTAAGGTCTTCAGAGCAACATCCTTTCGCTTGAAGACAATGAGTAATATTGGTATATTATACATTTTATATTATTGTATTTAATGTTCCTATTTTTACTTTAGTTTATTTAAATGCATTTTATATTTTGTCAGCATGGATATCTTGTTGGCATCGTAATGCATCGATAATGCTTTTTTGACACGCTCTCTTAGTAATAAGAGGTTTACATTCTGTATTTTGTTACGAATGGTCTTATGCTTTGGATATCCAAATTTTTCGTTGACCCGAATATTGGAAAAAAGCATCTTGTCTTCTGTCTTCTCATCTGGAATACGATCCAAAGTAAGATGTTTGTATGTGATATCTTTATTATAGATGAAGTGAACTCCATGCTTGGATTTCATTCTATGGAAAATATCATTTTCTTCTCCATACATGAAAATAGATTCATCAAATAATCCGACAGATTCAAACATTGATTTGCGAATGTAAAAGCATGACCCCGAGAAATACATATAGCGTGGTATATAGATATCATGTCGATTGCAAAAACCCGTGAGTAAGGTGGCTAGATAGCCATTAAGCATGCTGTTACAATTGAAGGAATTGACACTAGGACGATTGTCATCCAATAATTGCTTCATTCCATACATGGATAATTTGGGGTCTTTTTCAAATTGCATCAATACACTTTTAAAGGAGGATGAGGTAAGTCTTACGTCAGGATTCATAATGAGTATAATAGGAGCCGAAGCGTTCCTAATACCTACATTGTTTCCTTGTCCATATCCTCCATTTGCTGAGTTTTTTATCAATACAACATTGTTATCATATTTATGTTGAATGGTATCGAACATAATATCTGTCTCCTTGCTATTATTGTCCACAATGATAACTTCCAATTCTTTAATCGGAATATCACAATGTGAATATATGGAATCAAGACAATCATAGATGTCTTTCTCTGAATTGTATGTAACTATGATAATTGATAATTTCTTCATTCTTATTTCTATTTACATATTTGTCTTTATAATAAAACGTTTTCACTTGTTTTTTATTACATAAACGGATAATTAAATCTTTTCGCTCTTCTCAGCACAAATTTATAGAAATCTATGACTCTATTGTTTTGACGACTTTTGCAGGTATTCCTGCAACGATGCTTAGAGCTGGCACATCTTTTGTCACAACTGCATTTGCTGCAATAATAGCACCATATCCTATATTAACACCAGGAAGAATACAAACGCGTTCACCTATCCATACATTATCACCTATGTAGATTTCTCCTGTAGATACTAATGGGCGTACTAAAGGATGCAACTTTATTTGGTCCAAAGAGGAACTTCCATGTGCATTGTCTGTGATTAATACAGAACTACCTGTTAAGACGTTATTACCTATTGTAATTTTATTAACAGCTGTTATATGGGTTCCTTTTCCAAATTGACAATCGTTACCAATGATAATTGCAGGATTGGGATACCCAGAAAGATTCACTGATAGTCTGATTCCTGGTAGAAATGTTGTTCTGTCACCTACGGATATGTATTGTTGCCCATATATTGAAGGGGAATATCCCATTAAGGCATCTTTGCCCCAATGTTTAAATCCTCTTTTTCTATAGCCTGTTGTAAAGTGCGATCTACAAGCGGCATAGAGTTCTGGTAACTTTTGAGGAATAATATATGAGCATATTGTTCCTAGTAAAGTTGCTATATATTTAATTATTGTTTTCATTGATGCTACTGATATTTTGAATTTTATATTGTCTATCCTTTTTCTGTTTGAGTAAATATCTTAACATGGTCACTTGGCGTGCTATTTTTGCTGGCAAAAACTTATCTAGCAGTTTATTTGTAATGACTTGTATCTTGAATATAGGATAGCTTTTCATGTGAAAATCCTTCTCCATACTTACTAATTGATTAGCAAAATCAGGCAATAAGCCAAAAGTCATGGAGCGATTATATATGAATAAGTTTCCACGGTGTAGATACTTGTCATATTTGTGGCCAAATTTTGTTTGAATACTATTAATATCTTTTCTCAGGTGGTATATATGGCTCTTTAAATGTTCTTTGGAACTTATTTTTTTTGATACAGATTTCCCTTGATTTTCTATTCTGTAAGCATAGTCTGGCATAGAGTTCTTTGCGTAAATGGTTTTTAAGCCATGAAGCAATACTTGAAGGTTAAAATCTGAATCTTGTAATGAAAGCAATTTTTCATCCCACATGATATGATGTTCTCTTAAAGCTCCAGTACGATAGATGTTGTTCCATACTATATATGGAAGGTTTTTCTCGGCGAAAGCTTGTATATCGTCCTTGAAAATAGGGTAGCCATATACGTTTAGAGAAGCTTCTTTATGAAATTCCCCTTCAAAATATGTTCCCGAAGGAAATACTATTACGTCTGCATCTTTATTGGCTTCCATAGCATTAACTCTTTGGCTAAGGCAATATGGAGCTATGTAGTCATCAGAATCAAAGAAAATGATATATTCACCTGTTGCTAGCTCTAACCCGATGTTTCGGCAAGTTTGGGCTCCCTTAGGAGTTCTTCGTCTTGCAATAAACTCAATTCGAGAATCGTTTTGATACTTCTCGATGATTTTATGGATATCTTCTGTAGAGCCATCATCTATTGCCAGTAATTTCCAATCTTGAAAATCATTGGCAATGATGCTGTCTATCATTTCTTCAACCAGATTTAAATGGTTATAAACTGGCATGACTATACTCAGTTTCACCTGATTGTTGTTTGATTGATTTTTCATTTTTGTTTTTTACTTTATTTTTACTTCTATTTGTATATGCAAAAAAGTATAATGGGACAAGAAAGTAGTAATAAAGCGGGGTGGATCTAATCCAGAATCCTGCAATAAATACCACTAGCATTCCTATTTTGGCTCTATGATTTTTGCTAGGAATAATGATTATTACATAGAAAAAGAGAACCAATAAGGTTGTTATAAGACCATAATCATATAAGAATACTTTGTACCCAGAATTGCCGAAGCCAAATTTTTGGAGTGATCCTCCTCGACCAAATATCACATCAGATGTTTGTATATATTTGTCGAATTCGGCTTGAAATTCATCTGTTACTCGGTTGTTGCCTGAAATGTTTCCATCGTCTTCTACTTCAAGACGATCGAGAATCAAGGCGTTAACCATGTTGTCTCCGTCATTATAAAAAATGGCTCCTACAACTATTGTTGCACATACAATTCCTATTCCTATAATTGAAGGCAATATTTTCTTTCCTTTTGTCCAAGCTATGACAAATAAATTAATCAACATTAATCCGTATGCAGCTAAAGAAAAGGAGAATATAGTTGCTATCAAAATCACGATGTTGTACCATTTTTTCCAATTTCCAATTTGTGCAAGCAAAAAGAGAGAACCGATTGTTCCTAAATGTCCTGGTTCTAGACATACTGAGTTGAAACGTGGTATGAGAACCATAAACTGCCGATCGTCTACCAGCAGGAATGGGTACTCAATGTATGAATAGTCCAAATATGGATGAGAAATCGATTTGCTAGGAAGTGGAAAACCAATAATGTATAGTATGAAAAATAGTAAGGATACCGTTAAGAACCCGCCAAAGACAATACAAATAAATTTGCTGCACTTTTGTAATAATGGCAGGTCTACGCTAAACAGAGCATAAGCAATGATGACATTGAAGAAGAGGTCTATATAGCTGTTAATATTAGAGCCTGCAACCAGTTTCATAAATACTTGCAGAATTATGTATGCCGTCAAGGGCATGATGAAATTTGTGCGAGTATATATAGAATTGCTTATCGTTCTAGATATTGATAGAGACAACACAATTGGCAAACTTGCTAATATTGAATATGTGTTAGCAAATTTCCACATGTAAATAGGTTGCAGCGAACCTAGAACAGCCAATAAAATGCCCAGGCAAAATAGCATCGTTGCTATTTTGCCCTTGTTGATGATAAACATATCATCTAGACATATTTTCCAATTGAAGTTGCAGTTTATTTTTCTCAGCATCTTATTATTATTTTAACTTTAATATATGTTTAATTTGCAGCCTCTCATTGCTGTCTAATGCTGTAAACCATGCAATAGGTAAACTCATCAGAACATCTGCTGGGATTATATACAAAAATCCTAAAGTAGAGTTTGATAGCTGGTGGAATATCGAGGATATCCCTATTATTAATACAATGGTCACAAGTTGCCTTAACAGGATTTCCTTTATGAAAAAGCGTATGTCAAGTCCTGCAGTCGCTTTTAAGTATGGAAGGCGAGCTATTGCCACTAGTAGTTCTACCATTAAATATACGCCCATAACGTATTCTATTCCAAGACAGCCAATGAGTATCAGTAGGCAAATCGGCAGAATGAGCAGTTTGGGAGTGTACATGATGAGTGTATATACTTTTATGTTACCAATTGCTTGGTTGGCGGAATGTAGGCCATATGTTGTTTGATCTATGAGATAACTTACAAGCAGGCATTGAGTGAAAAAGCTGGCATAAGCAGGTACATTGACAAGCCAAGCTTTTAGCAGGTTGTCCATCTCAAATATTAATGGAATGAAAAGTATTCCCATCATGATAACCACAAACTTACTCTCCTTAGAAGCTAAAAGCAGCATTCTGTTGCGGTCGTTTCCACCTTCAGCCTTCATAATTTGAGGATTCATCGCATTAAGAACAGATGTTGCAACGAAGGATACTGCACCATAGGCTTGTGTAGCAATACCATAGGCTGCATTCATTTTGGTTCCGAAGAATTTGTTGAGTAATATAGCAAGACCTTGAGTCCTGAGAATGATAGCTGCCATTCCATAGGTTGTCCATCCTGCAAATCCCGCAAGTCTTTTAATAATATCAACGTCAAAATCTTGTTTTATCTTGGTTGGTCTGCATTCTTGAAACTTACATATAGCAACACTTAAGTATGTAATGAATTCAAATATGACAATACCCGTCAGCATCATGGAATAGGTAATTAATTTGTCAATATCTAGACCAAGCAAAGTGAGGGCAAGTGAAAATTTGAGAACCCCATCTAAGATTTCGATAAATGAGATAAAGACAATGTTCTCCCTTGCTATATATAGAGCTTTAAAGGGAGCCGTAATGAAGGTTACAACCATCATTCCTACAGACATCATATATACAATTTCAGCTGCTTCCCTGCGGTTTTCTGCAATGTTGAGAAATGAGGAACATAGATAGTCCTTAAATATCATCATTATGAGCGAGAGGAAAAGGGCAATTGCGATATGTAATACTAAACTGTTAGAGAAGATTCTCTGTAATTCATTCGTATTGTCTTTGCCATATTGGTAGGATAAATAACGCTGAGTGGTTATCACTAAAGCATTTTGTACGAATCCTAGCAAAGCTATGATACCAGCAATCAATGAGAATATTCCATAATCCTCTTGTCCAAGAGCTGAAAGAATCAATCTAACAGTATACAAGGACAATATCGTGTTGATTAAAGCCTTTGTATATTGGGCAATAGTGTTGATAAATACTCTTTTGTTTGCTTCCATTTTATCTTTTAAATTTAGATGTTACTTTTTTATGAATTCATCCTTTAATATATATATGGTAATGATGATTGCAGCCAAAAATGCCATGCCAATTGCAAATAACATTCTTTTTGGACCAGCAGGCTTCTGTGGAACTGCTGCACCCTTAATGACTGTAAAAACAGGTGTCTTTTCTTGGAGCTTAGCTTTGGCTGCCTGCAATTGTGTATTTAATGCACTATAAGTGTTGTACTTGAGCTGCATATCATTTTCCAAGTCTTCTTGTTTTGCTTTTACACTTTCAAGAATGACGTCTGTATTTGCATCAGCGTAATATCCATAAGACTGTCTAACTTTCTCATATTCTTGTTTTGCCTCCACTGTAAGTCTTTTATAATAATTAACATCAGCTTGAGCTTTGTTAGTTCTGTAAATTGTAATATACTGCTGAAGACGTTGTCTTATTGAATCAGCAAGTATCTTTGATACCAAAGCGTCTTGTGATTTGGTAGATACAGTTATGATGGCAGTCTTTCTATCTACATCAATACCGATGTTATTTCTAATCTTGTTTACAATGGCATCGTCAGCTTCTGAAAGGTAATATGGATCAAGTTTCCCCTTTGATGATTTCTTGTTTTTGGATTGGGTCAAACTTCTTATCCATTTGCTTATCCATTTTGAAGGCAATGTCCACCATGCAGACTTTTGTTTGGTCTTGAGGTAGTCGTAATAAGTTGTAGAAATCTCTCCATCACTTGTTTTAATTTTGATAGAGAACAAGTCCGTAACAAATTTATTATCTTCCATTAAGTCTGGATAGAGAAGGGGAGAAATCGCATCTGTTGTTTCTGTTTGGCTCAAGTCTATACCAAAAGATGATGCAATAGAACCCAATGCTCCCATACCGCCAGTAGAGTTAGCTACTTCCGGAGCCATACTGGTATCGGATGTATAATATCTCGGAGCCCCTAGTATGAGTAAAAATGCAACTATGGCAACAATTGGCAATATAATGATATAGAGCTTTTTCTTGCTCCATATTTTCTTTGCCAATACTCTAAGATCAATATATTCTTTTTCGTTTTTAATTTCTTCCATTTTTATTCTTTTTATTCTTAAATGTCTTGCAAAAGTACTTCTTTTTTCTTAATCTACCAAATATTATTGGATGTTTCTATCTTTGTGGAGGGATTATTCTACAATATCCCATGCTTCATGCCCACGACTTTCTCTGGAGAACGATAGAACTATGCATGTTACTTGTTTCTTGCTGGCTGCGAAAGCATCTCTATCATGTCCTTTGCCTCTCTATTGGGATAGCCTAAGGTATATGTGTCTCCATCAACAGCCTTAATCGTTAGATAGCCGGCTTGGTATAGAAACAGTTTGGGGTCTATCATGTTGACATCACTTTCTTCCAGATAGTCTGCGTCGATAAGACAATTATCTAATTTGGGTATGTCTTTAGCAAACTTATTCAGTATTTTAAAGAGCATCTCATTTGAACCTGATGCTATCCAATAGGAATTGAGCTTTCCTCTAGAGAAAGCTGACAATACACTATATGGATTATATACATTTAGCATGTTGGAGGCAAAATGATAACCGTCATAAAGTAATTTCATCTCATTGATGGTATCAGCCTCACTCAGGTTGCATTTCTCAGACAACATTGCAATCTCTTTTTGAAAATAGAAAAGAAGTTCTTGGTTGGTAATACCGCAAACTGCAGCTAATGATTCCTCAAAACTGATGTTGACCAGCGTGTTCAGAGTACTGAACAAACTGATTTGCGTAAACTTTGTGATTCCTGTTATGAATACGCATTTGATGCAATAGCCATAGTCTTTAAGCCCCGTGAAGAAATCACGATATATCGTGCGGCATTCATCATGGTGCTCAGTCTCGTATGTATGTTGCAGAGGAACATCGTACTCATCAACAATGACTGCAATTTGTGTACCTGCCTGTTCGTATGCTCTTTCAATGATACCGTTGAAACGGTTTCCCAGTGATTGTTCTGCAGGATTTTTGCCATAGATTTTTTCGTAATAGCTCAATCGCTCGTTGAGATATTCTTTTAACGACTGAGCGTCTGATCCTCCGAGACTCATGCTAAGATAAATCACCGGTCGTTTGATCCAGTCGTCCTCTAATGACATGATTTTGAGTCCCTCAAAGAGTTCTTTCTTTCCTTCAAAATAACATTTTAGGGTAGATGCCAACAATGATTTACCGAAACGTCGTGGACGGCTCAAGTAATTATACTTCCTTTGGTTAGCGATTGCCCAGACCATATCTGTCTTATCTACATAAAGGTAGTTGCCTTTACGTAGTTCTTCAAAGTCTTGAACCCCAAGGGGTAAATTTCTATTTGATGTCATAACGATAGTTGTTTGTTATTGTGAATTTTGAACCAAACCTGTTATGAGGTAGTTGGTGATAAATATTATTGGATGTTTCTATCCTGTATTTGTAGTCCATATTGCTCCAAGAGAAAATCGTAGTATAACTTTCTGATGGTATTGTTCGGAATAACCAGATGGATACCATCTAGGTCTGTTCCGCCAATGGTCAGCATTCCATAATAATACAACAAACTGATGAAATTATCTGGATTTATCGTCTCTTCTGCTGGAAAGGATTCTTGAATCGTGGCATTGACATATCCCTTTTGTGCAATGTCTATAAGCACACTCTTTCGGTCTCCATCCAATCTGTCTAGCCTAACTAAGTTTTTCAGCTTGGCATAGTCTGTGCGACAGCTTGGGTCTGCCATCTCCTTAGGAGCTTTGCCTGCTGTGATGAAATAGTTGAGATAGTAGAGAACCATATTGCTGTTGAACATCCTTGAATCTATATCAAATCTGTCTTCAGCAAAGCAGTAATTATCATACCATGGCTTCATATCTGCAATGATTTCATCTACTCTTGCTTTGCCGTCAATGGTGTTTCCCTTATCGTCTTTGCTAGGTTGAATCAGCCCAGCAGACTGATAATAGGCTATCATTTCCCGGACATCCTCTTCGCTGAACCCTAACATCATGTTAAACGTTGGATGCAAACTGATATTGGTTGCAATGTTAAATCCACTAGTCAGATCGTTAAGTGTAATCGGGCTGACTCCCATAAACAGGATACGCTCAAAGTTTGGTTTGAAAATCTTGAATGCGCTGCGATAAAATCCACTGCTATGAGTCATGTTATGATATACATCTTCTCCTTGTTCATTAAGAACCGTATTGGTGAAATTGTCATATTCGTCAATAATCAGGTAGAGATGATATCCACGTTCTTTAGCCTCTGCAGACAGGAGATTAATCTTGTCCTTCGATGTCTTTGCTTCTAATGCCCATTTTACGGTTTCTGCACTATAATATTTCCCGTATTTTTGAATAAACATATCTAGTTGTCCGCAACAATAGGTGTTGAAATCGTCTTCCAGATGATTCGTCTGTCCAAGTACTTGGGAAAAGTCATATTGCAAAATCTGGAACTGTCCTTTTAAAGGTTGTGGATGTTCACTAATCCATGTTCCTTCAAACTCTTGGTCCAGTTCCTTATTCTCACAGTCATAATAGTCGGCAATCATCGATAGAAAGATGCTCTTGCCGAATCTACGTGGGCGGATGAGAAACAGAAAATTTGATATTTTTTCCAACTGAGGTATGTACATGGTTTTATCTACGTAATACTTGTTGTTATTACGTACCATTCTGAAATCAGACATATCTATAGGTGGTCTTTTGATTCCTTTATTTTCTAACATACGCTCATTTTTAAGTTTATAAATGTTATATCTTATGTCATGGCAGAAGCCTTGAAACTAGGCTCTGCCATGACTAAATGATATTTTCTGTTATTTACTCAAGTTGGCTATCGTTGCAATCATGGCAGCGATGCTACTCATACTGGTACCCAGACTCATGGTCTCTGCTACACTCATCTTACGCTTCAGCTTAGATGGGATAACAATCTCACAGCCAGGCTGTACTTTGGCTCCGTGACCTACCTTTGCCACCTTGCCGTTCATATAGATGATGTAAGCCTTGCTCTTCTGGGCATCGCTGGCAAAGCCACCGGCCTCATCGATGTATGACTTCACACTTCTGCCTTTTTCGTAAGCCACTGTGTTGGCATACATTACGGCACCATTGATCTTCACGGTTCCGTTGTACTGAGGAACAATCAGGCGGTCGCCTTCACGAAGAATCATGTCGGCATCACTGCCTGGATTCTTCAAGGCCTCTGCCAAGTCGATACCGATTGGGTACTCATCAGGAACGTTGAACTTCTCGAGCTCCGCGCTCTGTGCTCCCTTTGCTACATCCTGCAAATTGCTGCCGTTGCTGCTGGCTGCCAACTGGAGGAGGTTCTTCTGCTGCTGTTCACGCTGCATCTTCAGGACGGCTCTCATGCGGTCCTTTTCTATAGCGTTGGCTTTTCTTACTAGTCGGGCTCCCTTGATGTATGCCTGCTCTGTTGCACCACCTGATTTGGCAAAGAGGTCGCTGAGACGGGCGTTTCGGCGAGTCAGGGTATAAGAACCGCTAAACATCACTTCGCCCTCAATCTTTACGTTCTTCTGCTCAGCATAACCAGGGCTCTTGCGAATCATCACCTCATCGAATGGCATCAATACGAAGCCTGGAGTTCCATCTACCACGAATCCGTCTTTCAAGGATAGGGTAAAGGTCTTGGCAATGACACTATCTGGCTGCAAAGCCTTGGAATCAGCTACTCGTCGGCTTACGCTTACATTTACGGTAGATGCCTTGTCGGTTAAGCCTCCTGCCTGCAGAACAAAGTCCTCGATGGTCTCGTTGTCTGCATACTGATAGGTACCTGGATACTGCACCTCGCCACGGATGGTAATGGTGCGCTCCTGAATCTTATCCTGGCGGGTAGGGATGAAGAGTACATCGTTTTCCTTCAATGGAATATCTGCTACCTTGCCGTCCATGATGCCGGCGATATCAACGGCTATCACTTCCAGGGTACGGTCTTTCTTCATACGGTGCATCACGGCACGGTTGGTGAAGGCGTCTTCGGTCATTCCCTCGGCATGCTCAACAAGGGTGCGCACGCTGTTTACCTGTTCGCCAAGGTTGTACATACCTGGACGGAATACGGCTCCCTTCACCTCTACGGTGTTGGCATAGCGTGGAAGGATAGAATCTACGCTGATGGAGTCGCCGTCATCCACACGGAAACTGGAGAAGTCGAACTCTTCTACATTATATACTGCATATTCCCTGCCTGTCTTGCGGTTTACTCGAACCGACTTCTTGTAGGCATCACCCGTAAAACCGCCGGAATATTTGAGGATGGAGTTGACACTCTCGTTCTTCTTCATCTCGTAAATCATAGGGCGCTTTACCTTACCCGTTACCGTGACGAGGCAATCGTATGGTCCAACTACGATGACATCGTTGTCGCTCAGGCGGACATTGCCTGTCAGCTTTCCATTGAGGATGTAGTCGTAGATATCAACCACGGTAACGAGTCGATTGTTGCGATATACCTTGATGTTACGCAGGGTACCGAGGTCGTTGGTTCCACCTGCCATGTAGAGAGCATGGAATACGGTGGCGAAGGCTGAGAGGGTATAGGTGCCCGGTGCCTTTACCTCACCCATCACGTTAACCATGATGGTTTTGGTCTGACCTACGGTGAGCTTCACTCTGCTGGAGCGATAACGGCTTCCCAGTGTGCCACGGAGTCTGGCGTTGGCCTGTGCCACGGTGAGACCGCTTACATTCACTGGTCCATATCCCTCGATGGTAACCTCGCCATCAGGAGAAACGGTGCTCTGGATGGTTTTCTGAGAAGCGCCATAGATATCGATGATGACAGCATCGCCAGGACCCAGACGATAGTTCTGAGGAGTAGCGATGTTCATGTTTGGCTCGAAACTCAATTCCTTGTTATTGAAGATGTCTCTACCGAACACTTTCTTGCGAGCCTGGTTGCGCTCGGCAAGCAGCTGCTTCAGCATCAGGGTAGAATCTGGGACAATACCATTCAGCTCATTCTGGAAATCCATGTATTCCTCATCGTTGTTATCGTAGGTATGACGATAATTGGCGTCTTTCTCTGCCGATACACGATAGTTGCTATAGTTCTGAGATTTCTGGCTGATTCCACTGCCGTAATCTTCACGAGTCTTGCCATTGTTGGTACGCAGGCGAGAAGCGTCTTTGCCGGCTATTTCTGTAGATGCTCCGGTAACACCTCCCTGCTTCATCTGTCGTTCGTACTTGTTACGTACACGACGAATCTGCGAGATGTCGACGCCTTTCTGCATCAGCTTGGTCACAATCTGTGCATTGCTAGTGCCGCGTTCGTGCTCCTTGACCACGAAACTCATCACCTGATCATCGCTCATGCTTGACGACTGAGCCATGACAGGTCCGGCAGCCAATGCCAATAGTAATACGAGAATGAATTGCTTTTTCATCTTATATGTTATGTTCTTGTTTTTATTCCTTTTTTATATATAACTCGTTTGTACGAATTTTGTTGCAAAGATACTAAAAAAAATGCGGATAAAATAGTGTTTTGTGAGAAAATAAAGGAAAAAAGGATAAAAAAAGCCTTGGCCACATCCTAAAGATGCAACCAAGGCCCAATTTATGTTATAATCTAAAAGTATTCAGATTAGATCTGCTCGCTCCAGTCCTCCTGGCTCTTACGAACGTAAGTCTGGTAACGGAGCTTAGCCATCTTCTCTGCTTGAGAGAAGAGCTCATCAGCCTCCTTAGGGAATGCCTTCTGTACAGAGAGGTAACGAACCTCACCGAGCAGGAAGTCGCGGAAGTTCTCCCAGTTTGGAGCCTTTGAGTCGAGTGTGAATGGGTTCTTACCCTCATCAGCCAACAGTGGGTTGTAACGCCACAAGTGCCAGTAACCGCACTCAACAGCCAACTCTTCCT
>OOCQ01001100.1_pt1 | contig 18482 bp, 18 predicted proteins | sample 1671121 | NCBI WGS metagenome assembly OOCQ01 (sample SAMN06348124, study PRJEB24527) | human gut metagenome | biome: human gut; feature: ankylosing spondylitis patient; material: feces | host: Homo sapiens | place: China | collected 2015-10 | reverse complement strand
AAAACTGTCACGAACTCGCTGCTTATCTCGTTAGTTGTAGTAGAAGCCGTGCATACGATATGCTTCGCAAGCAGCGGGAAGAACCGCTGGAAGAAATCCCGGACGCACCAGATGGAGCCCCGGTGCCGGATGATGCAGCAGTCAGTACTGATAACATCCAACATCTGACAGAACTGATTAGACAGATGAAACCGATGTACCGTGATCCTCTTCGCCTTTTGGCAATGGGCTACACCAACCGGGAGATTGCCGAATCGCTTGGACTGACGGATGATGTGGTTCGGATGCGGCTTTTCCGTGGAAGAAAACTATTGTGGAAGGAGCTGAACAGCCATGAGTGAGCGGACAGAAGTTTCTTTTGATGCAGCGTTGATGATGGCACTCCGTGCAGATGCACAAAAAGAACTGGACGAGCTGCCAAGTCCGGCGCAGCTTAAAGAACGCTACCCGGACACTTCCCGATGGGATGCCCGCCTGCAAGCGGCGTTGCATAAACGCCGCCCTGTGCTGAAACGAGTGCTTATTGCGGCCCTGACGCTGGTAATTTTAACTCTCGGTGCGCTTGCAGTAAGTGCGGACTTCCGCAGGGCAGTCTATACGATGATTCAGAAGTTCATGCCCGTTGAGATGCAACTGACATATCAGGTGGATGGCGAGCCGTTGGAACAGCTTCCGAATGGATACAGCGACCACTATGTGCCGGATGGATTTGAACGAGATTATGAACAAGGGTATGATAACGAAATATCCTTTCTTCATGCCTATGTTGATGTCAATGATAAGAACATCTTTTATTATGTGGACTGTTCCGTAATTCAAGACTATGGACAAGTCGAAACTTTCGACAATGAGCATACGGTTTATGAGCGCATTAAAATTGGAACAGCCGATGCAACACTTGGAACGAGTAATAACGGAGGACGTACAGGATATGTGCTAGTATGGGAGAAAGATGGCATTTCGCATACGATTATTGGAAAGATATCGCATGATGAGCTTCTAAGAATTGCGGAAAGCATTTCCTGATTTGTCAAGACCTTGCCGACACACTTGTGATTGTTTACAAATGTGTCGGCATTTTTTGTACAAATATACAAAGTTGATAAAATCTCGAAAATTTTTCAAAAAAGCTGTCACAAACGCAGTGTGAGCAACGTTGACTAAGCAAAAGCTCCTGTAGGAGTGTACAAAAATGGAGGTTATGCCCTATGTCTAAAAAACGTCTGATCACTCTTATTCTGTCAATCGGTATTTTTCTTAGTCTTGCCGCTACAGCCTTTGCCACTGGTCAACCGAGGCGATATAACGAAAACAGCACTGTCAAAGGGACGATTTCTCAAAGTTTTTATCAAGTTAATGCCAAAACTGATGTTGCGGTAAAGCGCATCACCGTCACTGGAACGCTGTATGAAAAAGGAACATTCGGTACGTGGCAGAAGGTAAGCAGCTGTTCTAACACAAGTACATCTTCTTCCTGCTCAGCAAGCAGTAATTATAATACAAAACCCGGAAGATCGTATCGCCTTGAATGTTCAGCAACATTCACTTATTCAAATGGGCAGAGCGAAACTATCACATCAACTGCCAGCCATTAAATGATTTTATAAAAGAGCGATTTTGTTAAAAAGAGGTGATGCTAATCAAAATGACGAAAGAAGAAATCATTTCCATGCTATCAAAGGAATTGAACAGTGAATGGACGAATGGAGTCACATGTTTGATGGTGGAAAATTCCGATAGCTATATTCCAGTAATAGTTCATCACAATAAAAATGAACTTATTGTTGAAGTAGGAGAACAAGACAAGAAGATTTACCGCATCGGACGAAATGAGCTAAATAAAACATCTTAGTCATCACCAAAAAAATCATTGAAATCAGTCACAATTTGACGCATAGAATATGAATTCAAACTTGATATGAGGTGATTCCAGTGCAGAACTCAAACCAATACAGATGCAATGCTTTTATAAAAAGGAGTTGACATAAAATGACATTATCGAAAAGAATGACATCACTTTGCATAACTTTGGTTGTGGCGAGCCTGTTTTTATCCATTTATGCATCTGCCGCATCGGCTCCAATTCACAAAACCACTGTTTGGGTTGCACCAGAAACAGAAACTCTTATCAATGGAATCCCTGAATCACAAACTCCGATGGTAACAGATGTTATTATGGGACCGTATTTTTACAGATACGATTACAATCAAAAGACAACTGTTGACAAATATCGACATATTGCACACTTCTCACATGATAACAGATTGAACAAGCTGTCTGAGCAGATGGAAGCACAGATAACAAATTCTGCCTCTCAGGGAGCCGAGTGGAGCGGAAATGTTGAATTTACAGCTGAAATCAAAAAGAAAATCATTGAGTCGTTAAAAGGAACTTTAGGAATATCTTATAAAGAAACCCGCACAACCAATGAAGCTGTTGGATATAAAGTTGTCCATACAGTTCCAGCCGGAAAAGTGGGTCATATAAATTTGTATTATAGAGGCTATAAAATTGGTGGCAGACTAACTGTTTGGACGGCTAATACGAGCAACCCGTCTCAAAGTAAGAGGTATGCTACTTATGATGTTAATTCTACTTTGTATCCCAGTGATACTTTGGACATTTTCTCTGAGTCGTACAATGCAAACATTTAAAAAACCGCCTCTGACAGTGCTGCTCTGTTTAATAGTTTGCTTTACATTAACATCTTGCTTTAATACAAAAAATAAAAGTGAATCGGTTCCGGATAACTATTCATTGTATTCGCAATATGTTGATAAAGTTGTAAAAAAATTCGAGCCAGAAGGATTTGAGATATTAAATAGTACAGCCGATATCTATAGCTCTGGATTTCCTGAAAACGAATACTTTGAGGAGCGAGATGATTTGTATGATGGTAATCCACTACAACCAAAAAACAGAAAAGCTATCTATTTAAACTCAACAAATGGTATCCTTGCGTGTATGACATTTTTATATTCTGAAGAAGAACTAGGAAAGCGAATGCTGACAATTGATTCCTTGCCAGCAGAGGCGGTTGCTACTTTTCAGAAGGAAGATGACATAAACATTCAAGAAACATACGAAATGGTTCTGGAAGATCAACACTGTATTGTGTTGCTTAAATTTGTCTCAACTGAGTCATTGCAGAGCAATCAAGAGCAAGCAGTTACCCGCTACAGAGCATCAGTAATTGATTTTTTTGAAGAATACACACAATTTCTAAAAAGTCAAGAAAATATAGAATAGCCTAAAACCAATATACAAGGACACCATGAATCGGTGTCTGAAAAACGAATAGCTAATAATAAACAGCCCTCTATTTGCAAAGACTGCAGGTAGAGGGCTGTTTGTTCCACTTTAGATATTTTAAGTTTGCCATTGTCACGGTTGAAAGAAGTGGTTTTCCAGTTTCCCTTTCAGCATGAGTTGTTTGTAAGTTGCTTTTCGACATGATGAGGTCTCTTTTTTCTTTTAAGTCACCTAACCGCACTACCCTGCATCGCAGGCGTTCACGACTTCCGAAACGTCGGCGCGGTGCATGAGGTCTTTTAAGATTTTGAATTGTTTTCCCTTGTCGGCAGCTACGGTGTACTGCCATTCCTGCGGCAGAATGGGTAAGCTGTCATAGCTCCATTTCTTGTACTGTTCCCCATAGGCGGCAGCTTCGGAAAGCTGTACCAAATGCCCGATACACCAAGAAATGAGGTAGCCGTTTCCCTCGATATATCCGTCTTTTCTGCCCGTAACGCCAAGGGCGGCGGCAACCGCCGCCCCGACGCTGGGCTTCTCACAAATCACAAGTTTCATGCTTCCTCGTCCTCCTGTTCGGTATCTGCGCTGTCAGCTTCTTCCTCCGGCTCGTCCTCGTCGTATTCGTCAAAATCAAATTCGTCAAGGTCGGTGCCGCCTTTTACGCTCTGCTTCGGTTTCATAAACTTAACGTAGTAGAGGGCTGCGCCGCCAAGAAGTCCCACAACAAGGAAAATGAGAAGCCCGCCCATGCTGTTTTTGGGTTTCTCCGGCTCTGCGGGTGCTTCCGGCTCGGCTTCCTTGCCTGTGCAGTTATTCATGGCTGCGGAGCAGACGGGGCAGGCGGTGTTTACTTCGCCCGCCTTGCATTTCTCGGTACAGTTGCAGACAGCCGGGGGCTGCTCGGTCTGTTCCTCCCCGATAATCGCCATAAGGTCGCTTTCGTCTACTTGATTTAGGAAGTGGACGGAATTTTCGCCCTCGGCTGCCCGGTCAACGATAATGTAAAAATAGTTGCCGCCTTTGCTTTTCACGACGATAAACTGCTTATCCTCGGCAGCGTCCCCGTCGATGTCGTCCACAAGGGTCATGTTGCCCTCCGGGGTAAGGGGCTGCGGTTCGGTTTCCACGATTACGCCGCTGTCGTCGGTTTCCTCTGTCGGGGTCTGCGCGTAGGCAGTAACGGAAAAGCCGCCCACAAGGACAAGGGCGGCGCAAAGTGCGGTAATGCTTGCAAGGATTTTATTCTTCATCTGCATTGTCCTCCTGTTCGTCATAGTCTGTGGGCATAGGGGCAATGCCCGGAATACCGTTGCCGGAAAGCATAGCGGTAAGCTCCTGCGGGGTCAGACGCATAGCGCGTACAAGCTGCACGATTTCAAGGTTTTCCGCTTCGGTTTTCTGTGCTTCCAGTCCGCGCAGCTTGTTCTGATACTCCGTGATTTTCTCACGGGTCTTTTGGATTTCCTTTTCAATTCTTTCGATTTTACTCATTGCCATAAATTTTTTCTCCTTTCGATTTTCAAAAATGTGTCAGTTCCAGTTCATCAGCCCGTACCCTTTGATACAGGCATAGTCAAGGGGATAGCTCTTAATCTTGCAGGCGTCGCCGGAATTGCCCTCCACGGTATAAACGCGGTTTGCGTCCCTGCCGATAACAAGCCCTACATGGTCTGCGCTTCCGTCTAAATCCCAGTCAAAAAAGATAGCGTCACCGGGGGCAATGTTCTCATAGCCCCGCGCGCCCCATTGCCCGTGAGAGGTAAACCACGGAATACCCTGCGACTGGCAGGCGGCAAAGCGCGGCTCGGAAAGTCCCATTTGCCCGTAGCACCAGGACACGAAACAGGCGCACCATTCCACGCGGGAGTTGAAGCCGTACCAGCTCCAATACGGATAGCCGCCCACATTTCCGACTTGCTGCTTTGCAAGGTCAACGATAGCGGTATTACCGGGGCGCGTTCCGTTTACAAAGTCCACGCCGCTTAAATCCTCGGACGCGGAAGTGTCGGGAGAGCCGCCGCCAAAGATAAGGGGCTTGTTCCCGCTTGTCTGCAAGTACACCCGGTACATTTCCAGTTGTTCCGGGGGCAGATTATTTTCCGCAATGGTGGATAGCGGGGTGTTCGTCATCTTGACGTTTAAGATGTAATACTCATAAGGCACTTGTACCGTATAGGTGTCCGTATGCTCGTTGCCGTCCTCGTCTGTCCATGTGTCGGTGCGTTCTTCCTCCCGGTAGCGTATTTCCACTTCCTCGGTCAGCGTCAGCTTGTATTGCTGATTGAAAATCCGTTGTAATTCGCTCTGTACCTCGGCGCGGGTGTAGCTTTGGTATTTTGCGGTCAGATAGGACGCTAATTCGTGGGGGTTATGCCCGATATTTGCAAGGTCATAGCGGTACTCGTCATAGCCGGGGTGGGTGCTTTCGATAGCGTCAATCTCGTTTTGCAGCCCGCTTTCCAGTCCGGCATAGGCATTTTCCACTTCCACAAGGTCGCTGTCCTCGGAGGTATAAGACGTTCCAAGCACGCCGTTTAACGTGCCGGAAAACATTGCACCACAAGAGGACAGCCCGGACAGAAGCATAATGAAAAGTAGCAGCGCCCCGACAGCGATTGCCACGCCCGCCGGGTGTCTTGCCACAAACGCCGCTGTCTGCTTCGTTTTCTCGGCGGCTTTGGCTGCCGCTTTGCGGGTGCGTTCCGCTGCGCCCTTGATACCCTTTGCAGTATTGCGGGCTTCCTTTGCATACTGCTTTTTAATCTGCTGTTTCTGCCAAAAACGGGAAATAGGGTTAGAGGTAAGCTGTGGGTTATCATGCAGGGTCTTATGATACTGAAAATCCACGTTTGCCTTGAAAGCAGCTTTTTCAGCCTTTGCCGCTTCCCGGTAGGGTTTCAGCTTATGGTTGCGGTAGCCCTGCTTGATTTTCCGCGCCCCGTACTTCAATCCCCGTTCTGCGGCTTCCTCGCTCTTGTGTGCGCCCTCCACGCCGGAATTATCCTTTTCGACAGAATGGATTTTGTTATGTACCAAAATCCCGGCTTCCTGTGTGGGGCGGGATAGCGGGTTGTGCTTCTCCTTAAATCCGGGCGGCTTGTCCTTTTCCTCAAAGTGCAGGCGGGTCTTGCCTTTCCCGGTGGTTTCGTCAAAGGTGCGCTCTTTTACCAGTTTCTTTTCTTTGGGGATAGCTGCCTTTGCCTTATCCAAGCGGTCGGCGGCTTTGTCGGATTTCTTGATATACTTTTCAAGCTCCGGGGCAGCGCGTTCCTCGTCGGTAAATTGCAGCCGGGAAGATTTCGTCCCGGCGGTAGCTTCCGCCTGTGCCTTTCGTACCGCTTTTTTAGACGCTTTGCGGGTATGGGCGGCTTCGATATGCTCCATGACGCGCTCCGTTTTGCCTGTGTCCGCTTTGGGGGCAGCTCCCGGCACATGGGGCAAGGGAGAAGTCGGGGAAGCTGCACCTTGTAGCTGTGCTGCCTGTTGCTCCGGGGATTTCTGAAAATCCGCGTCCTGCGTCCGCTTGCTGATACGTTCCGTGTCTCCCGTGGTCTGATTTTCTGCGATAGCCCCGTCGCGGGTCATTTTCTGCGTGATTTTATCACGAGGTTTGTATTGCTTTATGGTTCTGCACCTCCAATCCGCGCCCCTGCAAGGGCGCAATACTCGGCGTTCAGTTCAATGCCGATATAGCGGCGGTCAAGGCTTTTCGCTGCAAGCCCGGTGGTGCCGCTTCCAAAGAAAGGGTCAAGGACAACGCCGCCTGCCGGACAGCCCGCCAGTATGCACGTTTCCGCGAGCTTCGGGGGATAGGCGGCAAAATGCCCGCCCTTATACGGTACGGTATTGATAAGCCAAACGTCCCGCTTGTTCCTTGTGGTCGGCATAAGAGCGTCGTCATAATAGCCGCCGCTGCGGGTTTTATTGATACCCTGTACCTTGCCCTGTCCGGGTATTTCCTCGGCATATTTGTGTCCTGCGCCGCGCCCCTGCCGGTACCGCGCAGCCGTTCCCGGCGCAATCGGCTCTGCAATGGCGGCAGCGTCATAGTAATATTTCTTTGATTTCGTCAGTAAAAAGATATGCTCATAGCAGCGGCTCGGTCGGTCGCGGCAGCTCTCCGGCATAGGATTTTCTTTCAGCCAGATAATATCGCTGCGTAAATACCACCCGTCAGAGCGCAGGGCAAAAGCAAGCTGCCACGGAATACCGATTAAATCCTTTTGCTTGCAGCCCGCTTTCATGCCTGTGCCGCAGTAAGTGTCTGCGATATTCAGCCAAAACGTCCCGTCGTCTTTGAGTACCCGGCGCAGCTCCCGGAATACTTCTACAAGCCTGTCAATGTACTGCTCCGGCGTGTCCTCCCGTCCAATCTGTGCGTCAAGCCCGTAGTCCCTAAGTCCATAGTAGGGCGGGCTTGTGACGCAGCAGTTCACGCTTTCACTCGGCAGCTCCCGCAGGGCATAGAGGGCGTCGCGGTTGATGATTACGTCCGTTTTCATGGCTTGCTCACTTCCTCCGGCTTTGTCGTAAGCAGACGGTAAAGCTCGGTGTCGGTTGGGAAGCGGTCAATGAACGGCAGCACCACATTCCCGTAAAAGATAAGCCCCTCGCCTGCTTCGGTGTGGGTTACATACTTCATCTGCTGCGGGGAGATGTTAAGCTGCTTTGCAAGGATAGCCCGGTCGCCTGCGGCTTGATTGAGCATGAGGACAAAATCGGAGTTTTCAAAGATATTCTCGACTTCGCGGCTGCTTAAAAGGTCTTTGACGTTCTGTGTGATTGCCGTCGGTATGCCGCCCCATTTACGAAAACGCTTCCAAATCTCCACGGAATAGGCTGCGGTCTGTTCCTCTTTCAAAAGCAAATGAAATTCGTCCATATAGTAACGGGTTGCCTTTTTCTCGGCGCGGTTTACGGTAACGCGGTTCCACACCTGGTCTTGCACAATGAGCATACCTAATTTCTTGAGCTGCTTTCCAAGCTGCTTAATATCAAAGCAGACAAGGCGGTTAGAAAGCTCTACATTCGTTCTGTGGTTAAAGACGTTCAGACTTCCCGAAACATAAAGCTCCAATGCCGCCGCAATGCGGGCAGCTTCCGGCTCCGGCTGTTTCAGCAGTTCGTTGTAGAGGTCGCCCAAGATAGGCATTTTTGCCGGGTCGGGGTCAGCAAGGAAAGGTCGGTACACATTCCTAACGGCGCGGTCAATGACGGTCTTTTCCACGGGCTGCAAGCCCTCTTTGCCGCCGATAACAAGCTCACAGAGGGAAAGGATAAAGTCGGATTTCAAGGCAAGCGGGTTGTCGTCCTCGGAGTAGTTTAAGTTAATATCCATAGGGTTCACATACTGGGGCTTACCGTCCATGCCTTTTCCGGCAGGCGACAGGCGTATCACTTGCCCGCCCAATCGCTGCACAAGGGAAAAATATTCTGCTTCCGGGTCGCAGATAATAATATCGTCGTCAGTAATGAGAAAGGCGTTTGTCATTTCCCGCTTTGCCGCAAAGGATTTACCGCTTCCCGGCGTTCCGAGGATAAGCCCGTTGGGATTTTTCAGTTGCTTGCGGTCGCAGAGTATCATGTTATTTGACAGCGCATTTAAGCCGTAGTAAAGGGCTGCGCCCCGCTGAAAAAGCTCCTGTGTGATGAACGGGATAAAAATAGCGGTGCTTGATGTGGTAAGCCCTCTTTGAATGGGGATAAGGTTCTCTCCAAGAGGGATAGAGGACATAAAGCCCGCTTCCTGCAAATAGTCAAGGCGGGTCAGAGCGCAGTTATTTTTCTGTGCAAAGCCCGCCGTAGCAAAGATGTCATTATCCAGTTTCCGTTTTGTGTCTGCCATGTTTACCACAAGGAACGTCAGCAGAAACATTCGCTCGTTGCGGCTCTGTAAATCCTGCAACAGATTTTTTGCTTCGCTGCCGAAAGTAGCAAGGTCGGACGGAATTATATCCATGTCATACCCGCTGCGTACCGCTTTTTTCTGTTCCTCAATCTTCATCTTGTCGAGGTCGGTTATCTTGCGCTTGATAGTCTTGATTGCTTCGCTCTGGTCGATACTGCGGATATGCAGATTGACGATTATCCCGTTTTCAAGGTCGAGAATGTCCGAAAGCATACGGTCATTCAGCTCCGGCGCGAGGATTTCAAGGAAACTAACCGCACCGAGCTTACGCCCCATGCGGAATGTGCGCCCGTCGCCAAAACGGAACGAGGACGGGGCGATAAAGTCCTTTGTGGTAAGCCCCGACGGTACAAGCCAGTCCCAAGAGAAGCGGAACGGCTCGCCCTCCGGGTGGAAAATCCCATGCAGTACGTTCAAGCGTTCCTGTCCGTTCATGGGGCGGGCTGTTACGCCAAGCACCTTAAAATTATTGAGTACGTCGGTTTCGATACGGGAAAGACGTGCTTTTGCCGCCGCAAGATTGTCCGCTTCAATGGAAAAGGTAATGTACTTGCATTTTTCCAGTCCGTTGTTGCCTTTTTCAAGCTGGTTTTTCAGCATATCCGCGTACTCCCTGCGGATAGAGTTAAAAGCGTCGTCCTGCGCCGGAATTTCGATAGCCGCCTGTGCCTTTTCCTTTCTTGCGCCCTGATTGATGAAAGAGAGCTGCACCAAAACGGAAGCGTCAAAGTAGTTGAGAAAATCGCACCAGTTTTCAAAAATGGCGGTCTTATCATCTGCCTGTGCAAGCTGATAGTTAATATCTTCAAAGACAAGGCTTTTACTGTATTTCTTTTCCGTTACCCTGCAAATCCCGTCCGGGTACATCTGCAAGTAGGGAATGGTCTGTTGTGCGGTGTGGGGCTTCCCGTCGCCCTTTGCCGCCTGTATCACGGCGGCGATTTCTTTCTTTTCTGCGCGGGTCAGCTTACGCTTCACGGGATTTTTTACCGCGCGGGTCATGGTTTTTCGTTCTGCCATTGACAATAGCCGATACCTCCTTTTCCAGTTTTCGTTGTTTTTCTATGACGGCATAAAAATTTTCCGTCTGATAGGGGCGTTCCTTTGGTCGGATAAACTTTGTCTGAATGACGTTCTTTATCACGACTTCAAGGGGCTGCCCGTGTTTTTCATACATTGCCAAGAGGAAGCAGGGAAGCATAACGACAATCATTGCAAATGCCGCCATGCTTGTTCCCGCGCTGTCTTTGAGCAAAAAGAAAAGCGGTAGTCCCATAGCGAGGGCTGCCGCAAAACATATAATCTGCCGCTTTGTCAGATTAAAAGCGACTTTCGTTTTGATTTTTGATAAGTCTTTGGGTACGGGTACATACGCCAAGTGAAAACCTCCTTTCGGTCTTTAGTGGGCGTTAAAAATTGACTTCGCAAGTGTGCCTGTTTTGAATAAAGAGAAGCACAAAATCACGGTGTAGGCTGCAAGGGAGAATATCGCGCTGTGTAGGTTATCCGCTACAATCATGCTGCCAACCAAAACCGCATAAATGCCGACGCATATCATTATGAGGAAGCCTTGAAAACCGAGGGCGAACAGGGCTTTTAAGTAGTTGTTGCCTATCTGCCCCCACTCTCTGTTGGTCATAGTTGCAAACGGGATAGGCGATACCGAACAGTAAAGGTAAATTTCTATCATTCTGCCGTACAGAATAACCGTGATAAGCACCGACATGATTTTCATGCAAAGGCTCACAAGGCTTGTTTCCATAACGAGCAAAAGCAGTTCGGGGATTTCCATAGCGTCAAGTCCGGCTTGCATGGACGAGAGGGCGGCGTCAACGTCGATATTCGTATTGCCGCCGATCACGCCCGCCGCGCCGGAAACAACGTGCTGCGCCATATCGAACACCGCCATAGTGATAGTAAAGGTGTGGGTAACGAGATACACCGCTACCCACGCCTTGAAAAACCACTTAAAGAACATGAACGTGTCAATATCGTGCATATTGTTCTTTTCCGTTACCATGCTGATAAGCTCCACGCATAGAACGTAGGTAATGACAAGCCCCGCAATGGGTACAATCACATTTTCCGATAAACTCTGTATCATGGAAAATATGCCTGCGTTCCACCCCTGCGGGGTCTTGCCTACCTCTGCGGCGATAGTTCCGACTTTTTCGTTTACGTCCCCGAACATAGTTGACAGATTACCGTTAATGGCTCCAATGAGGATTTCCTTTATCCATTCGTTAATCGCGTCAAGTATGCTCTGCATAGGCAGTTACCCGCCGCTTAACCGAACAGGCCGGAAAGCAGAGGTACAAGGGTGCCACCGATAAGGGCAACGCCGCCGCCCGCCATGAGCTGTTTTATCCCCAATTAGGTGTAAAACTCTGCTCGATGGCGGGCGGCGGCGTACAAAAAATCTATATGGTGTTTTTAAGAGAACCGTCCCGGCGGGACAGGTCAGGCAGTGACCTGTTCCACCTCCGGGATGGGTTTGAGATTAAAATGAATTTCGATAGAAATGTGTCTTGTTTTATCTTCGTCAATGCGCTCATGCACGACGATTTCTTTGATTAAGCGGTTGAGGGTGGCTGCGTCCAGCTCTGTGATGTTGGCGTATTCCTGAATGGCTTCCACCCATTGTTTTGCGTCATTGGCAAGCTGGACTTCATCGGACAGCCGCTTTCTGCCCTCGGACACTTTTGCTTTAAGCTCCGTCTGCTCGGTCTGTGTCTTTTCCAGCATGGTGTTGAAATTCTGCTCACTGATACGCCCTGCAATCATATCCTCATAAAGCCGCATGACCATTTTGTCCAGAACCTCAATCCGTTCCTCGTCCCTTGTAAGGGAGCGTTCCATTGCTTCCCGCTGTTCCCGCTGCTCGGCTTCACAGGTATTGGTCAGGCGGTCGGCAACCGCTTCCCCGTCCATCAGGGCAGCTCTGGCACATTCCCGGATTTTCCGCAGCACATGGCTGTAAAGGGTGTCATAATCAATCCGGTGCTGGGTGCAGTGGTTCTTTCCAAAGGCATTGTAGGTCTTGCAGGAATAAATCTGCTGGGGATGTTTTGCGTTTGTGTAGCGTATCGTCAGCGACTTCCCACACTCGCCGCATTTTATCAGTCCGGCAAACAGGCTGATTTCATTGGTCTGCCCCGGACGCTGGCGGGATTTCAGCTTGTTCTGCACAATGTCAAAGCTCATGCGGTCAATCAGCGGTTCATGCTGTCCCTCCACCACAATCCAGTCCTCCGGCTTCTTTTCCCCAATCGTGCCGATTTTGAAACGGTAGTCCTTTTTCTGGGAAGCAATCGCCCCGGTGTAGACGGGATTCATCAAAAGGTCTTTGATAACGGAGAAGTCCCACATATACCGCCCGTTTTCCGGGTCTTTCTTTTCCCATTTGGTGCGGGTATTGCGAAGCCCCCGTTCCCGGTTCCACCATGTGGGGCAGGGGATTTTTTCTTCCTCCAGCCGTCTGCGGATATAGTTCGGACCATGACCGTTCAGGGCATATCCGAAAATCAGCCGCACAATCGGGGCGGTTTCCTCGTCAATGAGCAGATGGTTTTTGTCCTCCGGGTCTTTCCGATACCCAAACGGGGCAAGACACCCGGTAAACTGTCCTTTCTGCGCTTTCAGAAGATAAGAGGAATGGACTTTCTTGGAAATATCCTTGCTGTACATCTCGTTCAGGATATTCTTGAACGGGGCAATATCGTTGTTATCCCGCAGGGTGTCGATACCGTCATTCATGGCGATATAGCGGACACCGTTTCTTGGGAAAAAGTCCTCAATCAAATGCCCGGTTTGCAGATAGTTACGCCCCAGTCGGCTGAGGTCTTTCGTGATGACAAGGTTGATTTGCCTGCGCTCAATGGCTCTCAACATTCTCTGTAAATCAGGACGCTCCATATTAAGACCTGTGAAGCCATCGTCCTGATAGACTGCCACAACCTCCCATCCCTGCTTTTCGCAGTATTTTTCCAGCATATCACGCTGGTTTGCGATACTGGCACTTTCGCCTTGCAGGTCATCGTCCTTTGACAGCCTGCAATAGACCGCCGCACGATAGCCCCCGGCAAGTGCCGAACCGATTGTTCTGTATTCCATTTCGTTCATCATAGCCATTTACCCACACAATCCAGACGGTATCTGGCTCTTTTGAACCTCATCTTCATTATAGCTCATATCTTTCTTTTTAGCAAGATATTCTTTCGTATTTGTCTTACCGTATTTCTGGGAAATCAGGCTGACGAACACATCGGTTGCGTCCAGCTCCCCGTCAAACACCGTTGTAACATGAATCTCTGTTTTGTTTTTTGCCATAGGCAGTTATCCTCCATACATGAAAATAGCCAGACAGAGGGTGTCGGCAACGAAGTCCGGCAACGGGCTTCAAAAGACCTTGCAAACAATCTCAATCTGGCGATGGTTACTATTTATACTTTTCTTTTATTTTTCTGTTGTTTTGGTTGTTATAAGGGAGAAAAGCCCGGAAATAAGGGGTTTTCCCCGGCAACCGGCTCGGCAACGGGATAGCAACAGGGGGTGCAACGGGCTGTCATTTTCAGAATGGAAGCTCCATCTGTTCTGTGACCTCCACAAAACCGTCCATCGTTTTTTCAGACGGGTTGCCGGAGTCCGTTGCCGGGTTTTCACGCTCCCAGCCCTTTTGTCTGCCATATTCTGAAAACATTCTTGGGTTCGGGAAGTACCTCCAGCCGGAAATGCACTGGTTCATAATCTCGTTGATTTCCCGGATTTCCCATTGCTTCGGCTCGTCAAAGGCATGGTTCAAGGCTTCCTTATAGAGCTGCTTGGAGCAGACCATGCTCCCGGTGTACTTATCAAGATACGCCTGTATCATCCCGGCTTTGGTGTCCTCCGGCATAAAATCCCGCTGGTGTTCTTTGAGATACCGCTGCATGGCGGGGCTGAAAGCCAGCTTGAACCTGCCGCTTCGGTAAATCTCCATCGCTTCTGCCCACATCTGCTCGATATAGGCTCTGGAAGCAGCTTCGTCCTCCAAAATGTGAACCTCGGCTTGCTCCGGGTACACCATGACGGGGATAAAGCGGCGGTTGCCGGAACGGTCAAGGGGCAGGAAGTCAAGGGCATTGGAAGTGCCGCCAAACACGCACTGACGGGGGCGGTCTGCCGGGTGGGTTTCATAGGGTATCTTGTAAACCTCTTTCTGCCGGCTTAAAAATGACTTGATTTCCTCAATGCTCTTGGCGTTGGCGGTTGCCATCATTTCCGACATTTCGATAATCCAGTGACCTTGCAGCTTGCGGTACACATTGTCATCGTCCAGCTTCCGCAAATCATCGGAGAACCACTCGTCCCGGACTGCCAGCAGACGGAAGAAGGTGGACTTGCCAGCCCCCTGACCGCCTACCAGACAGAGCATGATTTCAAACTTGCACCCCGGCTGAAAGGCTCGTGAGATTGCACCCAGCAGGAACAGCTTCAATGCTTCATAGGTGTAATCGTCTGCGTCAGCCCCCAGAAAGTGCCGCAGGCAGAAGCGGATTCGCTCTGTCCCGTCCCACACAAGGGAACTTAAATAATCCCGGATGGGGTGGTACTTGTTTTCATTCGCCACAATCCCGATGGCGTTATCAATCTTTTTCTCATTGGTAAGCCCGTAGGTTTCTTCCAGATAGAGAAGCAGATACTTCATGTCCGTATCGTTCAGGGCGGTGCTTTCCCTGTGGAAGCCGATGGGCTTTATGATGTCCTTGCGGTCGGTCAGGATGTTGTATGCGATAGCCCCGGAAAGCAGCGGGTCACGCTGGAATACGGTCAGGCAGTTCCGTATGCTCTGACGGACACCGCCTTTCTCGGTAGTTTCCAGCCCCGCCTTGATTTCCTCAATGCTCTGGGGCGGCTGCATGGCGTTCATGGTGTTTTTTAGTTCTTGCTGCGTCTGCGGCTGCAAGCTCTGCCATTCGCTGTTCAAGCTGTATCACATCCTTTCCGTAGTCCGTAATCAAAGCCGCTTTTTCCTCTGTTTCCCCGAACAGCAGCACATCCAGCAGATACTCCACTTGGTCTTGCTTCTGTAAGGCTTCTATAAACCGGGGATGAAAGGCTTCCTCCGGGGAGTGTGGGGCGTAGTCCGTTCTCCATGCCCGAAGCAGATGGAGATAATCAGCAAGAATACGGAAGCAGCGGTTCTTTGCTTCCTGAAACTGTTCCTCCGGGGATTTCTGCCGGGGCTTGGGCTTTTTTGCCTTTCCCGGCGGTTTCCAGTCCTCATAGGAAAGCCCGAAGTCCTGTGCCAGTTGTACGGCGGCTTCTTTCTTTCCCAGCCCATACAGGGCGGCGGCAAAATCAATCACATCCCCATCCGCACCGCAGCCGAAGCAGTGGTAACGCCGATCCAGCTTCATGCTTGGGGTTTTATCGTTATGGAACGGGCAGCAAGCCATCCCGTTCCGACCTACATGGATTCCATAATGCTCCGCAGCCTGTCTTGTTGTGACGGACTGCTTCACAGCTTCAAATACATTCAAATCTATCCCTCCTTGAAAAAAAGAAAAGCACCTGACATTCTCTGATTGAAAATGGCAAGTGCCTGTTAAAGTTCCATATCCTGTTGTCTGTGTTTCGCCTGTGCCGGGGCGGTTCTTTGAGCCTTTTTCTCGTCTGCCTTATCCTGCAAGACTTCCTTGATGGGCTGCTTCTTAGGCGGCTCTTTACTTTCCTCTGTGCCGGGTGTGGCTTTCCGTACCCAGTAGCGGATGTCCCGCAGCTTCTTCAAATCCTCCTGTACCTCTGTCAGCGGTACTTTCAGCTCTGCGATTTCGCTGAGAAGTTTTTCCTGCTCCTGTTGCAGTTCCTTTTGGGTGCTGTCCTTATCGTCCGGGTGCTTGGCAAGGTAGGCGGCGGCTTTCTCATACCGGGCAACCTCCGGGTGTTCCTGTTTGAATTTCTCCTTTGTTTTCTTAAAAAATATCTTCTGGTACTTCTCATAGACAGGCTTACATTCCTTGCAGTCTGTCCGGCTGGCAAGAATCCCGTCAATCACTTTGCTGCGGGCTTCCTTTGGCTTCATCTGATTGCGGTAATCTGCGGCTGATTTCCCGGAAGATTCCAGAAATGCTTCTAAGTCCTCCACAGTGGAAAGCCCCTTTTGCCGGAGATAGGACAGGGCTTCGCTGACTGCCTTTAAGTCCTGTGAAGTCCCCCGGTTCTGTCCAGCCCTTGTCCAGTCCTTCCGTTCTTCCTTTCGTATCTCCATATACTTCATCAGCAGATTGGGAAGAAGTGTCGCTTCCTCCGCCGCTTTTTGTGCAAGCAGCTCTTTCCGTTTTTCTCCCAGCTCGGTAATCCAGCCTTTGAGGTTTTGGATAAGCTGCCGGATGGACTTCATCAGGCGGTTGGCGGCTCTGATTTCCCGGTTCAGGTTGCCGATATTCGTCTGGATACCACGCTTTTCCATCTGCCGGACAGCAGCCCCCTCATGGACAGTGGGGACAATATCAAGCCCCTGTCTGGCATAGGAACGCAAGTCCACACGCTCCGGGCGGTCATTGGCTTCCAGATAGCGGTTCTGGATGACCTCCCATTCATGCCGCCAGATTTCACAATACTTCTGGTCGTTCCAGTCAACCGTATCCTCCTTGTGGCTTTTCCATCTGCCGGACGGAAGTTTGATCCGTTCCCCATTCTCGTCAAGGTCATAAACCTTGCGGCTCTTGGGAAGCCATTTCCCATGTTCGTCCATTGCCCGCATGGTCAGCAGGATGTGGGCGTGGGGATTCCCATCCTCCTTATCGTGAATGGCAAAATCGGCAATCATGCCTTTGGAAACGAAAAACTCCCGGCAGTAGTCCCGGATAAGGTCGGCATACTGTGACCGGGGAAGTTCCCTCGGTATGGCAAGCACGAACCTCCGGGCAAGCTGGGAGTTCCATTGTTTTTCAATGGCTTCGGCGGCGTTCCACAAGGTATTCCGGTCTGCGTACTCCGGCGGGGCATGGGGCGGCAGCATGATTTCGGTGTGGACGATTTCGCTTTTATGGGAATAGTATTTCTGCTTCTGGTCGTATTCAGAAAACAGCCGTTCCCCGCTCTGGTAGGCGGCAGACGCAACGGCTGACTGGCGCTTGCTGCGCTGGATGATTTTTACATCAAAGTGCGGGCATGGCAAGCAGTGTCCTCCTTTCTCCCGGCGTCCGGGCATAAAAAGAGCAGGGAACCTGTTTCAAGATTTCCTGCTCGGTGGTGCCGCCGGTGGGCGGCTGGTATTCAGTTTTGAAAGTTCGGGTCAGGGTGCCCCGAAGATAAAAAAACAACAGTATTCAATTTATTAAATAATTTCCTGTCGATTCCCTTTAATCAATACAGTTTGACCGTCAGCCAATTCAATCAAATCGTTCTTCGATATATCTCCAAAAGGGCTCTCTTTTTCAGCGTGTGGTATCAACGGATTTGCTAAATATCCTAATCCATCGGAAAAATTTCCGGCAGCAATCATACTACCTGCGCTAATTCCCAGATACACCAATCCATTCTCTATTGCTTGCTTTAGGGGCTTCGAAAATCCTGTTCTGTTTATTTCGCTAAGAAGCGTATGGGCATTTCCTCCACAAAAAGCAATCATGTCATATTGAGTGAGTTCTTGAACACTCATTAAGCGAAACGGTACAGGTATGTCACTAATATAACTTGAATATGTTCTTTTATATCCATCGGAAAGTAAAAACGCAAGATTATATATAAGAATATTATTCATAGGTATTCCCATATTCATAAGGCGCTCCATACATACAATGATTCCTTCTCGCGCACCATCATTTCCAACTGCGGCGGATGGAACCAAAATCGCTTTTGTGTTAATCGGTTCTTTTCCGATACATTTCCAAAATAATACCATAGTCTTTTCGTTTAAGCCACTTGAAGTTAAGAACAGGGTTCTCATAAACTTAGTCCTCTTTTAATTTTTCAAATTTCTGATTCTATGTAAGATGATAAAACATCAATTCATACCGAAATAATCCCATAATGTTAGTTATTTTGTTTTTTTTCAATACAGCTTACCATTATTATCACTATTCCGCGAGTATTAGATGACCTTAAATTCAATCTCTCCTTCTTGTATCTAACAAATATATTCTACTACCCCTGTTGTTTTTACTTTCTAATATACTTTTATGGTTAACTCATTGAAATCTACTATCAACAAAATCCAGCATTAAATTCTCTTCTCAGATTTTCGCACTACCATGCACATTTTTATAGAAATTATCAATACTATCTATTTTTTGTACCATTAGAAGTATCAATCCTTGTTCTACATTTCTTATT
>OOCQ01001094.1_pt1 | contig 18565 bp, 14 predicted proteins | sample 1671121 | NCBI WGS metagenome assembly OOCQ01 (sample SAMN06348124, study PRJEB24527) | human gut metagenome | biome: human gut; feature: ankylosing spondylitis patient; material: feces | host: Homo sapiens | place: China | collected 2015-10 | reverse complement strand
CGCTGCTTGGAGCGGCCGCAAAGCGTGAGTGCCGCATCGGCATCCAGCTCCGGCGCAACGCAGTAGACCGTGCTGACACGATACCAGACACCGGCCGGCAGGATCGCGTGCAACGCATCGTAGATGGTGCAGAAAAAGCGGTCATGCATCCAGATGGCGAGCCGGATCAGCTCCGGTGAGAGAATGGGCTCAGGGTCAAGCTGACGCGAGAAGGGCTTGAGTTTTGGGTGGTGCTGGGCCCGATCCCGCGCGAGCACCATGCCCTCACACGGGCGGTTGCCGCGCGAAAACGGCACCATGACGCGGCAGCCGGGGCGGAGCGTATCCGTCAGCGGCTGCGGGATCTTATACGTATACGGTCGGTCAAACGCAAACGTTGCAGCCAGAACGGCGACCTTTGCGACCGGGATCTGCAGCATCTGCGCGCCTCCTCTCCGAAAAAATCAGGCGGGTAGTGCCCGCCTGAAGGATTATTCCTTGTGCACGACCTGAAGGCGGCCGTCATACACCTCGTCGATCGCCATGGACACCGGCTTGGTATCCAGCGGCTCGCCGGCGGCCTGCGCGGCGGCGGCAATGTTGCGCGCACGGCGCGCGACCAGGTTCACCAGAAGATAGCGGCTGCCGGCCTTTTCGGCCAGCTCCGGGGGCCAGTCGGCGGCGGTGGCGGTCAGGTTCAGGCCGATGCCCACCACCAGCCACTCCAGCCGCCCGCTCTCCAGGTCGGTGCCGGCTTCGGTGAGGATGCCGCACACCTTTTTACTCTGATAATACAGGTCGTTGACCCACTTGATGCCCAGTTCCAGCCCGCACAGCTCCTGTACCGCCCGGCACACCGCCACGGCGGCCCCGATGGTGGCCGTCTGGGCGCTGGCCGCCGGGACCGCCGGGCGCAGCAGTACCGAGAGGTACACGCCCTTCCCGGCCGGGCTTTCAAATACACGACCCAACCGTCCCCGGCCTGCGCTCTGGTGGGCTGTGAGCACCAGCGTGCCGTGGGGCGCACCGTCCAGTGCCAGCAGCTTGGCCGTCCGGTTGGAGCTTTCCAGCGTGTCGTACACCTGCACCGGGGCGGGGTAGGGGCCCACGGCCTCGGCACAGAAGGGGTCGCCGCCCAGCAGCCGATACCCCCGGCGGGAGACGGCTTCCAGTGCGTAACCCTGTGCGGTGAGGGCGGCGGCCGCCTTGTGGACGGCGGCGCGGCTCACGCCCAGCTGTCCGGCCAGCTGCTGGCCGGAGATATAGGCACCCCCGGCGGCACTCAGTGCCTGCAGAAGGGCCTGACGGGTGGTAGAAGGCATGGCGGTAAGGCTCCTTTCGTGCTATACTATAACCACATTGTAGCATGGAACGGGCAAAACACAAACTTTTTGCAAAAAAATCTGCGGTTTGTGCAGGGAATGCGGCGGCTGTCTCGTTTGAATCAACAGAAGGGCCGTGCAGAGCACCGCCCTCCACAGCCGGAAAGGAGGATGAGCAGGTCGTTGACAACACTGGAATTCAGCGCGATGGTGCAAAAATATCAGTCTCTGGTCTACACGGTCTGCCATCAGCTGGTGCCGGACGTGGGGGATGCGCAGGATCTGACCCAGGAGACCTTTCTGGCGGCATGGCGGGCCATCGACCGCTGTCCGCCCGGCTTTGAAAAGCAATGGCTGGCCCGTATTGCGGCCAACAAAGCCAAGGATTACTTACGCAGCGCATGGGTGCGCCGGGTGAACACGCCGGGCGACGAGGTGCTGGCGCTGGAGGGGGCACCGCCCGGCCTGGAGCCGGAACAGCAGGTGCTGGACACGCTGGGAGCGGAAGAGCTCACCCGCATGATTCTGGATTTGCGGGAGCCCTACAAGACACCCTGCCGTCTGGTGCTGCTGGAACAGCACACCATGGCCGAGGCGGCACGTCTGTGCGGCCGCCCGGAAAAAACCGTGAACGCGCAGATCTGCCGGGCCAAAAAGATGCTGGTACAGCAGATCCGGGAACAACAGGAAGGGAGGAGCGTACATGGAACTGTTTGATCAGAACGGATGCCTGACTGAGGAAGGGCTGCACGCCGTTATCGGCGGGCAGCTGGACGAGCTGGGCAGGCTGGAAGCCGCCGAGCACCTGTCCTACTGCGACAAGTGCATGGACCGGTACACAGCCCTGCTCACCGCCGATGTATTGGAAGAGCCGCCGCGCTCCGCCCGCGGGGCGGTGATGGGCACCATCTGGGTGCGTCTGATGCAGAACACCTGGGGCCGGGCCGCCGTAGCCGCTGTGGCGGCGGTGCTGGCTCTGACCCTGTGGCGCAGCGGCACTGTGACCCAGATCCTGGAAGGCACCCGGGACCTTAAGACCTGGATGCCCTCCACCAGCCAGACCCAGCCGGACCAGCTGCCGATGCTGGGCCAGCCGGTGCAGGATGACCAGCGGACCCCTACCCAGCCGGAACAGCTGGGCGAGCCGGTGCAGGACAAAGAGCCTGTGCCCACCTTGTCCCAGAAGCTGACCGGCACGCTGGACAGCCTGCTGTTCGGCAAAAATGAATCTGCGGCAGAGCCTGAAGCTGCCGTTTCCAACCAGAAGAAATGAGGGAATCGACTATGAAGAAAAACGGAATCCTGACCCTGCTGTTTGCCTGCATCCCCGGCGCGGGCCAGATGTATCAGGGCTATATGAAGCGCGGCCTTTCGCTCATCACCATGTTCTGCCTGTTTATTATCGTAGGCAGCGCCACGGGGCTGGATGCGCTGGTAGTCGGCTGCATCGTGGTGTATATGTACAGCTTTTTCGATACCTTAAACCTCCGCGCCCAGATCATCGCGGAGAATGCCCCGGCAGACGACTATCTGGTGCACTTCAACACGAAGGACGCGCGCCTGACCCTGTTCTTCCGCGACAGCCACAAGCTGGTGGGCTGGGCCCTCATTGCCCTGGGCGGCCTGGTGGCCTACGAGAACGTCATCATGCGGGTGTTCGGCGATGTGATGTGGCGCTGGGGCCAGAACAACCCTGTGTTCCGCGCCATCTATCTGATGCTGGATGAGCTGCCCCAGATCGTGACCTGCGTGGCCCTCATCGTCTGCGGCCTGTGGCTGGTGCGCGGCCCCAAGGGCAAAAAGGTGCACCGCAAAAAGGCAGAAGAACCGGAGGACGAGGACTTCCGCGAGTACACCGCAGCCGAAGCCGATGCACCGGAAGCCCCGGAGGAAACCGCAGACTTTGCCATGCCGAAGCTCAGCGCTCTGCTGGGCGACCCGGTGACCCCGGAGGACCCAGAAGAGCCGGAACAGCCGGAGAATGCGGAGGGCGACGATGGACGAACTGAATAAGACGGCAGCGACGGAGCCGGAAACCCGGCCGGAAGCTGCAAAGCTGCAGGACGCCCCCCGCCGCCGGGTGGGCAGCCTGACGATGGGCGCCTGCCTGATCGCAGCGGGCATCTTCTTCCTGTGTTATTACTTTGTGCCGGGCTTTGACTGGCAGCTGGTGGTGCGTATCGCCCCGGCGGCAGCCCTGGTGCTGCTGGGATGTGAGGTGCTGTTCTTCGCCGCCCGGCCGGGCCGCTGGAAGTATGACTTTGTCTCGGTGCTGGTCTGTCTGGGGCTCATCGCAGTTTGTATGTGCCTGAGCTTTCTGCCCATGGTGTGGAGCGAGATCGACCCTGCCCGCGGACAGAACGAGATGAAGCTGAGCAAGGCGTACACCACACAGGTGTATGAGGCCCTCCGGAAGGAAAACCCGGACCTCCGCCTGCGGGATGTGTACACCGACCTGTATCTTTACGCCAACAGCGTGGATGACCTGCAGGAGCTGCAGCCAAGTGACGGGCACCTGAGCCTGACCGTGATGCTGTATGGCCCCTACGACAGCACCGGAGCCTTTGCGCAGGACTGCCGCAGCGTGGCCGGTACGGTGCGGGCTGGCACCCTGCAGCCGGATGAACTGCGCATCGTGTGGTCGCCGGACAACGACCCGGGCCAGAGCCTGGATTCCGGTACCCTGCAGCGTGTGGAACAGTACACGCTGGAACTGGACGGCACGGTGCAGCTGGACTGGACCGCGGATGAGATGGAACGGCAGGTCGAAGTGCAGTATCTGCTGGACGAAGAAAATGAGCCGGAAGAGGACACTGCGCCCAGCGAAGAGGCCGAGCCAGAGGCGGCTGTATAAAAACTGAAAAAATCTCCTGCACGGACGCAAGGCCTGCGCAGGAGATTTTTGTTGAAATAGAGAAGAATTTGTGATATTCTGTAGTTACCGCTGAAAAGCGGCAGGGCACTGCAAACAACGGCAGGCGGTTTTGGTCCTCACTTCCGGAAGGAGGTGAGTGTATGCCGATTACTTTGACATTCCATTTGTTTGGATTGACATTCACCATCCGTGTGAAAAAGTAAAACCGCCGCCTGGCGGGGCGACGGTTTTCGCGTAAAACAAAAGCTCTGAACAGGACCGACCGCTTGTCGCGGTGCCCTTTCTGTTTGTATTATAGCAATCCCCGGCAGGACTGTCAAGCACCTGCCGGGAATTGTTTTTTATCGAAAGATCACAGCTTCTTGCCGGTGAGCAGCTCGTAGGCCTCCAGATACTTGGCGATGGTCTTGTCGATCACGTCCTGGGGCAGGTCGTAGTTGCTGTCCGGATGGGCCTTCAGCCAGTCGCGGACAAACTGCTTATCAAACGAAGGCTGGCCGTGGCCCGGCTCGTAGCCTTCCAGCGGCCAGAAGCGGGAGGAATCCGGGGTGAGCATCTCGTCGCCCAGCACCACGTTGCCGTCCTCATCCAGACCAAACTCGAACTTGGTGTCGGCGATGATGATGCCGCGGGTCAAGGCATACTCTGCGCACTTCTTGTACAGAGCGATGGTGTAGTCCCGGAGCTTGGTGGCGTACTCTTCGCCGTGGCCGGGGAACTGCTTTTCCAGCACTTCAATGCTGCGCTCGTAGGAGATGTTCTCGTCGTGGTCGCCGATCTCGGCCTTGGTGGAGGGGGTGTAGATGGGCTCCGGCAGCTTCTGGGACTCCTGCAGGCCCTCGGGCAGCTGGATGCCGCACACCTTGCCGGTCTTTTGGTAGCTGGCCCAGCCGCTGCCGGTGATGTAGCCGCGCACGATGCACTCGATGGGCAGCATGGTCAGCTTGCGGCACTTCATGCTCCGGCCCTCAAAGGCAGGCGTGCGGAAGAACTCGGGCATATCGGCGGTATCCACGCTCAGCATGTGGTTGGGCAAAACATCCTTGGTGTAGTCGAACCAGAATCTGCTCATCTGGGTCAGCACCTTGCCCTTGTTGGTCACTTTATTTTTCAGGATCACATCAAATGCAGAGATACGATCGGTAGCAACCATAATGAGGCTGTCGCCATTGTCATAGATCTCGCGGACTTTGCCTTCCTTGATGGGCTTGAATTCAGTCATAGCAAACACTCCATTTTTCCTGATAGCTCTTTCATCAACGTCCTCGCCCGCTCCGGCATTGCAAAGCAATGAAGGGCAGGGTGAGCCGTTTTCCGTTTACCTATTCAGTCTATCACACTTACTGTCCGTTTGGAAGAAACAGATTCCAAGGAAAATTGCCCGCAATTTTCGATTTCTTCGTGAAAAGTGTCAAAAATCAGCAACATTTTTCGTCGAATTGACGGCTAAAGTCGTACTTTCCCGGTTGACAGCGGCTCAGAACATGGTATCATTGAATCATCAGAATTCAACTGCATCAGGAGGTAAGACCTATGGGAAAATTCCCGAAAGACTTTTTGTGGGGCGGTGCCACTGCCGCCAACCAGTGCGAGGGCGCTTACAACCAGGGCGGGCGCGGCCTGTCCAGTGTGGACGTGGTGCCCTTTGGCCCCGACCGCTTCCCCGTGGCGCTGGGCCAGCTGAAGATGCTGGACTGCGATGCCGAGCACTTCTACCCCTCCCACGAAGCCATTGACATGTACCACCACTTCAAGGAGGACATCAGGCTCTTTGCCGAGATGGGCTTCCGCTGCTACCGCCTGTCCATTGCCTGGACCCGCATCCTGCCCAACGGCGATGACGCGCAGCCCAACGAAGAGGGCCTGCGCTTCTATGAGGAACTCTTTGATGAGTGCCACAAGTACGGCATTGAACCGCTGGTGACCCTGTGCCACTTTGATACCCCCATTGCCCTGATCAAAAAGTACGGCGGCTGGAAAGACCGCCGGATGGTGGATGCCTACGCTCACTACTGTGAGGTGCTGTTCCAGCGCTTCCGGGGTAAGGTCAAGTACTGGCTGACCTTCAACGAGATCAATATGCTGCTCCACATGCCCTTTATGGGAGCCGGTCTGCTCTTTGCGCCCGGCGAGAACGTGCAGCAGGTCAAGTATCAGGCCGCTCACCACGAGCTGGTGGCCAGCGCGAAGGCCGTCAAGCTGGCCCATGCCATCATGCCCGATGCCATGGTGGGCTGTATGCTGGCCGCCGGTCAGTTCTACCCCCGCACCTGCGCCCCTGCCGATGTGCAGGCCGCTGCCGAGGCTGACCGCGACAACTACTTCTTCATTGATGTCCAGTCCCGCGGCGAATACCCTGTCTGGGCCAAAAAGCGGATGGAGCGTGCAGGCATCGCCCTGCAGGTGGAGCCGGGCGACGAGCAGCTGCTGAAAGAGGGCACTGTGGACTTCATCTCCTTCAGCTACTATTCCAGCCGCTGCACCACTGTGGATCCCGAACTGATGAACAAGGCCAGCGGCAATGCCATCATGGATGCCGTCAAGAACCCCTACCTCAAGGCCAGCGACTGGGGCTGGGCCATCGACCCGGTGGGTCTGCGCATCACCATGAACAGCCTGTATGACCGCTACCAGAAGCCGCTCTTCATCGTGGAGAACGGTCTGGGCGCGGTGGACAAGGTGGAAGCCGATGGTTCCATCCACGACACCTACCGCATCGACTACCTGCGGGCCCACATCGAGCAGATGGAAAAGGCCATCAATGAGGATGGCCTGCCCCTGCTGGGCTACACCACCTGGGGCCCCATCGACCTGGTCAGTGCTTCCACCGGCGAGATGAAGAAGCGGTACGGCTTCATCTATGTAGACAAGGACAACGAGGGCAAGGGCACGCTGGCCCGCAGCCGGAAGGACAGCTTCTACTGGTATAAAAAGGTCATTGCCTCCGACGGCGAAGATCTGGCCTGAGCCAACTGTGAGGAAAGGAATCATAGCACAAGATGACGACACCCCAAATCATTGCGCACCGCGGTGCATCCTATCTGGCCCCTGAGAACACGCTGGTCGCCTTCCGCAAGGCGATGGAGATTGGCGCAGACGGCGTGGAAATGGATGTACAAAAGACCTACGACAACGAGCTGGTCATCCACCACGACTATATGGTGGACATGCACACCGACATCTCCGGCCAGATCTACGACCTGACCATGGGCGAGCTGAAGACCCTGGATTTTGGCAGCTGGAAAGATGCCATCTACGCCAACGAGAGGATCGCCACGCTGCAGGAAGCGCTGGAGCTCTGTGCCGACATGGAGGGCACCCAGGTGCAGCTGGAACTGAAAAGCCCACTGCAGGACGACCCCGACTTTGTGCCCCGGGTGCTGGATGCGGTCCGCGCCGCCGGGCTCACTGATCGGCTCACCCTCATCTCCTTCCACCACTCCCAGCTGCGGCAGGCAAAGCAGCTGATGCCCGAGCTGAAGGTAGGCGCGCTGACCTACGGCGCTTTCCTCAGCATGGTGCTGCCCCCGCCGGTGATATGGAAGGATCTGGGCCTTGTGAACAGCATAGATGAGCCCTTCAGCGAGGAAAACTGCATCGACCTGCGGAACAATCTCATCTACCGCACGGTGGCCGACAAGGTGGATATGCTCCGTGCCAACTTCCCCGGCGAGACCGTGGAGCAGGTCATCGGCCATCTGGAGGAGCAGGCGGATGTGGCTGCCTACATCAAAACGCTGGATTTCCCTGTGGACATCGTCAGCTGCGAGTACCACACCGCCTACTCCAACCCCGATCTCGTGAACCAGCTCCACGCCATGGGCATCCAGGCCGCGTTCTGGACCGTGGACACCCAGGACGCAGTCCGTTCCCTGCTGCCCCTTGGCCCTGACTGCATCGTCACCAACCGGCCTGACCGCGTGCGGGAATGGGTGAATGCGGAAATGAGGAAATAAAAAGATCACAAAACGTCCCCGTGCAGTTTTGATATCCTGCACGGGGACGTTTTCTATGTCAGCACTGCATTATCTGATGTCTGGCATCGTTATGACGGTGCTCTCCTTGCGAGCACGCTCTGCGCAGAAGACCCCCAGATGCCCATTGATCGAATCTTTGATCGTTGTGCAGGAGATGGAAGGCTCCTCACCCTGAAGCACATGAACAAAGTCCTCCACCAGCCGCAGGTCGCCGCCGCCATGAGAGCCTGTCATGCCGCTCTTATCTCCACCGATCTTCAGGTCTACCACTTCCTCGTTCCAGCCCTTCTCGCTGGCGGTATCTATGGTGCGCACAGTGAAAACCGAATCGTCAAACACGCCCTTGATCTCACCCTTCGTACCAATGATATGGATATTGCGCTCCGGCTTCGCTGTGCCGCCGATCATGTTCAGGGTCGCAGTTGCGCCATCCGCAAAATTCATCAACACCGATTGATGATCCACCACCGTATGTTCACAATCCCACACACAGCGTCCATGGATATTGTCTGTCATCAGCGACTTGCGCTTGTCCTCCAGCGTCGGATTCTCAATATTCTCCAGGCAGTCCCATACATAGAACGCCCACCGATCCGGGTGATCCAGATAATGCTTTTTGGCGGAGTACAGACAGGTCTCCTCGCACTGACAATCCACCAGGCAGCGCTTGCCTGCCCCTGCGGGCTTTTTGGCAGGATCAAACTGGAAGTCACTTCCAAAGCTAGCGATCTGTTTGGGCGAAACGCCGCTCTTCAGCCACATAATGAGATCCATGTCATGGCAGCACTTTGCCAGCAGCATCGGAGCCCCGCATTTTTCCTCGTTGCCCCATTTGCCGCGCACAAAGGAGACGGCCAGATGATGGTAGCTGACATGCTCCGTGGCTTGAATATTGATAATGTCACCGATCTCCCCGCTCAGCAGTCTCTGCTTGATTGCGACATAGAAGGGCGCATACCGCAGAACGTGGCAGATCATCACCTTCCGCCCGGTCTCTTTTACCACCTTATATAAATAGTTTACTTCCTCCTCGCTGATCGCGAAGGGCTTTTCCAGCAGCATATCATATCCTGCACGCAGGAGCGGAACCGCCGTGGGCACATGCTGGCGGTCCATGGTTCCATTGATCACCGCATCTGCCAGCTTGGGCCTTTCTGCCAGCTCCTCAGCACTCTTGAAGCACATCTCCTCCCCGAAGCCATGCATCTCCGCAACCTTTTTCCGCCGGATCGGATCCGGATCTGCTACGCCCACGATCTTCAGTTCGTCCGGGTGTTCCAGCGCATACAGGCTGTACAGGATCGCCCGATGGCCCGCGCCCACGATGATGGCCGTGATCTGCTTACTCATAGTTTCTCTCTTCCTTTCTTTTGAATGGATCTCCGATTCCAATTTTGTTTCCAGCATATCTTTTTGTGCCGGAATCGTCAAGGTGAAGGAGCATGATATTTCATCCCGCACCATGACAAAAGGAAGAAAAAACGCATCTTTGTGGATATTGTGCAACAATCACGCTCAAAAATGAGAAAATCTTTTGTGCGTTTTGTATCAAAAAATGTTGCAATTTCAAAAAGAACATGATATGCTTCTGAGTAAGGAAAAACCACTGGTCGGCAGCGTACGAGCTGAACGGAGGTTATGGAAGCACGGGGATTTTCCCCGTCCCATTCCATAAATCAAGGAGGAAAAGATCTTATGAAAGAAAGAAAAATCAGCAGACGCGCCGTATGCAGCGCTATGGTCGCTTCTCTGGCATTGGGTGTTCTGGAGGGCTGTGGCAGCTCTTCCTCTACTACTTCTTCTGCTGCCGGTTCCGGAGCAGCTGCTTCCAACGAGCGCATCACCGTGCGCATCCTGAAATCCAAGGCCGCAAACGAGGTTGCTGCCGAGCAGATGGATGTCTGGAAGGTCCTGGGCGAAAAATTCAATATGGATTTTGAATTTGATAATCCCCCGCAGGACAACTACAACGAGCGCCTGAACCTTGTGATGATGGATGCTCAGCTGCCGGATATCATTATGGATATGCCCACCACCGAGGTGCTGAAATACGGCGAGTCCGGCGTGATCCTGTCCCTGAACGACTACATCGAGAACAACATGCCCAACCTGAAGAAGGAGATCGACAAGCGGGACGGTGTCGAAAAAGCACTGACTTACAGCGACGGCAATATTTATTATATGCCCATGCTGGATGAGAAGGTCTCCGGCAATATGCCCTACATCGTCCGCACCGACTGGCTGGAAAAGCTGGGCATTGAGAGCCCCGTGACCCTGGAGGACTGGGAGAACTACTGGCATCTGGTCAAGACCACCGACCTGAACGGCAACGGCACCAACGATGAGATCCCCTTCAGCTCCTACGATATGACCGGCCTGCGGAACTTCTGCACCGCATTCGGCTGCCTGGATGACTTCTACACCGACCCGGACGATGGCGGCAAGGTCCACTACGGCCCCATCGACCCCAAGTACAAAAAGGCCGTGACCTGGATGCACGATATGTACGAGAAGGGCTATATCGACCCTGAGATCATCACCATGGACTACGCTTCCTTCGTGCCGAAGCTGGCCCAGAACGCGGTGGCTTCCTTCTACGGCCCGCTGGGCGGTATGCTGGCTGCACAGAACGCCACCATGCCTGCCTCCTTCCCCGGCTTCCATGTTGAGGCCACCGTACCCCCCAAGGGCGATGCACAGATCCACTCCTATATTGATCAGGAGCCGCGTGCCATTGCAGCCGCCGCCATCACCGCAAGCTGCAAGAACGTTGACCGCGTGGTCGCTCTGCTGGATTACATGTACAGCGACGAGGGCACCCGGCTGATCAACATGGGTATTGAGGGCACTCACTACACCATGCAGGACGGCAAGCCGATCTTCACCGATTATGTAATGAAGAACCCTGACGGCCTGTCTCCCAAGAATGCGATCGGCACCTTCACCTTTGCACAGAGCTCCGGCCCGTTCATTCTGAGCCAGGATGAGGTCACACAGCTGGATGATGAGTCTGTCAACCGCGCAAAGCAGGACTGCATCATTCCCTTCCTGGAAGAATCCAAGAAGTACGTCATTCCCGGCTCCACCTCCTTCTCCTCTGAGGATGATGCCGTCCGTCGTGCAGTAATGGCAGACGTGGATACTTACGTTGATGAGATGATCATCAAGTTTGTTTCCGGCCGTGAGCCGCTGTCCAACTGGGACACCTACGTTGAAAAGGTCAATGGCATGGGCATTGCAGAAGTCGTCGATATCTACCAGAAGACGCTGAATGGCTGATGCCCCAGCAGGCACCTATTTTTTGATCCAGTAAAATAACGGCCGGGGCAGGAACACCCTGTTCCCGGCCTATTTTTTCCTGGGTTCTTCAGAACGAAAACAGGAGAATACCACCATGAAAACAGCCACCGCAGCAAAACCGATCACACTGCCAACAGCGAACCGCCTTGATCATGCCTACAAAAAGTTCTGGCGCAGCCGTTATCTGCTTTTGATGCTGCTGCCCGCCCTGATCGTGTTCATGTACGCGCCCATGTACGGCGCGCAGATCGCCTTCCGTGATTTCTCTCCCGTACTGGGCATCACGGGCAGCAAGTGGGTCGGCTTCAAATATTTCATCCAGTTCTTTAAATCCGAGTATTTTGGCCGTCTGATCAAAAACACGCTTGGCATCAGCCTGTATTCCATTATTGTGGGCTTTCCCATTCCCATCATTCTGGCTCTGCTCATCAACGAAGTCCGCGGTAAATTCTTCAAACGCAGCGTACAGACCGTAGTGTACCTGCCCCATTTCATCTCCGCCGTGGTCGTTGTCAGTATTCTGAGCGCCCTGCTTTCTCCTTCCAGCGGCCTGATCAACCAGCTGATCACTGCCTTTGGCGGTACGCCGATCCATTTTATGGCCGAACCCAAGTACTTCAAGACGATCTATGTTCTTTCTGACATCTGGCAAAGCGCCGGCTACGGTTCCATTGTGTACATGGCGGCACTGACCGGCATCGACCCCTCTCTCTACGAGGCCGCCACCGTTGACGGTGCTTCCAAATGGGACAAGCTGATCCATATCACGCTGCCCGGCCTGCTGCCCACGATCATCATCATGCTGATCCTCCGCATGGGCTCTATTTTCTCGGTCGGCTATGAAAAGATCATGCTGATGTACAACCCTGCAACCTATGAGACTGCCGATGTGATCTCCACTTACGTTTACCGCCGTGCCTTTGAAAGCGGCGATTACAGCTTCTCTGCGGCTGTGGGCCTGTTCAATTCCGTGATCAATTTTACCATTATCGTGCTGTTCAACAAGTTCAGCAAAAAGATCAGTGAGGTGAGCCTGTGGTGATGAAAAAAAATATTGATGCGATGAATCACCCCACGAAAGTGAAGGAAAGCATCGGGGAACGGATCTATACCATTGTTGTGTATCTGCTGCTGATCCTGATCAGCGCAACCATTATTCTGCCGCTTCTGCACATCGTCAGCGGTTCATTCAGTGATCCCATGCAGCTGCTGACAGGCAATGTTTCCTTCTGGCCCAAAGGCTTTACGACCTCCATGTATGAGAAGGTTCTGAAGGATGCCAGCATCTGGACGGGTTATCTGAACACGATCCTGTATACCGTGCTGGGCACCCTGATCAGCGTGACCCTTACCGCCTGCGCCGCCTACCCCCTGTCCCGCAAGGATCTGTTCGGGCGCAATGTCTTTATCAGCCTTTTCATCTTTACCATGTTCTTCAACGGCGGCATGATCCCCACTTATCTGATCATTCAGAAGCTGGGTATGCTGAATAAGATCTGGGCGCTGGTGCTGCCTTCCGCCATCAGTACCTATAACATGATCATCATGCGCACGTTCTTTGAAAACACCATCCCGAATGAGCTGATCGAGGCCGCAGCCCTGGACGGCTGTAACGATATCACGACCTTCTTCCGCATTGTTCTTCCGCTCTCCGGTGCAGTGTTCGCCGTTATGGCGCTGTTCTACGGCGTTGCGCAGTGGAACAGCTGGTTCCCGGCATTGCTGTACATTCGGGATCGTTCTCTGTACCCTTTGCAGATGATCCTGCGTGAGGTCCTGATCCAGAGCGACATCGGCAACATGGCCGGTTCCACCGGTGATGTCGAGGTCATCGGCGACGGTCTGAAATATGCCACCATGGTGGTTTCCACCCTGCCGATCATGTGCCTGTATCCGTTCCTGCAGAAGTACTTTGTTGCAGGTGTTACCATTGGCGCAGTCAAGGGCTGATGGGAGGATATCACGCCATGCAATCACATGACCTTTCCCTGCCTGCGTGGGGCCCCTACACCAAACGATACAGCGGCATTTCCCATGTTCCTGCGGCCAACGACGGCGTTCGGTTTGACCTGTCCGTTTTTCCGGGAATGTATCGCCGCCGGGTCGATGTGCCCAATGTTCGGTTTGAAAGCGGCTTTCACCCCTGGGCTGCGGCTCCGGATCTGAGCTGCTACACGTTCCGCCACGAGCTCCTGTGGAAGGATCAGCTGTATGCAGACATCTCTTTTGCCCCCCTGGGGGAGGATGCCCGGCTGATCCGTGCCGAGCTCCACAACAATACCGATGCTCCGCAGAATCTGGTGCTTCATTATATGGCATCCGCCTGGGATCCCGTTCCTTCCTACCGCGGCTTCTCCCTGCCGGGCTGTGAGGTATCTCTGCCGGAAAACGCGGCCTTTGTCTGGGCAAAGGATTATGACACCCTGGATTTTTCCATCCACCGTCCCAACGAATGTCTGACCTGGGATGGTCTGCGCCGGGGCGAAGAAGCCGTTCCCGGCTTTGGTCAGGGATACGGCATTGGCACGGGGTTCGGCTGTTCCGAAGGCAAAGGACCTTTTGGGCAGGTCGTGCCCAACGGAAAAGGGGACACCGTTACCTTTACGCTTTCCCTTACCGCGCCCCTGCGTGCCCCCTGTCTCTGTGTACGGTATTGGAATCCGGCAGATGAAAGTTCCGAGTATGATGTCAATGGTCAGGATACGTTACAGCTGCCACCCTGTCAGAAGCCTTCCATTGCCATCCTGCCGCTGAATGCTTCCATTCCCGCCGGGAAATTCACTCTGACCCTGACTGCTGCCGGTGTTGGAGGGGCGAAGCTGGATTGTCTCGCTCTGTGCGAGCAGGCGGACGCAGGCAGCTTTACCGTTACACTGCGTGGAGATGGCTTCCGGCCTCAGGCCGAGCCCGCCGCAGATGAGAACTATCTGACCCTGCAGTATCCCCACATTCAGGAGTGCTACGGGATCCTGTGGGACGATATCACCACCCATATTCGCACGATCGAAAACGACGAACTGGATATCTTTCTGCGTGACACCGTACACGACCATGTAAACGCCACGCTGCGCGGCAACGGAAAAGGGCATTACGTCAATCTCTTTATGGGGCCGATCCCCTTGGAGGCAGGACAGACAAAGGTGATCTATGGAGCGGTCTGTACTGCTCCGGATCCTTCTGCCGCCGCGCTGCGCTGCCATGAGCTGCTGACGCAGCGCAGTGACTGGGAGCATGTATGGCAGCAGGCTTCTGCCTCCCTTGCAGCACCGCCCGCTTTACCGGCTGCCGAATCGCTTGCCTTGGGCCAACAGTTGATGAATGCTGTTCTCTGCACCAACGTTGTGTATCCGGTGTACACGCGGGGACAGTATATCCGTCACTACACTCCCGGACGCTGGTGGGACTGTGTCTACACATGGGATTCCGGATTCATTGGAATGGGTCTGGCTCAGACCAGCCTGCGCAATGCCTTTGACTGCCTGAACACCTACCTGATGCCCCCGGATTCTGTGGATGCTGCTTTTTTGCACCATGGCTCCATGGTGCCAACGCAGTTTTATCTGTACGCTGAGCTGTTGAATCGCACCAGCAGCAGAGAACTTGCCGCCTACTGCTATCCACGCCTAAAGCTGTACTACCGCTTCTTCACCGGGCAGGAAGGCGGCTCCACTACCGCCAACCTGCACAGCGGCCTGCTGCGCCCCTGGGATTATTTCTATAATTCCGGTGGATGGGACGATTACCCCCCACAGCAGGAGGTCCATCGCCGCCGTTTGCAGGCCAGCTGCGCGCCCGTGGTCACAACTGCCCATGCGATACGCTGTGCAAAGATCCTGGCTTACACCGCCCGCCTGCTGGGCGAGACAACCGACGCAGATGCATTTGATGCCGATGCGCTTCGCTTAGGGCGCTCCCTGCAGACTGCATGGGACGAGGAAAGCGGTTACTTCGGGTACCTCCTGCACGATCCTTCTGGTGATGCTGCAGATATTCTGCGCACCGAGCAGGGTTTGAACTACGATATGGGCATGGATGGCGCTTCGCCGCTGTTTGCAGGTGCCTGTACAGAACCGCAGAAGGAACTTCTGTGGCAGAAGCTGCAGAGCCCGGAACACCTGTGGTGTGCCTGCGGCCTTTCCACCGTAGATCAGAGTGCGCCGTACTATCGGCGTGACGGCTACTGGAACGGCGCTGTATGGATGCCTTATCAGTGGATGTTCTTCAAATCTGCACTGGATGCAGGCCTTGCCGATTTTGCTTACCGCATTGCCGACACCGCTCTTACCCTGTGGCAGAACGAGTGTGCCGAAAGCTACTGTTGTTTTGAACACTTTATGATCGAGAGCCGCCGTGGTGCCGGCTGGCATCAGTTCAGCGGGCTTTCTTCTCCCATTGTACAGTGGTTTTCCGCTTACTACCGCCCCGGCACCCTCACGACCGGTTTTGATGCCTTTGTCCGGCATACGGATTGGGCACCGGACAACAGCGCCTTAAATGCCACACTGGATTTTACCGCAGCGGGCCGCAGCACTGTTCTGGCTGTTCTGCAGCCGGGTCCCAAAGCTGTTACAGCCTCTGTGCCCTGCACCGTGACCACACGCCACGATGGGCTGCTTGAGCTGACCTTTGCATTGGATGCTCCCTGCACTGTGACCATAAGCATCCATTCCTGAATCCACCTGTAAAAAGAAACGAACGATGTCTGTCCGAATGGGATGACATCGTTCGTTTTTTCTGCGCTGAAATCAGTTGTCTCCTTTGCGAACTGCAGAAGGCGAGAGCTGATACTTCCGCCGGAATGCCTTATAGAATGTATTTGCCGTGGAGAAGCCGCACTGTTCTGCAATATCCGTAATATTCAGATCTGTCGTTCTCAGCAGCTGCATTGCATGATCCAGACGCAATTCTTCCACATACTCTGTATAGCTCTTTCCGGTTTGCTCCTTCAGGAATTGCGAAAGATACTTTTTAGAGATCTTGAACTGCTCCGCCGTCATCGCCGCATTGATCTCCGGATTCTGGAAATTCTGTGCCAGCCAGTCCAGAATATTCTTTTGAAGCGCATCATTGTGGCTATGCTTCAAGAATTGCACATGATTGCAGATCTCCACACAGCAGTCCTGCAACCGGCTCAGCATCTGGCGGGCAGTCAGTTTAGAGTCATAACTGCACAGATAGGCGATATCCGGACAGCGTACCCTTTCTGCCGTGTTCAGCAGAATGCCGCCTGCCGTGTAAAAATCCTGCTTAAAGTTTTCCGGGTCCAGATTATCCACCGAGAACAGTTCACTCAGAAGCGAAACCGCCTCTTCCGTGCATCCGGAAAGCAGATACTCCCGAAGCCGCGCTGCATTGGTTGCATTGACCGTGGTACCGCGCTGCGCACTGCTGTTCCCCAAATAGCAGATCTTCTGTGTCGGATCCGCATAGGCCGCCACATTGCGGGCCTTCCAGTAAATATCTGACAGCTGCTCCATTTTCTCAAAAGGATCGCTCAATATCAGGGGAGTTGTCAGATGCAGCGCATCATACAGCTGCTCTGTACGGAAACACATCTCCCGCAGTTCCTCTGCTTCATCCGTTTCCTGCGTCAGGATCACCAGGATCAGGTCATCTGCCGTTGCCTGTACATAAAATCTCTGCCCATAAATCTGACGTATCTGCTCTGACACCACCGCAGTACGCAGCTCTTCTTTCAGTGAGCACTCGGCGTTTTCCTGAAGAGATGGAATCAGCAGCAGGAAGTTATAGGCTTTCAGCTGCACCGCATCCGTCAGCTGCTGAAGGGATTCCTGACTTACAGACCCTGTACGCAGCAAAATTTCCATTTTGCCATGTTCCAGCTCGCTGCGTGAATGCTCCAGTTCCTGTGCCAGTTTATGCTGACTGTTCACATTTCGGAGAAAGATCTCATTCAGCACTTTCCGTGATGCCAGATCCGACTCGTCCAGCGTATCCAGCATCGGACGCAGGCTGTTCATGTCCTCCAGTGTCATGCAGACGCTGATCAATACACAGCCCAGAACGCCCACGATCAGATACAGCCAGATTGCACGCTGTACTGCCAACAGACCCGCTTCGTAGAGCGACGGCGGCATTCCAATGACCGCCGTTGCATTCAGAGATGCCACATATCGCGTTGCCATCAGATAGCGCTTTCCCTGATAGGTCTCCCAACCCGTATCATCACTCGCCAGGGAAAGTGTCGTTCCGTCATAGTTATTTCCCGCCAGGATCGTTCCGTCATTGGAAATCAGGCAAAAAAGGCCTTCCCTGCGCCATTGCTGCGAAAGAAACATCGAAACGACATCTTTTTCCTTGATCAGCACCGTCATTGCGCCGCAAAGGCGGCCCGCCGTGTTCACATAGGGCTGATATACTGTGACATACGAATTGCCATAGCTGGAATGCATCAGTTTGACAACATGGGCGGGCTTTATCGTCGTTACATCGATCTGATTCTGCGCATCCCATTCCTCCTGAGACACATCCTCATACTCAAGTGCTCCCGGGTAAAAATTGCTATGGCTTTCATACGCGCTCCGGTCATCCAATATGATGCCATTCCGCTCAAATGTAATATAGCTGTATGTGATCACAGAGGAATCGTAGGTCTTATCCTGTAACGATTTGCTGGCTCTCGTCAGTGTCTGATAATCTCCCAGAATACTGTTGTCATAACTGCTGGCAAGCAGAGTATACTCCGTTTCGCTGAACAATTTGTTCGTCGTGCTGCGGATATTGCTCAGGCAGCGTTCAAACTGGGTGGTGCCGATTGCCAGCATTTCCATCGCGCTGGAGGACTGCGCCTGGATCGTCTGGCGGATCATCAGGCTATATAGAGGAACCACGATCAGGAAGAACCCAACCGGAATACAAAGATACCTTAAAAGCCTTCGGATCCAGTTTCTAACAAACAGTCTCTTACGCATCTGCAAAACTCCAAGCAATGATGATTTCTATGGAACTGTTGGCTGCACCTGTAAGGCGTTTATGGAGCCGGTGTATGTTGCACAGCTCCTCCCTCTGCGATTTCGCAGCATCTTTCCAATTATTTTACCACAGAAGGCTTTTTTCCTCAACGTTTTTATTGATTTGTACCAAAAATCCAC
>OOCQ01001088.1_pt1 | contig 18676 bp, 19 predicted proteins | sample 1671121 | NCBI WGS metagenome assembly OOCQ01 (sample SAMN06348124, study PRJEB24527) | human gut metagenome | biome: human gut; feature: ankylosing spondylitis patient; material: feces | host: Homo sapiens | place: China | collected 2015-10 | reverse complement strand
ATGTTGTGGGCGATTCTATTGACGGAATGAAAGAACTGGACCGCCAGGGTGCCTATCCCATTCATCGTGAGCCTCCTAAATTTGAAGATCTAACTACTGTACAAGAGGTGCTCTATACGGGTATTAAGGTCATTGATTTGCTGGAACCTTACAGCAAGGGAGGAAAGATCGGCCTGTTCGGCGGTGCCGGTGTGGGCAAGACAGTGCTTATCCAGGAACTTATTAATAATATAGCCAAGAAACAGCATGGTTTTTCTGTGTTTGCCGGAAATGGGAAATATTTAAAAATTTTTTTCGGAAAGGCGGCGTATTCTTTCAAATATAAATATTTTTTTAACTTATTGATTATATACAGAAAATAATAATTTAACTTGAAAGGAACGACTATGAAAAATTCAAACATCACGTTAAACGAAAATGCAATTCGCGAAGCAGCTTATTTCATTTGGAAGAACAACGGCTGCCCGGCCAACACCAGCCTGCAGGACTGGAATGCCGCAATTAATCAGCTGACTTCTCTGGCAACTTTGAACAGCGCTGCCAAAAGCATTTCTTCCAGCAAAACACTGGCCAGCAAAGCTTCTGCTTTGGTTAAGAAGACCTTGGTCAAGACTGCTTCCAAAACAACCAAGAAAAAATCTTCCAAATAATTTTTCTTTTGGTAAACGAAAGGCTCCGTATGCGGAGCCTTTTTTCATAGAAAATTAAATATTTAGTTGTATGTTGGTTTCATTATGAAAACAGAAGGAAATGACCATGACACAATTTGATGAAAAAACTATTCGCGAAACGGCTTATTATATTTGGAAGAACAACGGCTGTCCGGCTAACAGCAGCACTCATGACTGGAATGCGGCGATTGAACAGCTGGAACAGAGAGATGCTTTGAGTACGGCCAAGCAGATTTCGTCGGTTTACAAAGCGGCTTATCTGGCTTCCCGGATTAAGGCGGATGCGAAGAAAAAAGACAGTTTGCAACTGATGCGTAAAATTATTTTGAAATAGTTTTGGCAGACGCAGTATTAAACCCGGCATTGTCCGGGTTTTTTATGGAAAAAGTTCAATTGTTGTTTGCAACTTGCCGCAGCTCGGTTATGTTGGCTTATCTTGAAGGAGGTTGTTATGGATATTTTGCTGAACGGAATTTTGTGGGCATTTTTTCGCCGCTGGTATGGCGGCTGGAATTTAAGATACAATTGCTGAACAAGCGTTTTGTGAAAACGATTGTCATGGTGACGGCAATGACTGCGGTTTTGGTTTATGACTGGTCATCGCCTAAGTTAATAGCGATATCTCTGCTTTATGCTTTATGGATTCAATTTCAGTTTTGGAGCCGCGCGGTGGGAGCTATTTTGGACTGCGGCCGCAATCATACGCAGACGAAAAGAAATTATAACCGCTGGTATGTTCGGCCGCTGAACTGGTTTTATCGGGCAGAGCGCAAAGACAAACGCTATAAGAAGAGTTATGATTTTTGGTTTTCGGAGATGCGTTACGGTTTCCCGATGATTGCGGTGTGGGGTGTGAATGCTTTATTGATCCGTTTCGGCATTATGCCGGAAGAACCGAGCTATGCCGGGCTGATTGTTATCGGTTTGCTGTCCGGTCCGGTTTATTTCGGCAGTTATAAGCTGTTTGATCATCATAATGAAATGTATTGTCTGCCGGCATGGATCGGTCAGTCAAAAAATTTGTCGGAGATTGTTTTCGGCTTTATTTTCGGTGCCGGTTTGTGGTTGACCGTTTACGGCTGGTAAATCTGACTTAAGCTGATCAGGCCCCGGTTTTCCGGGACTTTTTTTGTCTAAAATTTATTTGCTCCGGCTATGAAAGTATGATATAATAAAATTACAGTTTATATTTTGTTGTTTTATTATGATGTTTAACCGACTGTTGCAAAACGGGGATTCATCATAAATTTTAACGTGAATTAAATTAATCGTAATCATAAAAATTTTATCGTATGAAACTCCTTATTCTTTTTGTTTTGCTTATTGCCTTTTCGGTTCTTTGTTCAATGATTTTTACCAACCCCAACAAGCATTCCAAATGTTGTGAAGCTCCGGCAGATCAACCGATTATCGGAATTTTCGGCGTTTGTTTGTATTTGCTGGGAATGGCAATTCTGGTGGCTGCTTTTAATTATGGAGCGTTTGTCGGCTGGACGGCCGTTATCGTGTGGTTCGGGGTTTATTTTTCCGTCTGGTATTATATTAAGCGGGAACAACGCGAATATAAACGCCGGTTGGAGCTTGAACGAAAAAGGCAGCAACGGGCAGAGCAAATTCGCCGCTGGTTGTAAAAGTCATAAAAAAAGCTTTCGGATTTCCGAAAGCTTTTTTTATGACTATTTTTTGGCTGCGATAATTTTCAATGCGTCTTCCAAGGTGAGCTCCCTGTCTTTAAACTCACGGGGAATGGCGTAATTGTTTTTGCCGCATTTGATATAGGGGCCGTAACGTCCGCTTAAGACGGTGATGTCGGCTTTATCTTTGGGATTTTGTCCCAGAATTTTTCCGGCCGGCCGCTCAGCCACATTTTTCAAAATTTCTTCGGCGCGTTCCAGCGTTATGTTGAAAATGTTGTCATTGCCGGTCAGCGATTTGGATTTGTTGCCTTGTTTCAGATATTGGCCGAATTTGCCGATATTGGCTTCAATGCCGTTGCCGAGCTGGCGGGGGAGGGAAGCCAGAATCAAAGCCTGTTCCGGGGTTACGTCTTCCGGTTTGAGATTGCGGGGCAGCGCAACGCGTTTGGGTTTTTCCGTGGTGGCGGTGGCATCTTCGCCGAGCTGAATGTAAAAACCGTAAGGCCCTTTCTTAAGGTAAACCTTTAAGCCGTTGAGTTCGCCCATTGTTTTGTCTTCCGGATTGGGAGCTTTCGGCGTGTCGCTGCTCATTTCTTCGGTGACGTCGGTCAGCGGTTTGGTATATTTGCACTCCGGATAATTGGAGCAGCCGAGGAAGGCGCCGAATTTGCCGAGTTTGATGCTCAGACGTCCTTTGCCGCATTCCGGGCAGATTCTGGGGTCGGAACCGTCCTCGCGCGGAGGAAAGAGGTGATAAGACAAAACTTCGTCAATCTTTTCAATAACTTCGCTGATTTGCAACGGCTGGACGGCGTCTATGTTTTTGATGAACTTGGTCCAGAAACCGCCGAGCAGTTTTTTCCATTCCATTTCGCCGTTAGAGATATCATCGAGATATTCTTCCAGCTGGGCGGTGAAGTCGTATTCAACATATTTTTTGAAGAAGTTTTCAAGAAAAACGGTAACGATGCGTCCGCGGTCTTCCGGAATGAAACGCAACTTTTCAACCCGTACATATTTACGGTCCTGCAAAACGGCGATAATCGAAGCATAGGTTGACGGACGGCCGATGCCGAGTTCTTCAAGTTTTTTGACCAGGCTGGCTTCGGTGAAACGCGGCGGCGGCGTGGTGAAATGCTGTTCGGGGCGGATTTCGCCCTTGGTGACGCTTTCGCCGGTTTCAACGTTCGGCAAAATGCGGTTTTCGTCATCTTCGTCGCTGTCGTCTTTGCTTTCGACATATAATTTAAGGAAACCGTCGAAGTTAATGACCTGTCCGTTGGCACGGAGAACAATTTTTCCGTCGGCTGAGGTGGCGTCAACGGTTACCTTGTCCATAATTGCCGGGTTCATCTGGCAGGCGACGGTGCGTTTCCAAATCAGTTCATAGAGCTTGTGGGCGTCGGAATCCAGCTTGGTTTCCAGTTTTTTCGGCGTCTCGTCAACATGGGCGGGACGGATGGCCTCGTGCGCTTCCTGCGCGTTTTTGGATTTGGTTTTATATTCCTTGGCCGTTTTGGGCAGATAAGCTTCACCGAAATATTTCAAAATAGCGGCGCGGCAGGCTTCAATCGCTTCTTTAGAAAGGTTGACCGCGTCAGTACGCATATAGGTAATTAAGCCTTCTTCATAGAGCTTTTGGGCAATCTGCATGGTTTTCTTGGCGCTGAAACGCAGTTTGCGGGCCGCTTCCTGCTGCAGAGTGGAAGTGGTGAACGGCGGTGCAGGATATCGGTTGGTCTTTTTGCGTTCGACGTTGGAGACGGCAAAGTCCTGCGCTTCAATCTTTGCTTTGGCATCAAGGGCTTTGGCCTCTGTATTTAAGTCAAATTTTTCGAGTTTTTTGCCGTCAAGAGTAATCAGGCGGGTTTTTATCAAAGCCTGGGTTTTGGTGATTAAATCGGCATCGACGGTCCAATATTCTTCGGCCTTAAATTTCTCAATTTCGGTTTCGCGGTCGCAAATCAAGCGCAATGCGACAGACTGAACGCGGCCGGCGGATTTGGAACCGGGAAGTTTGCGCCAGAGAACCGGCGACAGAGTAAATCCGACAAGGTAGTCCAAAGCGCGACGGGCCATGTAGGCCGAAACCAGATTGTTGTCAATCTGCCGCGGATTTTTGATGGCTTCGGTGACGGCGGATTTGGTAATTTCATGAAAAACGACGCGCTCGATTTTTTTGTCTTTGATCTTTTTGCGGGCGGTCAGTTCCTCCAGAATGTGCCAGGCAATGGCTTCTCCTTCTCTATCCGGGTCGGAGGCGAGGACAATCGTGTCGGCATCTTTAACCGCGGCGATAATATCATTCAGGCGTTTTTTGCCGCCGGGGCTGAGTTCCCATGTCATGGCAAAGTCTTCGTCAGGATTGACCGAGCCGTCTTTGCTGGGCAAGTCGCGGATGTGGCCGAAGCTGGCAAGAACTTTGTAATCGCTGCCGAGGTATTTGTTAATGGTTTTGGCTTTGGCGGGTGATTCCACAATAACTAATTTCATAACCTTACTTCCATCTTTACTTAATTAACGCGACTTTGTTGCCGACCTGGCGCTCAATCCGCCCTTCCATTTCCAACTCCAACAGCCGGAGCGAGACGGCGGCCGAATCCAGACCGGAAACCCGGATAAGTTCGTCCACATAAACGCCGGCAGGGGTCAGCAGGCTGAGAATGTCCGTTTCCCGATCCGGCGATGCGGTGTCTGGAATATCGGCAGTTTTTGATTCTTTGTCAAGAGGTTTAACAAATAAATCCGTTTGAACGGGACGGGGTGTCCGGGGAATTTTCCGGCGGGCGTCCGCGCTCAAGACATTAAGAATGTCTTCGGCATTTTCAACCAGAAAGGCGCCGTCTTTTATCAGTTTGTTGGGGCCGGCGGAACGCTCGTCGGTGGGAAAACCGGGAACGGCAAAAACGTCACGTCCCTGTTCCAATGCCAGCCGGGCGGTTATCAGCGAACCGGAATGCAGCGAAGCTTCGACGACCAATGTGCCGTTGGTGAGAGCGGAAACAATGCGGTTACGGCGGGGAAAGTTGCCTGCCGACGGTTCGGTTCCGAGCGGAAATTCGGAAATAACGGCACCTTGCCCGGCAATTTGTTCGCAGAGCTTTTGGTTTTCGGCGGGATAGGCGATATCAATGCCGGTTCCGAGGACGGCAACGGTGCTTCCGGTGCGGTTCAGGGCGAACATTGCGCCTTTGTGTGCTGCGGTATCGATGCCGCGCGCCATGCCGGAGACAATCATAATTCCCTGAGAGGTCAGCTCACAGGAAATTTGCGAAGCCAGTTTACGGCCGTTGAGCGAGGCGTTGCGGGCTCCGACGATTGACAGGCTGAGCGGCTGCCGCAGACAGTTTATCTGTCCCCTCACATAGATGACGGGCGGAGCGTCTTCCGCGGCGCGAAGGTTTTCGGGATATTCCGGGTCGTCAAAGGCGAGGAGCCTGATATTTTGGCGGCGGGCGAGTTCGAATTCTTTTTGAGCGGCCGAACGCGAAAAAGTACGCCTGCCGGCAGGAAGAGCCGCCAAAGCGGCTTCTGCCGAGCCATATTGCCGCAACAGTTTGTAGAAAGTGACGGGGCCGATGTTTGCAGAATTAATCAGCTGAATGTAATCAAGTATTTTGTTTTCGGCCGCCATCGACAGTTATTTCTTCTTGAAGCTGATTTTGCTTTCTTCGCCTTTGACCAGACGGACTATGTTGGCGCGGTGGCGCAGCAAAACGAGCAGGGCGATGGCCGTATAAAAGATGGTATAAGTCGGCTCTACCAAAAAGAAAGCATAAACAGGCGTGGCGATTGCCGCGGTGATGGCCGAAAGGGAAGAATAGCGGGTGATGACGGCACAAACCAGCCAGGTGGCCAGAGCCAGCAGGGCAATCTGGGGATTGGTTGCGAGAATAAAGCCGAAAGTGGAGGCAACGCCTTTGCCGCCCTTGAATTTCAGCCAGACGGGAAAGTTATGTCCGACAACGCCGGCGGAACCCGCAATCAGTCCGGCAATAACATTAACCTGGGTCATGTTGCCGAGAAAGACGTAATCAGCCGCCGGAGCAAGGCTGGCGGCAACAAAAGCGGCGATACCCGCTTTGGAGGCATCAAGCAGAACGGTGAGCAAGGCCAAGTCTTTGCGTCCGGTGCGCAGAACATTGGTGGCGCCGATGTTGCCGGAGCCGATTTTGCGGATGTCGCCGAGGCCGGCCAGATGGGTCAGCACCAGCCCGAAAGGAATTGAACCCAGAAGATAACCGCCGAGCGCACAGAGTGCAAATATTGAAGTAATTGTCATTGTTAATGGCCTATTCTGTTGTTAAAACTGCACTTAATTGTTAAACGCATCGTAACGAATTTTCAACCTTATTTTTGTAACATGTGCATGGAGTGATTGATAATTTCTGCATAAAAGCTGAAATTTGTTGATGACAAGAGAATAAAAACAGTTAATATGAGGAAAACTGTTCATAAACTGGAAAAGGTAATGAAACCAATCTATAAACGAATTTTGCTGAAGCTGTCGGGCGAAGGGCTGATGGGAGACAAAAACTTCGGAATGTCTGCCGAGGTTATCCAGCGTCTGGCCGGGCAGATTAAAGAAGTGTATGACAACGGCGTGCAGATTTGTCTGGTTATCGGCGGCGGCAATATTTTCCGCGGCGCAAAAGAAGCCGTCAACGGCATGAACCGCACGGTGGCCGATCAAATCGGCATGCTGGCGACGGTGATGAATGCGCTGTCAATGCAGAACGCGCTGGAAAAAATCGGAGTGAGCGTCAGGGTTATGTCGGGTATTCATATTCCCGATGTCTGCGAAAATTATGTTTATCGGCGGGCTCTGCGGCATTTGGAAAAGAATCGGGTAATTATTTTTGCCGGCGGAACGGGAAATCCTTACTTTACGACCGATACGGGAGCTGCTTTGCGCGCTTCCGAAATGCAGTGCGATGCTTTGTTCAAGGCAACGCAGGTGGACGGCGTTTATGACAGCGATCCGCGGCAAAATTCCGGTGCGCAGCGCTATACGGCCGTTACTTATGACGAGGTTATCAACCGGCAGCTGAAAGTGATGGACACGGCTGCGGTTGCCTTGGCGCGAGAAAACAATATTCCGATTATCGTGTTTGCCCAAAAAGGCGATCAAGCGCTGGCCGATGCCGTTTCGGGACAGGGAAATTTTACAATCATTAAGCAAGAGGTATGAAAGATATGGCTGATTTCAGTGAGATTAAAAGCGACAGCAAAAGCAGAATGGATAAAACCATTGAAACATTAAGAGGAGATTTCGGAAGCCTGCGGGCCGGCCGGGCTCATGTCAGCCTGCTGGACGGCATTATGGTTGAGGCTTACGGTTCAATGACGCCGTTGTCTCAGGTGGGAACGGTCAGCGTGCCCGATCCGCGGACGCTGTCTATCAGCATTTGGGACCGCAGCCTGGCCAAGGCGGTTGACAAAGCGCTGCGCGAATCCGATTTGGGGCTGAATCCGGCATCCGACGGCCAGCTTATCCGTATTCCCATTCCGCCGTTGAGCGAAGAACGCCGCAAGGAACTGGTTAAAATCGCCGGCAAATACGCCGAGCAGAATAAAGTGGCTATCCGCAACATTCGCCGCGATGCGCTGGATGATGTCAAAAAACTGAAAAAAGACAATCAGATTTCCGAGGACGAAGAAAAACGCTTTGAAAACGAAATTCAGAAGCTGACGGACGAATCAATCAAAAAGATAGAAGAAATGCTGTCTGCCAAGGAAAAGGACATTTTGCAGGTTTAAACCGGGTGGCCGGCGTTTTGCCGGATCCGGAGTTTGAATAATGACATATTATCTTAATTCAAGGTTTTAAGTTTTGACTAAGGAAGACAACAGTTTAACGCATATTGCGATAATTATGGACGGGAACGGCCGCTGGGCGACCAAACGGGGGCTGCCGCGTTCGATGGGACATAAAAAAGGTGCCGAGACGGTGAAAGAAATTACCCGTGCCGCCGGAGAACTGGGGGTCAAATATCTGACGCTTTATGCCTTTTCGACTGAAAACTGGCAGCGCAGTCCCGATGAGGTGGAAACACTGATGGGGCTGTTGCGCCAATATTTGAAAAGCGATTTGCAGGAACTGCAGAAGAACAATGTCCGCATCCGTTTTATCGGCGAGCGTGACATGCTGGCTCCGGATATTACGGCGGCAATGGCCAAGCTGGAGGCTGATACGGCGGGCAATGACGGTTTGACGCTTTGCGTGGCTTTAAGCTACGGGTCGCGGCAGGAAATTGTCAGCGCAGTCAAAAAAGCGGCGGTATTGGTTAAAAAAGGCGATTTGCAGGCGGAGGATATTGACGCCAAAATGTTTTCCGAAATGCTCTATACCCAGGCCATGCCGGATCCTGATCTGGTTATTCGCACCAGCGGCGAACAGCGCGTCAGCAACTATCTGTTATGGCAGATTGCTTACAGCGAGTTGTTCTTTACCAAAACGTTATGGCCTGATTTCAATAAAGATGAGCTGACAGCCATTATTAATGACTTTAAAACCCGGGAGAGAAGATATGGAAAAAACTAAAGCGGCGGCAATCGTGAAGAGAATCGTTACGTCTCTGATTTTGGCTCCGGTTGTTTTGTGGGCCGTTTATTGCGGTTCGCCGGTGATTAATCTTCTGGCTCTGACGGGCGGGGCTTTGCTGGCCTGGGAGTGGGCGGCAATGGTTCCCAACGGCAAGGCTTCGGTTTACGGCATTATTTATACGGTTTCCGTTGCAACGGCGGTTTTGACAAGCAGTGCACCGGTTATTGCGACGGTTATTCTGGCAGCAACACTGCTGGTTTGGCTTAAGGCCGGGGAGGAGAAACACCGCCGCCTGCTGACGTTGGGGGTTCCTTATATTTCGCTGGGCATCGGTTCTCTGGTCTGGCTGTTTAATCTGGTGGGGGCTTATACGACGATCTGGTTCGTTTTGGTTATCTGGAGCGTGGATATCGGCGGTTATCTGGTCGGTTCCAATGTTAAAGGTCCGAAACTGGCGCCGAAAATCAGCCCGAACAAAACCTGGTCGGGGCTGCTCGGAGGAATGGTGTTTGCGGCTGCCGTCAGCGTCGGCTATTCGCACTGGCTGGGCAGTCAGCAGGCTTATTTGGCTTTTGCCCTGTTCGGTATGATTATTGCCGTGGTTGAGCAGATGGGCGATTTAATCGAATCGTCAATAAAACGGCATTTGGGATTGAAAGATTCCAGTAATTTGATTCCGGGACACGGCGGAATTTTTGATCGGATTGACGGCATGATTTTTGCTGCGCCGTTGGTCGCCTTAGTGTTAAGATATGGTTTCTTATTATTTTAAGGTATGGAAAAATGGATTGGTTAGTTAATACGGTATATTATGTCGTTCCCTTTATCGTTTTACTGGGAATTTTGGTTTTTGTTCATGAATTCGGCCATTTTATCGTGGCGCGGCTGACGGGTGTTCAGGTTGAGGCTTTTTCTATCGGTTTCGGCAAGACACTGTGGAGCAGGAAAGATGCCAAGGGAACCACCTGGAAAATTTCGGCCGTTCCTCTGGGGGGGTACTGTCAGTTTCTGGGTGATGCCGACGCTTCTTCCTCAACGGCCGACGAAAAGGCGGAAGAACTGAGCGAGGAACAGAAAAAGGTTGCCTTTCCTTATCAGAATCCGTTTAAAAAACTGGCAATCGTGCTGGCCGGTCCGGGAGCAAATTATCTGTTTGCGATTGTTGTTTTTGCGGCAATCTTTTATTTTGTCGGCAAAATTGCTTTTCCGCCGGTGGTTGGCGAGGTTTTTAAAGACAGTGCTGCCGACGCGGCGGGGATTATTCCCAATGACCGCATTTTGACGATTAACGGCCATAAGATTACTTATTTTGAAGACATCCGCAAAGAAGTCGATTTAATTACCGACGGCCGCGCTACGGTTGAGCTGTTGCGCGACGGGAAAAAGATGACGCTGACTTTTCCGTTGAAAGAAATTGAAGTTCAGGAATATGACGGACAAACCTCCAAGCGTCCGATGCTGGGGGTTAAATCAGTTAACGCGATTGAAGTCGAACAGGAAAAACTGTCTTTGTGGGGGGCCGTCAAGGAAGCCTGTCAGGAGACCTGGGACGTGACCGAAGCCACGCTGCGCGGGGTTGGGCAGATGATTACCGGAAAACGCAGCGGCGAGGAATTGGGCGGCATTGTCCGAATCGCCGAAATGTCGGGTGATATTTCCAAGAAAAGCGGCTTGCTGGATTTTATTGTATTTATGTGCCTGCTGTCGATAAATCTGGGACTGATTAACCTGTTTCCGATACCGGTTCTGGACGGCGGACATGTGGTTATTTACCTGATAGAAATAGTTACGGGAAAAGAAATCAACAACAAGTTGAAAGACTCTTTATTTAAAGTCGGTTTTAGTTTAATAATTGCCTTAATGGTATTTGCAACCTGGAACGATATGGTTCGTTTATTTCATAGATGGTTCGCCTGATTGAGCCGTATTTTAGGATTTTGACTTATGAAAAAGATTAGTTTAGCTACTTTAATGTTCAGTCTGGCATTGTCTTGCCGGGTTGAAGCCGCAGAAATTTATGTCAGCCAGATTGAGGTTGACGGTTTGCAGCGCGTCGAAAGAGAAACGGTTCTCTCTTATCTGAATGTCGAGCAGGGCAGTTCCGTCTCGCAGGAATATCTGAACAGTTCAATGAAACGCCTGTTTGAGACCGGTTTGTTTGCCGATGTAAACATTGATGCCCGCGGCAACGGGGTGCTGGCAGTTAAAGTCGTGGAGAATCCGGTTATCAATAAGCGGGTTTTCGACGGCAACGACAAAGTTGACGATACGCTGCTGGAAAGCGAAGTTCAGTTAAAATCAGGCTCCATTTATAATATTGCCAAAGTTCAGGACGATGTTCAGCGAATTTTGGAAGTGTATAAACGTTCCGGCCGTTATGCCACGGTCGTAGAACCCAAAATTATCAAACGCGATCAAAACCGCGTTGATTTGGTTTATGAAATCAGCGAAGGGCCGACGGCAGCCATCAGCAAGGTGAACTTTATCGGCAATCACCATTATTCCGACGATGACCTGCAGTCTGAAATCATGAGCAAGGAAAGCCGCTGGTACCGTCTGTTTTCTTCTTCGGAAAATTATGATCCCGAAAAGACCAATTATGATAAGGAATTGCTGCGCCGCTTTTATCTGAAGCGCGGTTATGCCGATTTTCGCGTCCTTTCGGCGGTGGCGGAACTGAGCCCTGACAAGAAATCTTTTGTTGTTACTTATGTGTTGGACGAAGGTCCCCGTTATAAACTGGAAGACGTCCGCATTCAGTCGATGATTAAAGATGTGGATGTTGCGGCTTTGAGCGGTCAGGTTCAGCAGGAAAAAGGCGATTGGTATAATGCCGATTTGGCGGAGCGTTCGGTTTATGCTCTGACGGAAGAACTCGGCAAAAAAGGCTTTGCCTTTGTGGATGTTACGCCGGAACTGGAGAAAACTTCAGGCAATAAAATGGTGCTGACGTTCAATATTGCCGAAGGCCAGCGTGTGTTTGTCGACCGGATTAACATTACCGGAAACACCCGTACCGAAGACGAAGTTATCCGCCGTGAGTTCCGCATTGACGAAGGCGATGCCTTTAACGCGGCCAAAATCAGAGCTTCCCGCCGAAATGTGGAAAATCTGAACTACTTCAGCAAGGTTGATATTCAGACCGAGCCGAATCCGAATGATGACAGCAAGGCCGACATCAATGTCAATGTTGAAGAAAAATCGACGGGTGCCTTCAATGTCGGCGTCGGCTATTCAACGGTGAACGGAGCTTTGTTCCGGGCCGGTATTGCCGAAAACAACTTCCAGGGCAAGGGGCAGAAACTGAGTGCAGACGTAGCTGTTTCGCAGCGTACGTCCGAGTATGACCTGAGCTTTACCGAGCCGTATTTTATGGGACGGCGTCTGAGTGCCGGTATTGATTTGTTCCGTACGGAAGAAGATTATCAGGACGAAGGTTCTTATGACAGCGAATCTACCGGCGGCCGTTTGCGCTTAGGCTGGAACTATACCGATGATTTTGCCCAGTATCTGCGTTATACGCTGAAAGAAGACAAAATCAGCAACGTTGACCGCAACGCTTCCATCTACATTAAAGAAGAAGAGGGGCGTTATTCAAACTCTTCAATCGGTCAGACGATGGTTTATGACAAGCGCGACAGTGCGATTAACCCGAAAGAAGGTTATTATCTGTCATTCGGCAACGACGTTGCCGGTTTGGGCGGAGACGAGAAGTATCTGAAGTTTGACGGTAAGGCTTATAAGTATTTTACTTTGGCTGACTATTATACCTTTAAGCTGTTCATCAACGGCGGTTATATTACCGGTTACGGTGATGAAAACGTCCGCTTGTCCAACCGTTATTATCTGGGCGGTTCAACTCTGCGCGGTTTTGAATTTGCCGGTATCGGTGCGCGTGATAAGTTTACCAAAGACGCGCTGGGCGGCAACTGGATGATTTATTCCGGTGCCGAGATGTCCTTCCCGATCGGTTTGGACGAGGTCGGTGTTCGCGGACGTACCTTTGTCGATATGGGTATTCTTGGTAAGCCGGATGACATTAATGAAGACTATGTCGAATATTCGGATACGCCGCGTGTTGCAGCCGGTTTCGGTTTCCAGTGGCAGTCGCCGATGGGGCAAATCGATGTTGATTTGGCGTTCCCGATTGTTAAAGAAGATTATGACGAGACGGAAGTCTTCCGTTTGAACTTTGGTTCGAGACTGTAATCTCAACAGGAGAGGATTAATGGTTGATACACAGTTTTATATTAACAAAGGGCCGTTTTCTCTGCGGCAGATTGCAGAAATCTGCGAGGCCGAGCTGGCGGATTCCGGCAAAGCCGATGTCGTAATCAAAGACATTGCGACCATGGCCAAAGCCGGAGCGGAGGAAATCTGTTTCTTTTATGATAAGAAAGCCAAAGGAAAAGCCGCAGAAATCAAAGCTTCCGCTTGTGTGACAACCGCTGAGCTGGCTCCGTTTCTGCCTTCGGGCGTGACGGCGCTGATTGCGGCCAATCCGAAGATAGCCTTTATTAAGCTGAATGAGGCCTTTTATGCCGAAAAACAGCCTAAACGTGACATTGCGTCAACGGCAAGGATTCATCCCTCGGCGATTATCGGTGAAAATGCCAGTATCGGCGATAATGTTGTGATTGGCGAAAAAGTCAAAATCGGTGTCAATTGTGTGATTGAAGCAGGCGCCGTTATCGGCAGCGGCTGCCAAATCGGTGATAATTGCCGCATCGGGGTTAATGCCTCGGTCTGCTATACGATTATGGGCAATAACTGTTATATTTTTACCGGAGCGCGAATCGGCCAGGACGGTTTCGGTTTTCAGGTGATTAACGGTCAGCATAAGCGCATTCCGCAGTTGGGCCGGGTTATTATCGGGAACGATGTTGAAATCGGAGCCAACAGCTGCGTTGACCGCGGGGCTTTGGACGATACGGTTATCGGCGACGGTTGCCGGGTGGACAATCTGGTTCAGATTGCTCATAATGACAAGCTGGGGCGCGGTTGTGTGATTGTGGCACAGACCGGCATTGCCGGAAGCTGCACCTTCGGCGATTATGTGGTTTGCGGCGGGCAGACCGGCTTTGCCGACCATTTGAATATCGGCAGCGGTGCGCAGATCGGAGCACAGTCCGGTTTGTTGCGCGATGTTGAACCGGGTGCCGTTATGATGGGATATCCGGCTATCCCGCTAAAAGATTTTATGAGACAGGTTTCATATTTGCAGAAACTGTCGAAAAAGTAGTTTAATTAACTGAAAAGGAACAGAAATGTCAGAGACTAAAATTTATCATATTGAAGAAATTATGCAGATGCTGCCGCACCGTTATCCGTTTTTGCTGGTTGACCGTCTGGAAGTTGAAATTCCGGGCGAAAAGGGCGTCGGCATCAAAAACGTTACCATGAACGAAGAGTTTTTCCAGGGGCATTTCCCGGGAAATCCGGTTATGCCGGGCGTTCTGCAGATTGAAGCGATGGCGCAGACTGCCGGGGCAATTGTGGTTGCAGGCAAAGGTGACTTTGCCGATAAAAAACGCAGCGTGCTGTTTATGTCAATTGACGGAGTAAAATTCCGCAAGCCGGTTAAACCGGGAGATCAGCTGCGTATGCACGTTGAAAAAATCAAAGAACGCCGCAACATCTTTGTGTTCAAAGGCCAGTCGATGGTTGACGGACAGGTGGTGTCGGAGGCTGAGTTTACAGCTATGATCGTTGAATAAAATTTGTCTGGCCGGTAAGGCAGCCGGAGCGATTTTATTTATTAAGCCGGATTATGTCCGGCTTTTTTGTTGTGCCGTAACTGAGCAAGATTGTGCGGGCGGTATGAGCTTTGCTGCTTTATGATGAAACGGTATTCGTTAAAGCAATTTTTAAAGGCGGGTATTTCATATTTGTCAAGCAAGGATAAGATTTTGTTATTGTCAGCGGTTTGGAGTATTTCCTGCCCGATGCCGTAGAGCAGGCGATAAAACGGATTGGCAACCCGGTTCTGCCGGGCGGTGATTTGAGCGTCAAGATAGTCATAATGCCACTGGTCAAACTGTCGGGGTGATAAGTTCGTTGCCGGCGGCGTGCTGAGCAGCGGATAAGTTGTCAGAGTTTGATAGTTGTCATGATTATAACCTTGTTCTTTGACCGCTTCGGCACAGGTTTCGGCAAACGACAGAAAATCGATGCTTCCGTCATTAAGGTAATATTTTTTCAAGTTGCGGCAGCGGCAGTCCAGCCGAATTCGGTTCAGTACGGTTCGGGTTGCCGCATAACCGCAGTAAAGCGGACTGTGTTTGTTTTCGACAACGTTGCGGAATTTGACAGCCATATTGTAGAGAGCCCACCGGTAGATTGCAGGATTGTCCGGTTCTTTAAGAGCCAGACAGCCGTAAGCAAAACAATCGGCAAAGCTTTCCTGCAGCATGTGCCATTCCTGAAAATAGCTGTCGGCCAGTTCTTTTTGTTCGGTATTGTTGCGGCTGTTTTTGCTGTGGCGGCGGTAGTTTCGGTAGGCTTCGGTTTGTTCCAGCAGGCTGTATTTGAAATCGAGGGCGTGGCCGTATTCGTGATATGGCGTACTCATACTGTCAGCCGGATTAAAGCCGGAAACACAATAGATGATGATTGTTTGTTTGAAGTCGGGAGATATAAAACAATAGCCGTTTTTCCCTTTTCGGAAGGAGCGGAATTTTTGTGCCGGGTCGGTCAGCTGCATGCTTTTCAGCAGGCCGTCGGCTTCGGAGCCGAATTTGGTTCGACACAACTGTAAGAAACGCTGTTGGTCAAATTTTCTGCGTCCCCGAGCGTCTGTCAGCATAAAGTCGTTAAAACAAACGGCAAAGGAGCGGCTGTTTCCATGGTTGCATAAGTTGTTCAGTTTGGCCATGTCTGCGGCAATATATTCTTTAAGCGCGCAAAAATAATGCGGATTCCAGTTTGTCAGAACCCTGCCGCAAAACAGATGTTGTTTGATATCCTGGTGCAGATGTTTGAGTGTATAACTTATCATGTCCGGCTTTCAGTATTTGCTGTAAAATATCATTTTTGTTGAATTTTGTCAATAATTGGCTTGCCAGTGAGCGGAATTTATGGTAAGAGGAAAGCAATGTGAAATTATTAATTAAAAACCTTTATCGAAATGGAAAGAAAGGAAATTATTGTTAAAACTTACGAACAGCTGGTTCGGGCGGTTGAGATTTTGGAAGCAGACATTATTATCGTCAGCGGCATGATTGCCTGTGCAGGTCGTCCGATTTATCTCCGCAGCGGGCAGATTGTCAGAGGGGCGGATAAATTCAGCGGACTGAAATTTAATTTTGAGGATCAGGCGCGCAGTGTGATTTTTTTGGAAGAATTCAGTAAGGTTCAAAATCTGAAAATCGATGTTGCGGCAAACAGCTATCCTTCCGCAGACCGAATGCAGGCCGTATTTGAGATAAACGGTCGTTGTGCCGTTTTGGAAAATATTTTTGCCGAAATCAAAGTTTATGAGTCCCGGGCTCAGCGTTACAGACAATATGCCGGCATTTATCCCCGGCATGAGCTGCAGCTTGCGGGGACGGTTTATTTCCGTTGCCGCGGTTGTTACGTTGTTCCGGTGGCCTATTGTCCGCTGGCAACGTCACGATTGGTTTCCTGCGGGGTCAAGCTGATTTGCGAAGGCGGAAAAATTCCCGAGTTTGATCGTTTTGAACTGCGGGGAAAAAATTTTGTGATAGATATCAGAACGGCTGTCGAATGACAGCCGTTTTTTTATTTAAAGACTGAGTTTTTCGATACTGCCGCCGGCGAGGTCAAACAGCCAGCCGTGGAGCTTGAGGCGGTTTTGGCTGACGGCTTCGGCAACGAAGGGAAAAGTCAGCAGATTGCGCAGCGACACGCGAACGGCTTCCCTTTCACAGATGTGCTGTCTGTCGGTTTCCGACGTTTGTTTTGAGGCTTCCCGGCGGGCTTCTTCGGCAATGGACAGCCAGGTGTCAATAAAATCGTGCCGGTTAAGGGGTTGGCAAAGCAGGTTATGAATGCCGCCGCAGTGAGTGTGCCCCAAAATCAGGATATTTTTTACCTTCAGGTGCTTGACGGCGTATTCAATGGCGGCGGAGGTTCCGTGGCAGTGGGAAAAATCGCTGTCATAAGCCGGAACTAGGTTGGCAACATTGCGAATGACAAAGATGTCGCCGGGGCCGGTATTCAGAATAATGGACGGATCAACGCGGGAATCGCTGCACGCAATGACGAGCGTATGCGGTGTCTGCCCTTTTTCGGTAAGGTTTTTATAGGTTTCCGGGTTTTCAATATAATATTTTTGATAAAACTGCCGGTAGCCTTCAAGCAGGTTTTCAATATGCGGCATGTTTTCCTCCCTGATTTAAGACGGGCAGATTATAGCGGGGATTTCTTTTTTGTAAAGATTTATCGTTTGTTGCGATGTTGTTCGGGATTGGTAATAATTTGTAAGTTAATGTGTGTTTACAATCGTTCACCGCACGGTTATGCTGTGCGTAATATTAATTTTACGGAAAGGAAGTTATTGTCATGACTAAAATTCACCCGACTGCTGTTGTTGAAGATGGTGCCCAGATTGCCGCCAGTGCCGAAATCGGTCCGTTTTGCTGGATCAGTTCCAAAGCCAAAATCGGCGAGAATGTCCGACTGCTGGCCCGGGTAACGGTTTACGGCGATACGACAATCGGGGAAGGAACGGTCGTTTTCCCCGGGGCTGTGTTGGGAACCGGTCCGCAGGATCATGGCAATGAATTTCAGGATGATGCCAAGCTGGTTATCGGTAAGCGCAATGTTATTCGCGAAAACGTAACCATGCATGCAGGAACGCCGAAAGGCCAGTCGGATCCGCAGGACGGCAGCACGCCGGAGAAGATGATTACCCGTGTCGGTGATGACGGGATGTTTATGGTTAACTCTCATGTGGCGCATGACTGTGTGGTCGGCAATAATGTGATTATGACCAACAACGCGGTTATCGGCGGACATGTTCGTGTCGGCGACGGAGCTATCCTGGGCGGAAACAGTGCGGTTCACCAGTTCTGCCGTATCGGCCGCAAAGCAATGATCGGAGGATTGTCGGGTGTTGACCGCGACGTTATTCCTTTTGCCATTGTGACCGGTGAACGCGGTAAGCTGCGCGGGTTGAATGTTATCGGTCTGAAGCGCAGCGGTTATGCGCCGGAAGTAGTTAAAGCCATTAGCCGCGCTTTTATGTATATCTTCAAAGGCAAAGAAGATAATTTTGAAACCCGCGTTCAGAAAGCCCGCGAGCTGTTCAAAGACAATGATATGGTTCAGGAACAGCTTGATTTCATAGAGTTTTCTCTGAAAGGAAGACGTAACGTTATGGTCGCCGAATAAAAAAAGTGTATAATGGTCGTCTAGTACAGAAATAGCAGGATGGAAGTGTCCTCATGTACTAAAGTGTACATTCCGGTACTTCCACCTTTATTTCTTACTATACGACTCATTCTCCACATTTTTATAAAAGTTCGCTTTGTGGCAATCAGCGCAGAAACGCCAAACTTTTTGTATCATTAAAATAAAGGGCTGTGATTTTTATTACAGCCTTTTATTATTGCTTGACCGTGGAGACGGGTTTATTTATTATCAAAGAAAAACTTTAAGGCAGGACGATTATGCATAAAAAACTGGGCATTATTGCCGGCGGCGGGGCTATTCCGCAGGATTTGATTAATTTTTGCAAAGAAAATAAACGCGACTATTTTGTGATTGCGATTGAAGGCAATGCCGACAAGGCTTTGATTGATGACAGCATTCCCCATGCCTGGATACGTATCGGGCAGGCGGGTACCGGTTTTAAAAAA
>OOCQ01001069.1_pt1 | contig 18907 bp, 11 predicted proteins | sample 1671121 | NCBI WGS metagenome assembly OOCQ01 (sample SAMN06348124, study PRJEB24527) | human gut metagenome | biome: human gut; feature: ankylosing spondylitis patient; material: feces | host: Homo sapiens | place: China | collected 2015-10 | reverse complement strand
AGGGAACCTATCATGTGTTCATCACCATGTCGCAGAAGTTCAAGAAGTGGCTGCCTTATCTGATGGGCGTGCCGGGCTTCGAAGGCATCCGTATCCATGCCGGTAACAAGGCAGAAGATACCCAGGGCTGCATCCTGGTGGGCGAGAACAAGCTGAAGGGCATGGTAGTGAATTCCCGCATCTGGCTGCATCGGTTGATAAAGAAAATCGATGAGGCGCAGCAGAAGGATGAATCCATCTGGATTACCATCATCTGATGCAATCATGATGATGTGATGTACATTTTTTTTTGATTAAGCCCCACATGCTCTTGTGAAAGAGTGTGTGGGGCGATTAGTATTTATTAATCATTTCTCTCATTATCAATATCTTTCGCTAGCGCAGCGAGAGAACTGGAAGGGTTTAAGGCTCCAAATACTACGCTGTCGGCGATACTGATGATGTATTTGTTTCGAGCCAACGCTCCCGGTTTGGAGTTTCGGGAAAGATGGGAGAGGGAGAGAATGAGGGCTTCGTTGCTATTGATGGCAGATTGAATTTCGGCAGGCAGTTCCTTATACATTCTTCTGGCCAGCACGATGATAACGGGGATGTGGCGCTTCAGGAGAAGTTGCAGTACATCCTTTTCCAGTTTTGTCTGGAATCCGCTGATGACGCAGGAATCTTTAGGCACACTTGTAGCCCAGTCGAAACTTTTAAGAATGTCTCGACTTGTAGTCTTGCTGGAACAGAGAAACGCTGTCTTTGGACGTTTCAGCAAGTCTAGGTTTCCTATATGGGATAGTATCTCTGGCATATAAAGATTTTATATCTATAACGATGCAAAAATACGAATAATTCTCTGAAAATCAAAGAAAACAATAACCTTTTTGCAGATTTGTCTGGAAATATTTGGTATTTTGAAAACTTCTGTGTATTTTTGCACAAAATAAATATTTAAAACAGATTGTCATGGAACCAAAATTAGGAGATATGATGAAGGTAAATCCTTCTTTGACAGGTTTGACAGACTGGATTGAGGGCCAGGTTATTGATGTAGAGCACAATCCTTTTATGGGATTGGTTATTTCCATCAAGGATAATTTGGGCAGAATATTCTTTGGACAGTCTAAATATTTTAAGATAGCATAATGTTTGCATTATTGATGTAACTAATAAATAAGTAAATAAGATAAGAAAGGAGTAAATTATGAAGAAAAAGAAATTAAAAGTATTCGCTCTTCCTATTGAGGAGTTTGAAAAGAAATATCCTGTTAGCTATTCGATAGTAGTACCAGGAATTCCTGAGGGACATGTGGCAAAGGTAGTTTCTGTACGCCCTTGCTAGACTTTTATAATCTCTGTAGATATGCAAAAGATTAGTAAGAAGCATCCATGTAGAGTAAATACAATCCAAACAGATTGTGTTATTACTCCTTTTTTTGAAAGAAAGAAGGGGGTATTGGTATCAGGATGTGAGGTAGAATCTACTGTTTGGGATACTGGAGCTACCAATACGATTATTTCGTCAGCCGTAATTGATGCTTTGGGATTAAAACCTGTTCGACAAACACAAATCGAGGGTGTCGGAGGATGCATGGACTCATCTGTTTATAAAATAAACATTTATGTAGATGGATGTTTGGAATTCACAGGTATTGAAGCATTGTCTGGTGACATCGGGGATTATGATGTTATCATAGGGATGGACATTATAACTTTAGGTGATTTTGTTATTACAAACAAAGATGATCAAACTTGGTTTGCTTTTCGTTATCCTTCTAGTGAGCATATCGAGTTTTAAAATGATACAACGAAGACTCCCTGTTGCAGAAACTACTTGACAAGCATCAGCAACAGGGAATCTTCGTTTTACTCCTCGTCCTTGTTCAGCTCATCGCCCATACGATACTTAATGTCGTAGTTGATGATGAAGTCGAGCTCTTCTTCTGTAAAGCCGTAATGCTTGGCGAGGAGCTTATCGATTTCATCGATGATGGGCTTGGATTTGGAAGGATAAAATTGTGCAAATTTTACTATACCTCTATTCTTGTATGAATATTCTGTCGTAATTATGTGTTTAAATAGATCCGAATTTAATCGGTTTGCTAAACTATTAATGGCACAGAAATCCATTTGTATGCTATTGGAAACTTTTATCTCAGAGATATTTTTCTTGGTCAGATTATAGCAATCTGAGTTTACTATCCAATAATAGAAGAATAGAGTAGAGTTTAATAACAGGAATGTATAATCCTTGTATGCATAAGTAATCTCTCTCTTCTTATATGAATCTGCAATATTTAAGTTTTGTTTGACTAATCCGTCCAAGCTCAATAAAGCTTTGCACCAACTAATTGGTGCTGCATGATAATAAATATACGTCTCATCAACAAACTCAGAGGATAGCATTTTTTTTGCATTATTCATTTTAATAATAATACTTTTTCCTAGTTTGCCATTCAATTTGGGAGTCATATTATGAGAACTTGTACTGATATAATTTATTTTTGAAAACAATATCGGTCTTTCCGATGTATAATACTTGATATATTTAGAAGTATATTTTTGTTTACTAGCATGTTTGCATACAATATAGATACCGGCTCTTATTTTGACTCCATTAAAAAGCTCCGATGGGTTTCTGTCTCCTGAAAAGAAACTATTCCAGGAGGTTCCTGATCTATATATTATTCGTTGGAAGGATTCTGCACCTGATATAGAAAGTCCACTTAGAGGTATAATGAAGCCTGTATAAGCAATTGGTTTGCTAATATTTACACTTCTTTCTCCAACTAAAGCAAACAAATTTTTTGTGTTATATGATTCATATTGTTTTGTCATATATGGTAGAGACGAATCTGTAAATGTAACATATGGTGGATTGCCAATGATAACATCAAAGCCACCATTGCTATGCATGATATGATAATATTCCGCCAGCCAATGGAAAGGCTGGTGGCTGGAGAGCCATTCTTCGTACGAAATGCTGGCATCCGATACCATTGAAGAATACAACTTATGATTCAGCAAGTCATTAAGCCCTGAAAGCTTTGCCTTGAGCTGCATTTTAGACTCCTTAAACTCGCTTGCCTCCTCCTGCGAAGTAAGCTGAAGGTCCTTGAACTGCTCGTAAGCACGAGCCACAACCTCCATCTCCAATTCTACCTTGTCCTTGAACTCCTGTTTGGCAAACATGTCGCCATAATTTAAGTCATTATCCAATTCCTTTTCCGTAGCATATCCCACCAAAGTATTGCCACAACGAATGTTGAAGTCGATATCTGGCAACGGATCCAGACCAAGATTATCGAGTCTTGGATTTACTTCCACTACCGCCACCATTTTCAGGAACAGGCGGAGCTTGGCAATCTCTACAGCCTCTTCCATGATATCTACGCCATAGAGGTTGCGGAGAATGATACTCTTATAGATAAAGTACTGAATGTTACTGCGATATTTCTTGCTAATCTCTTCAAGTTCAGCAACGAATAACTTCTCGTTCTTCTGATGGAACTCCTCCATGCGGGTGATGCAGATCTCATACAACGGTTCCAGGATATTCATAGCTGCAAACAGGAAGGCGCCACTGCCGCAGGTAGGGTCTAGGATAGAGACGTGCTGCATAGCATGATAGAAATGCTCTACCAAGAGATGGTCTTCCGTATGTAACAATAAATCGTATGTAAACTGACGGATATCGAGATTGTAGGTGATGAAATCGTTGATTTCGTGAATCTCGCCAGCAGTAATCTTCTGCAGCAGATCATCGCAGCGCTGGAATCGCTCGATGGTTTCTCGCCATATCTCCGTAGGCAGATTGAATGGATCCGGAGTACGCTCGTTCCAATGACTTCTGCGCTCCAGAAGTTGTGGTTGGGTGGTATCCACACCTTCTGCTATCTCGCCCGGGATGAGCGAGAGCCAATCTGCAGTATATCCGTGCTTCACGGCATCATAGATGTATTTGTCGCCGCTCTGCTGCAAGGTTTGCCAGATGTATCCCTTTTCCTTGAAATCCTTCTCAGAGGTGGTCTTCTTAACGCTGTCGAAAAGGAAGGGCAGGATGCAGTTCTTGCCTATGTATTCCGTAATGTCTTCCTTGGTGTAGTAGGCTCCCATCTGGGCACGGTCGTTGATGTATTGCTCAAAAATGTAGCCCAGCACGTCGGGGTTGATGTCTTTTCCCGATGCCGTGATGCGGGTATCCAGATGCCAGCGCCATTTATCGAAGAAATCGAAGAGATGAAGGAATGCCTCATCGTCGATGTCAATATCCTTGAACATCTTTTCGATGTCGTGAAAATCGAACATGCCTCCGTTCAGATAGGGTATGCGGCCATATTTGCTGAGAAATGCCTCGTTACGCTGGTGCCCATTCAGTCCTTCATGGAAGAGGTGTATCAGGAAACCCTTGTAGAATGACTGGAAGAATTCGTTCTCGCCACGCTCTCGCTGCACCATGCTGAGCTTGTCGCGCAGATAGTTCTCGTTCATATCCAGGAAACCTTTCTTCTGGATAAAATAACAGAACATAAGGCGGTTGAGCATCACGGATGCATACCATTGCTTCTCCTTGTTCTTCTTGTCGTCGGCTATCTCGTCGTTGATGCCTGTGATATATTTCACAAACTGGGTATGCTCTTTCTTGAATCCTGCGTAGAAATCCTTGGTTATCTTCTCGGAATTCACCATGAAGGCTCCCTGGATGCGCTGCTTTACATCCATAATGGTGGTGTCTTCGTTAAAATCAAAGCTCAGGTCGGGAATCTTGGTGTAAAGAAACTCTGCCTGGGCTACGCTGGCATACTCGATGGTTACGATGTCGCGCTTTTCCACTTTGTTTACCGGGGCAACCCACTGGTGGTGGAAGCCCTGCTGCTCTATGTAGATGCAGATGTAGTCGTGGGCTTGCTGGCGCAGCTTGATGTCTATCTTCTTGCAGGTAGAGGCTGTCGGTATCTTCTCTACCAGGCAGGTAAGTATCTGGAAACCATTGCGCTCGGCAATAGCCTCCATCTCGTAGTCTATGTCATCGATATGGGGCACTAGGATATCGGTCATGCCCTTGGGGTTGTTCCATCCCATTTCTGTGACGAACAGTTCCTGGAAACAGGCTTCCTGTATATATTGGTTGAATTCTTTTCTTGTCATGTCATGTTTTTGTCTTGAATTGTTATAAATGAGATTCTCTCCATCTCAAACCCATCGAACAGATAATTTTCGGCTCTTTGTTGGAGTTGGTATCTTCGTCGATGATGCAGAGCTGGCTGTTTTTGCGCATGTCGAGTACATACTCCACCAGGTCGTCGTTGCTCACGTTGTTCTGTCGCATCATTCTTCCCAGATTAAACTTGGCGGTTTCCTGGAGCGGATAGTTGTAGATGTCGTTGATGGCATATTTCAGCTCTTCCTTGTTCTCATCGGAGAAGAAGAGATCTACAGGCTTTTCGTAATATCGCTCCAATCGCTGGATGATCTTGTAGCGGGTACTGAATCTGCTGCCCAGAATGCCGCCCACATGCGTGTTCTCGTCGCCGATGTTGTCTATGGCTTTCTTTACCAGGTCGTAATGATGGTCGGCTGGTTCCACATTCGGCTCGTCGGCATCGCATTCCATGGCCTGGAGAATGCGCTTCTGCGACTGGCTCACGATTTCGCCCTTGCTGTTGTACCAGGAAAGTACATCGAATCCGCTTCGTGTCTGGGCATAGGTGATGACGCCATCGTTCAGCCTGTCGGTAGTAGCCTTGGTGGCATTGATCATGTTGCTCAGGTGTGGGATGATGCGTTTCAGTTCGGGTTTGGCATCGGTGGCATTCTTCCATATCTGGTATGCCTGTGAAGCCAGATCCACATCGTTGTCGTCCACATCGTCGAGCGAGCCGCTTTTTTCATTATACATATCTCGCAGGTTTTGCTCGTTGCCCTCGAAGAACACCTCGTCGCTTCCCACTACGTTGGCAGCCTCGTTGATGCGGTCGTTCAGGCGCTTGCGCAGCTTGATAACCTGTTCTACACCATCGGCAGGGAAGAAGGAATAGCAGACGATGTGGTCGCTCTGCTGTCCGATACGGTCCACACGTCCGGCTCTCTGAATGAGTCGGATAATCGCCCATGGCAGGTCGTAGTTGATGATGATATGCGCATCCTGCAGGTTCTGACCTTCGCTCAATACATCGGTGGCGATGAGGATTCGGCTCTGCTGGTCGGCAGGATAGCTCTTCTCGTTGCTTACTGGTGAGAAATGCTCCACGATGCTGGTGGTGTTCTTGCTGTCGCCCGTAGCGATGTCTATCTGCTCCACATTCTTCTTGCGGAGTTGGCGGCAGAGATACTTGGCGGTGTCGGAATACTGGGTGAAGAGCACGATCTTGTCTTTCGGATAGGTCTCTGTTACGAGCTTGTACAGTTCGTTGAGTTTCTGGTCTTCCTTCGTTTTCCATTGTCCGCAGAGCTGAATCATCTTGATGATGCATTGGCAATCCTTCTTGAGATTCTGCTTGAGTGTTCGCTTGAAGTACTTGCTGTTGAGCCAGTTTACATTATTCTTCTGCATCAGCAGTTCATAGTGTTTCTTGGCTTTCTGCTCGTAGTATTCCATTTCGGTAGGGATGATGAGGTCATCGCTGTCCTGGTTATCATCATCCGTATCAAACATTCCGTTGGCATCTTCATCTTCCACGAAATCATCGGGTAGGGAGTTCTCATCGCCGATGGGCAGATTGAGCTTGTTGTCGATGGCATAGAGGAAGATGGCGTTTCGCAGAATGTGACGCTTCAGGGTGAGCAGGAAGGCGAAACCGCTGCTGTCCATTCGCTTGAAGAAGGTGCTCTTGCTGAATCCCATGATGCGCTGACCTGCTTTCGAGAGGTTCTCGATGAGCTGTTTTTCGGCTCGGGAGGCTTCTTCTGCCTTGGCTTCATTCAGATATTTGGTAAGCCCATAGCGTGGCAGCAGCAGTTCTTCCATCATCGCTACCATTTTTTCTGAATAGAGGCGGCTATACTGGTCGCCCTGTTGTGTCTTGAACTTCAGGGCTTTCGGTATGCGGTCGGGGAAGTACGACTTGCTTCCATCCGGGAACTGCAGGTATTTCCGACCATTGCTCTCGTCGGTTAAGGCAAAGTTATCCTTAATGAAGGTGCGGGTGCGGCGAACCAGGAAGAGCTTCATCAGTTCGCTCCAATCATCTGTCTTATCGCTTTGTTCAAACGACTTGATGCTGCGGATGTGGATGTCGCTATGCTTGCGTTGAAACTCTCGTTCGCCGCCCAGACTTTGGATGTAAGCTTCTGGACGGATGCCAAGGTCCTGGTCGTCGCTCAGGAAAAGCTTCAGCTGGTTGGCCAGGTCGGAGAAATCCTTGTTATATGGAGTAGCGGTAAGCAGCAGGGTTTTGCAATCCAGTTTATGAATCAATTCCTGGATGTTGTGATATCGCTTTCCGCTGCTGTTGCGCAAGTTATGGCTTTCGTCTACGATAATCAGTCGGTAGTTCCAGGTGTTCTCCACATCAATGGGTTTCTGCATCGAGACGATGTCTGCTTTGAGATCGTATTTCTGCTTGTATTTTGCCCACATGTCCTGCAGGTTGGCTGGACAGATGATGAGGGTGCTGCTGGCGTAGGTCATCTCGTAGATTTTGGCGATGGCGCAGGCGGTGATGGTCTTTCCTAAACCCACCACATCGCCTATCATGGCTCCGTTTCGCTTGTCGTTGTTAAGATGCTTGGCAGCAATCTTCACCGCATTCTGTTGGAAATCGAAAAGGGTGTTGCGGAATTCGGGCGGAAGCGTAAACTCCTTGATGCCCGAACGTGCTTCCTGACTGAGATGATACACCGTCTTGAGATAAATATAATAAGGTGGAATATCTTCTTCGCCTGCCCAACTGTTGTCGATGGCATCTATCAATTCGCTGGTGATGTCGATGCAGAACTTGTCGTTCCATCTTGCATCAAACCATTCTGATAGTTTCTCTGCACTGTCGCTATCGGCAAACTCTGCATTCAGCTCTCCCTGTCGGGTTAATCCGGAGTAGGTGAGGTTACTGCTACCCATGATGGCTTGGATGGGGTTGAAGTTGTCGTCTGGCCGGTATGCGAGATAGAGTTTGGCATGCAGGGGCTCTCGGAGATAGAGCCTGACGCATACTTTCTCTTCCTTCATCTGTGCGGAGAGTCGGCGGAGTGTCCATTCATCGTTTTTCGATGGGAGTCCCAGCAGGAGCTGCTTCTTGAAGTCTCGGGCAATGGCTATTCTGCATTTCTGCACATACTCGGCATCGGGCAATTGTTTCTTGCCGGAATAGAGACTTCGGACGAGGTCTTCATCAGGTCGGTGCATGCCTATAAGGAGTCGGCAGGTGCGGAATATGCGGTCGTTCTGTTCATATACGAAATCACCGGATAGCTGGTCAACCTCATTGACAATAAGGTTCCAGCCGCGCAGGTTGAAGTAACCTACGCAGAAGTCAACGCGCTTTACGCCCACGTTGGAAATAATGCCCTGGAGCCCATCGGTGAACTTGGTTTCCAGGTTGTCATAGATACGAGCCATGTGATTGCTGTTTATAGGGTACAACAATCTCTAGCAGTTTCAATCTTTAGATTTGTTTGCATAATTGGTAGGAGCTTTAAATCTTGTTACTGAAATCTGTAAATTCTCAAAATGTCTTTTTCTAGGGGAAATAAAAAGAGCGTACCCGTCATCTCGTTGTATTCCTAAACAAGGCTGCTCCTACCACAGATGGCCCAACTACGAAATACAAGAGATGAGGGTACGCCATATCATGGCGCACCGTCTCATACTGTACGTTCGTAGTTTGAATTTTGCTTTGGTAGGAGCTATTCTGTTTAGAACTTCCAGTCGAATCGATACGAATCTAATCGTTAACCCACGAAAATAGAGCAGGTTTGGCATTTGCCTCGCCATACTTGGGCGCAAAGTTACTACATTTTATCGAAATGGCAAAAAATAATCCCAACTTTTTCTTTGTTATTCCAAAAAAAATGAGTAGCTTTGCAGATGAAATATAAAATGAAGCAATATGAGATATCCTATAGGTTTACAATCGTTTGATCATCTGCGTGAAGAAGGTTACGTATATGTCGATAAAACGGCAATGGTGTATTCCTTGGCACACGGAAGTACTGTCTATTTTCTGGGTCGTCCCCGACGATTCGGAAAGAGTCTTCTTATCTCTACCTTCGAGAACTATTTCCTGGGCAAAAAAGAACTGTTCAAGGGACTTGCCATCGAAAAACTGGAGACGGAGTGGAAAACCTATCCTGTGTTTCATATAGATTTCGGAACCGGTTCTTATGCCAATGCAGATGCACTCAATCAGATATTCGAGTTCTATATCTCAGGATGGGAAAAGAAATATCAGGTAGAGCGTGAACCGGGTGTCACCGATTATAACCTGAGATTTAAAAAGGTCTTGGAAGAGGCTCATCGTCAGACCGGGCTGCGTGCCGTAGTTCTGGTGGACGAGTATGACAAACCGCTGCTCGACGTGATGGATACGGGCTATATGGTAGAGCATTTGGGCGAACAGATCACTCTAGAGGAGAATAACAGAAACATGCTTCGTGCTTTCTATTCCACCTTTAAGGGAGCCGACAAGCACCTGCAGTTCGTTTTTCTCACCGGTGTTACCAAGTTCTCGCAGGTAAGTGTGTTCAGCGATTTTAATCAGCCTAACGACATCAGCATGTCGCCTAAATATGATACCATCTGCGGTATCACAGATGAGGAACTGGAACTGATTTTCTCCCAGCAAATCAAGGAGTTGGCGGCTGTTTACGGCTATACTGACGAGAAGATGCGGGCTGTATTGAAGAAGCGTTTCGATGGATACCATTTCAGCAAAAGGATGAAGGGAGTTTATAATCCTTTTAGCATTCTGAATACATTTGATAAGCAGGATGTCCAGGATTATTGGTTCAGCACAGGTACACCCACTTATCTGGTACGCTTGTTGAATCATTTTGATGAGGATCTGGATGAGTTGACGGGTAAGTATTATATGACCAATCAGTTTGTAGATTATCGTGCAGATAAGGAAAAGCCTTTGCCTATGATATTCCAGAGCGGTTATCTTACCATCAAGGATTATGATTGTGAGATGAATACTTTCATGTTAGATTATCCGAACGATGAAGTAAAGCGTGGCTTTGTTACTCTGATGGCCAACAATTATTTGGAGCCGAAAGACAACATTGATAATTGGATAGTAACGGCTATTTCTGCTTTAAGGAAAGGTAACCTGGATGATTTTCAAGTCCATCTTACAGCTTTCCTATCAAGTATTCCTTATACGATGCGTCGCAAGGATTCGGAACGGGAAAAGGAGCGTTATTTCCATTATACTTTTTATCTTCTGCTGCGACTTTTAAGCACATATACGGTTTATACGGAGAAGGTGCAGAGCCAAGGTAGGGTAGATTGCATAGTTGAGACCTCGAAGTTTATCTATATCTTTGAGTTCAAACTTGACGGAACTGCTCAGGAGGCATTGTTGCAGATAAATAATAGGGGATATGCCCGTGAGTATGCCAATGATAAAAGAAAACTCTTTAAAATTGGATGCAGCTTCTCTTCAGAAACGGGAACCATAGAAGATTGGAAGATTGAAGGCTGAAGACTGAAAGTTGTATTATAAATATTCAAATAGCATCATTTTGCTATCTTCACTAATCAAAAATGGTAAACTGCGGAAAGATTATAAGAAACTTTATAGTTTTCCGTAGTTTATCTTAAAAAATTTCTAAAAGATATACGAAATCTCAAATATGATTCGTATTTTTGCAAGTGGTATTCAGAGAATTGGCTGTTTTCTAATGCAACACTAAAACAGACCATGCCGATGATGCCGTGAAAACCCGGAGTTTTTTTGGAGATACACCGGGAGCCTAATAATGTTCTAACTAACAGTGTTGCGAGATGATAAAAAAATGAAAATCAAAAGTTTTTTGATTGCGTCTTTGGCTGCTTTCTCTCTTACAGCTGGCGCACAGTCGTTGTCACCCAATACCAAGTGGCATTGGGATAAGGGTACTATCGTGGTTGAAACTCCTGAACGTCCGGCTGGACAGCAGAATGTGTTGGGCTTGAAGGCTCCGAAATTGCAGACAGTGCGCGTGGGCTTCGTGGGCCTCGGTATGCGTGGACCATGGGCGGTGATGCGTTTCTGCCATATCCCTGGCGTTGAAATCGTGGCTCTCTGCGATTACGAGGAGAATCGTGCTGAAAAATCGCAGGAATATCTGCGCAAGCAGGGCTTGAAGCCGGCTGCCATCTACAGCGGTGAAAAGGGATACGAGGAGCTGTGCAAGCGCCAGGACATCGACCTGGTGTATATCGCTGCCGACTGGAACCACCACTTCCCTGTGGCTCAGTGTGCCATGGAGAACGGCAAGCATACTGCCATTGAGGTGCCTAGCGCCATGAACCTGGATCAGTGCTGGAGCCTGATTAACATGAGCGAGAAGACCCGCAAGCATTGCTTCATTCTGGAGAACTGCTGCTACGACTATTACGAGATGAATGCCCTGGCAATGGCTCAGGATGGCGTGTTCGGTAACATCATCCGTGCCGAGGGTGCTTACATCCACTGCCTGGAAGACTTCTGGGATGCTTACTGGAAGGATCCTAATGATAACGACAAGGATAATCTGCACTGGCGTATGAAGTACAACATGGAGAATCGTGGCGATGTTTATCCTACTCATGGATTGGGTCCTGTGGCTCAGTGTCTTAACATCCATCGTGGTGATAGATTCACTACACTCGTGGCCATGGATACTGAATCTTTCGTAGGTAAGGACTGGGTTTCAAAGAAGAGCGGCAAGGAGTGCAAGGAGTACCGCAACGGCGACCATACCACTACCTTGATGCGTACGGCTAAGGGTAAGGTGGTGGAGATTCAGCACAACGTGATGACTCCTCAGCCATACAACCGACTGTTTAAGTTGACCGGTACCAAGGGTTACGCTACCAAGTATCCTACCGAGGAGTTTGCCCTTTCGGGTGATGCTTTGAAGGGTACAGGTGCGCCTCAGATGGATAACCTCAATGCTCACGGTTTCATGAACAAGGAGCAGAAGGCTGCGCTGATAAAGAAGTATTACCATCCTATCTTGAAGAAGTATGGTGAGCTGGGGCGCCAGATGGGTCACGGAGGTATGGACTTCATCATGGATTCCCGATTGGTTTATTGCTTGCAGAACGGTTTGCCGCTGGATATGGACGTTTACGATTTGGCTGAGTGGTGCTCTCTGGCTGAGTTGGGCGCGATCTCTATGGATAACAACAGTGCATCTGTAACCTTCCCAGACTTCACCCGTGGTTTCTGGAACAAGGAGCAGGGTTACAAGCATCAGTATGCTTCTCCTGCCGACGAGGCTGCTACCGAGGCTGCCGCTGCTGCCTACACCAAGGCTCAGAAGGAGGCTACTGCCAAGTATAATCTGTGGAAGCTCTATGATGATGTGGCTGCTGCCAAGAAGGCTAACAATGCCAAGGCTCTGAAGAGTGCTACTGCCAAGTATAACAAGGCCGTGGCTGCTGCCAAGAAGGCAATGGCTGGCAAGAAATAAAGATTATTGATTTTTTGCAAGCTTTCCCCACACGCCCCAAGAACGCAAGCCCGCTAGGCGTCCCGGCGGATTTGAAATCCGCCGTCAAAAAAGGTTCGACCTATTAAAACCGGGGGATTTGTAATCCCCCAACAACAGGAAATGCATACTCCTTTGCTGCGGATTGCAAATCCGCAGAACCTTAATAGGTTAGGACATTTTTTACGCCGGATTTCAAATCCGGCGGGCGCCTTGCGGGCTTGCGTTTTGAGAGAGCGCAGATAATCATCAGAAAATAAGAATCATGAAGAAATGTTTGCTTCTTGGAAGTATTTGGCTTCCAAGAAGCAAACTTATAATAAACAACATAACTAAATGAAGAGAACATATTTATTACTTTTGGCTGGAATGCTCTGTACTCCAGCCGCCTGGGCAGATGGCACGCTGGGAGGATATTTCTACCAGCAGCAGGGAGCACCTACGGGATGGGAATGGCAAAGCCCTGATTCCGTGGCGGTTAACAAGCTGCAGCCGCACGCCTGGTTCTTCTCGTTCAGAAACATCGAGGAGGCGAGAAAGGTGCTGCCAGAAAACAGTTCCTACTGGAAATCACTCGACGGCTTGTGGAAATTCCACTGGGCGCCGAATCCAGATGAAAGACCCAAGGATTTCTTCCGCACAGACTATGATGTGTCAAAATGGGACGACATCAAGGTGCCGATGAACTGGAATATGGCGGGACTGCAGAGAGACGGAAAGAACAAGTATGGTGATCCGCTCTACTCAAACCAGCGCGTCATCTTCCAGCACTCCTGGCAGCCGATGAACGACTGGAAGGGCGGGGTGATGCGTACGCCGCCTAAAGACTGGATGACCTATCGCAACCGCAACGAGGTGGGCTCCTATCGCAGAACCTTCTCGGTGCCTGCCGACTGGAAGGGACAGGAAATCTATCTCAACTTCGATGGCGTGGATTCCTTCTTCTATCTCTACATCAACGGCAAATACGTGGGCTTCTCGAAGAACTCCAGAAATCTGGCTGAATTCAACATTACACCTTATTTAAATAAGAAGGGTGAGGAGAACACCGTGGCTGTAGAGGTGTATCGCCATTCAGACGGTTCCTTCCTCGAAAGTCAGGATATGTTCCGCCTGCCGGGCATCTTCCGCACCGTGGCGCTCACCGCCAAACCCCAGGTGCAGATTAGCGATATCAAGGCGATTCCAGACCTGGATGATACCTACACCCACGCCAAACTGCATATCACGGCGCAGCTGCAGAACCTCTCGAAGAAGGCCATCAAGGGCTATACCATCCAGTATTCGCTCTATGCCAACCGCCTTTATTCTGACGAGAACACCCTGCTCGGCGGCATCACCGCATCGGCTAAGCTGGATGGCAAGCTGAATGCCAAGGGCGAAATCAACCTTGAAGCTATTCTCGATGCCGAAAACAAGGTGAAGCTGTGGAGTGCCGAGGCACCTCACCGCTACACGCTGGTGGGCGAACTGAAGGATGCCAAGGGCAGGACCGTGCAGACTTTCTCTACCTTCGTGGGTTTCAGAAAGGTGGAAATCAAGGATACGCCTGCCCATAAGGATGAGTTCGGACTGGCTGGAAGATATTACTATCTGAACGGTCAGCCTATCAAGCTGAAGGGTGTGAACCGCCACGAGAACAATACCCAGCTGGGACATACCGTGAGCCGCGAACAGATGGAGCACGAGGTGTTCCTGATGAAGCGCGGCAACATCAACCACGTGCGCAACTGCCACTATCCTGATGCGCCTTACTGGTATTATCTCTGCGATAAATACGGCATCTACCTGGAAGACGAGGCTAACGTGGAAAGCCACGAGTATTACTATGGCAAGCAGAGTCTTTCTCATGTACAGGAATTCCGTAATGCCCACATAGCCAGAAACATGGAGATGGTTCACGCCACGGTAAACCATCCGTCGGTGGTTATCTGGAGCTTGGGTAACGAGGCGGGTCCGTGCAAGACCTTCGTAGATTGCTACAACGCCATCAAGGCCTACGATACCAGTCGCCCTGTGCAGTATGAGCGCAACAACGCCATCGTGGATATGGGTTCCAACCAGTATCCATCCATCGCCTGGGTGCAGGGTGCCGTGAAGGGAAACTATAATCTGAAGTATCCGTTCCACATCTCAGAGTATGCGCATTCCATGGGTAACGCCTGCGGTAACCTGATAGATTACTGGGATGCCATCGAGAGCACCAACTTCTTGATGGGTGGTGCCATCTGGGACTGGGTTGACCAGGCGCTGGACAAGCAGGATCCTGCCACCGGCAAGACCTACTGGGCTTACGGCGGCGACTTCGGCAAGGACAACAAGCCAAACGACGGTATGTTCTGCATGAACGGTATCATGCGCCCAGACCTTACCCCTAAGGCTCAGTACTTTGAGGTGAAGAAGGTATATCAGAACGTGGGCGTGAAGGCCATCGACATGAAGCAGGGACAGATTGAAATCTTCAACAAGAACTACTTCGAGCCGCTGAAGAACTATCAGATAGTATGGTCGCTCTATCAGGACGGCGTTTGCGTGAAGAAGAACCAGCCGCTGCAGGGAGCCAAGAACATCGTGGGTCCTCGCGAGAAGGGCTTCTACACCCTGCCTTACGACTATGCGAGTCTGGATCCTAAGAGCGAGTACTTCGTAACCATCCAGTTCCTGCTGGGCAAGGATATGCCTTGGGCTGCCAAGGGCTATGTTCAGATGGAGGAGCAGTTGAGGGTGAAGGGTGCCGATGTGGCCGCTCCTTCTATTGCTGCCGTTACCAAGGGTGGCAAGGCGATGAAGTATCAGCTCGACAAGGCTGCGAAGCGTGCCAATATTACGGGCGACAACTTCCAGGTGGCTTTCGATTTGAACACCGGTGCCATCTACAGCTTGAAGTACGGCAATCAGGAAATCATCAAGGATGGCAACGGTCCGAAGCTGGATGCTTACCGTGCTCCTACTGACAACGATGCGGGTATCGGATATCACAACGCATGGTTCAAGAACGGACTTTACGACCTGCAGCACGTGGTGAAGAGTTGGACTTGTACTGCTAACAAGAAGGATGGTACCTATCAGCTCGACTTCACTGTGGAGAGCCAGGGCAAGGAAGGCTGCGATGTGAACTATGGCAACCGCGATCGTGACCCGGAGTCTTGCTATAATTTCGAGAAGAACAAGCGTGCCTTGACAGATGCTGACCTGAAGTTCACTTCTCGTCAGATTTACACCATCTACAAGGATGGTTCCATCGAGATGCAGAGTGCCATCGGTGCCAACCGCTCGAAGGTGATTCTGCCTCGCATCGGATATTCTATGGTGTTGCCAAGTGAGTTGAATCAGTATGATTACTACGGTCGTGGACCAGTGAACAACTATAACGACCGCAAGACCAGCCAGTTTATCGGATGGTATCACAGTGCGGTGGCTGAGCAGGGCATCATGCTTCCTAAGCCTCAGGCACAGGGCAACCGCGAGGAGGTTCGCTGGTGCGCCGTTACCAACAGCCAGCAGCAGGGCGTGGTGTTCATTTCAGACAGCACCATGTCGGCTTCGGCTCTTCCTTGGAGCCAGCAGGAGTTGACTTTGGCGGCTCATCCATATCAGTTGCCTAAGAGCAGCGGAACCCATCTGCATCTGGATGCGAAGGTTACCGGACTGGGTGGAGCAAGTTGTGGCCAGGGTGGTCCGTTGACTCCCGATAAGGTTCGCAGTACGCCAACTACCTTCGGTTTCATCATCCGTCCAGCCGTGAGGGCTGAGTTGGGTAACCTGGTGAAGGTTTCTGCTACGGGCAGAGAGATGGCGAAGGAGATGATGCAGAAGATGAAGCAGAATAAGCAGTCTGCCGGTTTGCAGATAGCCTTTGCATCGAGTCAGGAGCCTGATGAGGGTGATGCTGGCTACATGGTGGATGGCGATCCTTCTACCTTCTGGCATACGATGTATTCCATTACGCTGGCGAAGTATCCTCACTGGGTTGACTTCGATGCCGGTAAGGAGAAGATTATCAAGGGTTTCACCTATCTGGCGCGTCAGGATGGTTCGCTGAATGGCTGCATCAAGGATTACGAGATTTACGTAAGTAACGACAACAAGAATTGGGGCAACCCAATCTTGAAGGGTAAGTTCGAGAAAACAGCCAAGCTCCAGAAGGTGATGTTTGGCAAGCCAGTGAAAGCCCGCTATGTTCGTCTGCGTGCCTTGAATGAGCAGAATGGTCAGGATTACGCATCTGGCGCAGAATTTACGCTGGTTACGGAATAAAATATCATTGAATATACTTTGGTTATAGAATCATCGAATATATTTCAATAAAATCTTTAATAAAAAGAAGAGGCTGATGCGTGATGTGCACCAGCCTCTTTTTATTGAAGTATTTTTTTTTGAAATACCTTTTCTTATTACAAAATCTTGTGATACAATGCGATGATATCTTTTACTTCTGAACAGGAATCTTCTGAACACGGCGCTCATGACGGCCACCCTCGAAAGTAGTGGCGAAGAACTCGTCGAGGATAGCCTCGGCTGTCTTGTTGTCGATGAAACGACCAGGAAGTACCAATACGTTGGCATCGTTGTGCTGACGAATGAGATGAGCAATCTCCTTGCACCATGCCAAACCGGCACGTACACCCTGATGCTTATTCAATGTCATGGCGATACCTTCGCCGCTGCCGCAAATGCCGATACCCGGATAAACCTCGCCGCTCTCGATGCCTTCGCCAAGAGCATGACCGAAATCAGGATAGTCAACGCTTGCATCGCTATATGTACCATAATCCTTTACAGGATAACCCTTCTTCTCCAAATACTGCAATACAAACTGCTTCAATGGGAAACCAGCGTGATCGCTAGCAATACCAACTGTCTTTACTTCCATAATACTTAAGTTTTAAAAGTGAAGAACAAAGAGAACTCTTGTTTTAAATTGAAGAACTTAGAAAACTCTTCATCACTTCACAAGGTTAATGTTTAAGATAGAGATAGGAGCTAGATGCCAGTAACCGGGAAATGCCATCCGGCAAATCTCCCGAGTCCTAACTTCCAACTCCTAACTTTTTATACTAATTAAGCCTCAGCCAAGAAATCCTTTACCTGCTTGTAAACGTTCTCGCCTGTGTAGCCGAGCTTCTCATCGAGCACCTTGTAAGGAGCAGAGAAACCGAAGCTCTCCATACCCCAAACCTTACCGTTGGCGCCTACGAGACCCTGGAGTGTTACAGGAAGACCAGCTGTCATACCGAAGATCTTAGCGTTCTTTGGCAATACGCTCTCCTGGTACTCCTTGCTCTGACCACGGAACAAGCCCTCTGATGGAGCACTTACCACGCGAACCTTGATGCCATCAGCACGCAAAGCTGCGCAACCTGCCTCCAATGTAGAAACCTCAGAACCGCTGGCTACCAAGATTACATCTGGATTCTCGTCGCTGCCTGCTACGATGTAAGCACCCTTAGCTGCCTGCTCGTAATCTGTTCCCTCTGGCAACTTAGCGATGCCCTGACGAGAGAAAATCAAAGCTGTTGGAGTCTCAACGTTCTCCATAGCGAGCTTCCAGCATACGGTAGTCTCGTCAGCATCAGCTGGACGGAATACGCGAACGCTATCCTTACCTGCATGGTTCTTCAACTTCTCCATCAAGCGGATCTGTGCCTCCTGCTCAACTGGCTCGTGAGTAGGTCCGTCCTCACCAACGCGGAATGCATCGTGAGTCCAGATAAACTTAACAGGAACCTGCATCAGGGCAGCGATACGAACAGCTGGCTTCATATAATCAGAGAATACGAAGAATGTACCCATTGCTGCAACCACACCACCGTGGAGCATCATACCGATACACATATCAGCCATTGTCAACTCAGCAACACCTGCCTGGAAGAATGCGCCTGAGAAATCGCCACGAACGATGCTCTTGGTCTTCTTCAAGAAACCATCTGTCTTATCTGAGTTAGAAAGGTCAGCAGATGCACAGATCATGTTAGGAACCTGCTCTGCCAAAACGCCGAGACAAGCAGCAGAAGCAGCACGTGTAGCTGAACCAGCCTTCTGCTCAACCTTGCTCCAATCTACCTTAGGAGCCTTGCCGCTGAACCACTCATCCATCTGAGCAGCCTTCTCTGGGTTAGCCTTGCGCCACTCAGCCTCTGCAGCCTTGCGCTTAGCAACGATCTTCTTCAACTCCTCAGCACGCTTAGCGTAGATCTCCTTTACATCGTCGAAGATAACGAATGGGTTCTCAGGATCACCACCGAGGTGCTTGATAGTATTTACGTATGCGTCGCCACCGAGAGGAGCACCGTGAGTGTTGATG
>OOCQ01001067.1_pt1 | contig 18928 bp, 12 predicted proteins | sample 1671121 | NCBI WGS metagenome assembly OOCQ01 (sample SAMN06348124, study PRJEB24527) | human gut metagenome | biome: human gut; feature: ankylosing spondylitis patient; material: feces | host: Homo sapiens | place: China | collected 2015-10 | reverse complement strand
TCTGCAGGGCGGTCTTGTTCCGGAACAGGTTGTAGTTCTGGAACACAAAGGCCGTCTTTTTGCGCAGCCGGGCGATGTCGGCCCGGCCTGCATGGGCCAGGTCAAAGGTCTCGCCGTCCAGCACCAGCTGGCCTGCGTCGGCGGTCTCCAGAAAGTTCAGGCAGCGCAGCAGGGTGGTCTTGCCGGAGCCAGAAGGGCCCAGAATGGCCACCACATCGCCTTTTTCCACGGTCAGGTCCACGCCCTGCAGCACCGGCAGCTCGCTGACCACCTTGTGTGCACCGGGGCGCAGACCGGCTTTTGCGTAGGTGCGGAAGGTCTTGTGGACGTTCCGGATCTCCATCATTGCCATGGGTTCCACACTCCTTTCTTACTGGAAGCCCCGGGCGTTGAGCCGGTGCTCCAGCACAGCCTGCAGTTTGGTGATGACCGTGCAGAACAGCAGGTACACCACCGCCACCTCACAGTAGATAGGCAGGAAGATGTAGGTGCGGGCCGCCACGCGCTGACCGGCCATGAACAGCTCGGCCACCGTGATGTTGGACGCCAGCGAGGTGTCCTTGATCATGCCGATGAGGGAGTTGGACAGGGCGGGCACGGCGGTGCGCAAAGCCTGCGGCAGCACGATGCGGCGCATGATCTGCACCCAGCTCATGCCTACGCAGTAACCGGCTTCCAGCTGGCCCTGGGGCACGCTTTCCAGCGCGCCGCGCATGGTCTCGGCGCAGTAGGCACCCTCGTTGAAGGCAAAGGCGATGACGGCTGCCGGAAAAGCATCCAGCATGATGCCCAGGCTGGGCAGGCCATAGAAGATGATGAACAGCTGCACCAGCAGCGGCGTGCCCCGGATGACCCAGATGTAGAACCGGGCGATCTGGCGCAGCACCGGAACATTGGCGTACTGCACCAGCGCAACAGCCACTGCAATGACCATGGCAAGGCTGAAGGAGATCAGGGTCAGGGGAATGGTCATGGTCAGGCCTGCCGTCAGGATGCGGGGCAGGGCCTCCCACAGCACGCTGACCGTGCGGTTGGTAAGAAGTGCTTCAAACATGTTTTTCTTCCTTATTGACAAAAAACGGTGGAATATCTTTAGGATACACCTTAAACTATGGCTCAGGTCAAGTGCATATCCTACAATTCCTACCAAAATACTATAGCATGAAATGGAGATAAGTGCAATCCATTGGCGAAAATCCTTCACTCTGGCCAAAAACAAAAGAAAACACTGATTAACTTTGTGCAGACTGGCAAGGAGTTGACGCGGTACGATGTTTCGTGTAAAATGGAATCAGACAGGCCCCGTGCAGGAAGCGCGGGGAACAGGCCGGGCACACAAGCAGCCCGGCGCATACGGAGGACAAAACACAATGAAGCATAAAATTGGTATTCTGGGTGCAGGCACCTGGGGCATGGCTCTGGCGCGGATGCTGACGGTGAGCGGCAATGACGTGACCGTGTGGTCGGCGCTGGAACAGGAGATCGACAACCTTTCCACCACCCGGGTCCACCCCAATCTGCCCGGCATGACCATTCCGGCAGAGATGAAGTTCACCAAGAGCGTGGAAGAGGTGTGCACGGACAAGGAGATCCTGCTGTTCGCGGTGCCGTCGGTGTTCGTGCGCTCTACCGCAGCCAAGGCCCGGCCCTTTGTGCCGGACGGTCAGATCATTGTGGACGTTGCCAAGGGCATTGAAAAGGATACCCTGTTCACCATGACAGAGATCCTGGCCGATGAGCTGGGCAAAGAGGGCGGTCCCAAGGGGGTGCGTCTGGTGGCCCTGAGCGGCCCCACCCACGCCGAGGAGGTGGCGATCGACCTGCCCACTACCATCGTTTCGGCCAGCAAGGATATGGAAGCGGCCAGATTCGTGCAGATGGTGTTTACCAACAACGTCATGCGTGTGTACACCAACGAGGACATCAAGGGCGTGGAGCTCAGCGGTGCCATGAAGAATGTCATTGCGTTGGGCGTGGGCATCTCCACCGGCCTGGGCTATGGCGACAACGCCCGTGCCGCCCTCATCACCCGCGGCATTGCCGAGCTTGCCCGGCTGGGCGTGGCCATGGGCTGCAATGTCCACACCTTTGCCGGTCTGGCCGGCATCGGTGACCTGATCGTGACCGCCACCAGTATGCACAGCCGCAACAACCGGGCCGGCATCCTCATCGGCAAGGGTGAGACCCCGGAGCAGGCCGTGAAGGAGGTCGGCATGGTGGTCGAGGGCATGAACGCCCTGCCCGCCGCGCTGGAACTTGCCGCAAAGTATCAGGTGGAAATGCCCATCGTTCAGACCGTGAACGCTGTTGTGAACAAGGGCATGAGCGCCGCCGAGGCGGTGCGCTCCCTGATGGACCGTGACCCCAAGAACGAACTGCCCCAGGACTACGAAAAGTAATATTTTTTTCATCGAGAGGGACGACCCTCTCCGTCATTGCTTCGCAATGCCACCTCTCCCGAGGGGAGAGGTTTGGTGCTGTACTTTACGGCATCAAAAAAGCTCCCCCTTTCGGGGGAGCTGGCAAAGCCGCAGGCTTTGACTGAGAGGGTTGTCCCTCTTTTATTTTACTGCTGGGCCTCGATTGCCTTGACGATCTTGTCGGCGATGTACTTGTGGCCGGAGACGGTGGGGTGGCCATCCAGCTCAGTCTGAGCAAAGGGGATGGAAACGTAGGTGGCACCGTAAACATCGGCCAGCTGCTTTTCGTAGTTGTTCAGCTTGCTGAAGTAGTTGCTCCAGCTGGGCAGCAGGGGCACAGGGTTGGTGGCACCGATGATCAGGATCTGGGCATCAGGGTTCAGCTCCTTGACGGCTGCCACGATCTGGCGCAGGTTGCTGCTGCTTTCGGGATAAGCGTTCTCGCAGATCTTGTTCATGCCGGAGAAGAACAGGTTCCAGACGGCATCTTTCTCGCTGCGGGTCAGGCTGAGCTTTTTCAGGCTCTCGTTCAGTGCGTCCTCGGTTTCCTTGCTGCTGCCGCGCAGGTTGCCGCTGAGCACGATGGAAGCCAGGTCCTCACTTTTCCAGTTAGTGGCCTCACCAAAAGAGACCACGGTGGGCACAAAAGCATCATTGGAGCCCAGCTGGATGGAGATAACATCGGCACTTTTGATGTAATCTACAAACTCGGGGTAATTGTACTGGCAGCCGGAGAGGGTGTTCATCTCGGCCATGGTGCCGGTCTTGACCAGCTCCACCATATCCTTGCTCATCACGCCGGGCAGGCCAAGGTTGATGGCATGATCCCGGTCGAGGTTCAGGCTTTTGCCTACCTGACCCACATAGCAGGTCTCGGGGTAACCCTTGAAGTTGGAGGAAACGTCCACGCCCATCAAGTTATGTGCATATTGAACGGTAGTCAGGCCGATGCCGGCGCAGATGCTGTCGCCCAGGGCAACATAGGTGATGGAGTTGGGCTCCTTCTCTTCTTCGGTGCTGCTGGAGGTGAAGAAACAGTTCTCCTCCTCTGCGGTGGTCTGTTCAGTGGCCGGAGCGGGGTCTGCGCTCTCTTCCGGGACGGCTGCAAAGGCCGGAACGCTCAGGACAGAGAACAGCATGGCGGCCGAAAGGGCCAGGCCAATCAGTTTCTTTTTCATGGTGTCGTCACGAATCCTTTCCAATGTGTATTATTCTGCTTAATAATCGCGGGGAGTAATCTCTTCTTCCAGCTTGCGATAATCAAATTTAGCGGCCAGTGTCAGGGGCATTTCGGGGATGATCTTGTACCCCACGGGCTGGACATATTCGGGCAGCTCCTCAATGCAGAGCTGGCGCAGCTCCTTGATGATCTGCTTGCGCTTGGCGGCGGGAACCGCAGGGTCAAGCACCAGATAGACAAAAGGCAGGCGGCCCTGCACATGATCCTTGTCAACGCAGCCCACCACAGAGCACTGATGCACGGCGGGATGCTGGCTGACCACATTTTCGATCATGGAGGGGAACACCTTGAAGCCATCGTGACGGATGATGAGCCGCTTGATCCGGCTGTCCAGATAGACGAAGCCGTCCTCGTCCAGATAGCCGATGTCACCGGTATGCACCCAGACCCGGCCATCTGCATGGGTGCGCAGGATGGCGGCGGTCTCGGCAGGCTTGTTGTAGTAACCCTTCATAACGCCGGGGCCGGAGATGCACAGCTCGCCCCGCTGGCCGATGGGCAGCTCCGTGTCGGTGCCCGGCTCAAAGGCGGACACCAGCGTGTTGACCAGCGGCAGGCCCACGCTGCCGGGTTTGTTGTTCTGTCCGGCAGCAGCGGTGGCAGCAGAGGATGCTTCGGTCATGCCGTAGCCCTTGGCGATGGGGAATTCCACATTGTGAGCGGCCAGGAAGTCGTTGACCGTCTGTTCGGCACCCCGGGCAATGGCATCGCCGCCCGCGGCATAGTTGCGGATGAAGGAGAGATCCTTGTTCTGCAGCTTGGGGTCAACAGCCAGCTGCTGGTAGTGGGAGGGCACGCCGAACATGTGTTCGGGCTTGTACTTCCAGATCAGGCTGCCCAGCTTATTGGGGTCGAGGTTGGGGACGATGACCACCCTGATGCCCAGCGTCAGCGGCAGATGTACGCCGCAGGCAAAGCCGTAGGCAATGAAGGGGGGCATGATGTTCAGCAGGGACTGACCCTTGGAAAACAGCGTGTCGCAGGCAGAGAACTGCATGGCGATGCCGTTGAAGTTGTTATCGGTCAGCATCACGCCCTTGGGGGAGCCAGTGGTGCCGCCGGTGTGCACCACCACGCAGGCGTGCTCCGGGTCATAGGGCTCCGCGGCAATGCTCTCGTCCTTCCCGGCGGCAAGGAACTGCTTCCAGTGGATGACATTGGAGTGATACTTGTTCTTGTCGAGATTCTGGACCTTGTAACCCAGCGCCAGAGGCAGCGGCAGGGAGTCGGCCGGGGAGAGCACCACCACATGCTCCACATGGGTGCGCTTGGCAGCCTGATGGCAGCGCTCATACACCACATTCAGGCAGATCAGCAGGTGGGAATCCACCTCTTCAATGTACTCACGGATGCCCTCCACACTGTAACGGGGATCCACCAGGTTCAGAGTCGCGCCGATCATGTCGGCGGCATAGAACGCAAAGATGATCTCCGGGGTCATCACGCTGACCACCGTGGCGATATCGCCCTTTTTCAGGCCCGCGGCCCGCAGGGCTGCTGCCGTCTTTTTGACGTTGACGATAAAATCAGCGTAGGTGAACTTGCGGCCATAGTATTCCAGTGCGGTCTCGCCCAGCCGGTTCTTGTTCTGCCGGCAGACGAGCTCAAACGCCGTGCAGGCGGGCATGGTCTGGTCAATGTACTTCTGATCGTAGAATTTCAGCCAGGGGCGTGCCTGGGAAGCATAGATCGGGGTGTTGGATGTTGTCATAAATTGTCCTTTGTCCTTTGAGCAGTCACTGCACCCGCAGCCGGGGCAGCCGGATTCAACAGGGTCTTAAATTTCGTCCGTTTGTTAAAAACAACACAATACGTACAAGAGCTATTGTAGTAGAGCAGGGTGGAAATGTCAAGAAACAAAGGGCGAACTTTGTCAAAAAACGCAAGAGAAAGTTTACATTTCAGCCAGCCAGTCTTTGGCCTCCTGCTCGCTGCAGAGCACCCAGTGGCTGGGGCGCAGCTCCCGCCACTGGGGGGCCTCCTGCGTGTAATCGTGCATGGCAGGGTCGTAAACCAGCAGCTTTTTCTTCCGCTCCAGCCTGGGGTTGGGCATGGGGATGGCGGAAAGCAGGCTGCGGGTGTAGGGGTGGATGGCATGGGTCACCAGCTCCTCCGCATCGGCCAGCTCCACGATATCGCCCTTGTGGATGACGGCGATGCGGTCCGAGATGTACCGCATGACCGAGAGGTCGTGGGCGATGAAGAGGTAGGTGATGCCGCGCTCTTTTTGCAGGTGGCGCAGCAGGTTGAGTACCTGTGCGCGGATGGACATATCCAGCGCCGAGATCGGCTCGTCGGCGATGATGAACTCCGGCTCCACGATGAGGGCGCGGGCGATGCCGATGCGCTGCCGCTGGCCGCCCGAGAACTCGTGGGGGAAGCGGGAGGCGAACTCCGGCAGCAGGCCCACATCCAGCAGCGCCTGCCGGACTTTTTCGTCCCGCTCGGCGGCGGAGAGGTCGGGCCGGACGTTCATCAGGCCCTCGCCCACGATGTAGCTCACCTTGGCGCGCTCGTTCAGGGAGGACTGGGGATCCTGAAAGATCATCTGGATCTCTTTGATGACCTGTCTGTCCAGTGCGTGGGAAATTTTGCCGTTGATCTGTTGGCCTTTGTAGAGCACCTGACCGCCGGAGGTAGGCAGGATGCGCATGATGGCCCGGCCGATGGTGGTCTTGCCCGAGCCGGACTCGCCCACCAGACCGAAGGTCTCGCCCTTATAGATGGTAAAGGTTGCGTTCTTGACGGCCTTGTAGGCTTTGCGGCCGGAGCCGTAAGTCACCTCGAGGTCTTTCACCTCGAGCAATACTTCGCGTTCGTCTGCCATGTTACTTGCCCTCCTCTTGCAGCATCCGCACAGCGGCGGGCGGCTCTATCTTGGGTGCGCGGGGGTCGAGCAGCCACGTCTTGGCCCGGTGGGTCGTGCTGACGTCGAAATAGGGGGGACGCTTGACGAAGTCGATCTTCAGGGCCAGCGGGTTGCGGGGCGCGAAGGCATCGCCGCGGATCTCCGTAAAGAGGTTCGGGGGCGTGCCCTGGATGTTGAACAAGTCCTCGCCCTTCATGCCCATCTGGGGCATACTGGACAGCAGCGCCCATGTGTAGGGGTGGCGGGGGTCGTAGTAGATCTCGTCGGACGTGCCGATCTCCACGATGTCGCCCGCGTACATGACGGCCACCCGGTCGGCGATGTTGGCCACGACGCCGAGGTCGTGGGTGATGAGGATGATGGTCAGATCGTACTTGACCCGCATCTCCTTCAGCAGCTCAAGGATCTGGGCCTGAATGGTCACGTCCAGAGCCGTCGTCGGCTCGTCGCAGATCAGGATCTGGGGGTTGCAGGCCACGGCGATGGCGATGACGACGCGCTGGCGCATACCGCCCGAGAACTCGTGGGGGTACTGTTTGAAGCGGACCTCCGGGTCGGCGATGCCGACATCCCGCAGGTATTCCAGCGTCTTCTCCTTGGCCGCAGCGCCCTTGAGGCCCTGATGCAGCTCCACGGCTTCCATGATCTGATCGCCGATGGTCTTCAAAGGGTTCAGGCTGGTCATGGGGTCCTGCATGATCATGGCGATCTCGTGGCCCCGGACCTTCAGCCAGTCCTTCTCCTTTTTCAGCGCGGAGAGGCGGATGGGCTGGTGGTCGTCGGCCCCGAAGTAGTCGATGGTGCCCGAGGTGATGGAGCCGTTGGAGTCCAGCAGGCCCATGAAGGACTTGGTGAACACGCTCTTGCCCGAGCCGGACTCGCCCACGATGGCGAGGACTTCGCCGTGGTAGACGTCGAGGTCGATGCCGCGGATAGCGTGGAGGATCTTTCCACGCAGATTGAATTTGATGTTGAGATCCCGCACCGAGAGGATCAGTTCGTTCTTTTTCATCCCTGTGCCTCCTTACTGCAGATGGTTCTTCGGGTCGGCTGCGTCGGAGAAGGCGTTGCCGATGAGATAGAACGCGATGGTGACGAAGCTGAGGATGATGGTGGGGTAGAGCAGCTGATAGCGCAGACCGGCCTGCATCATGACCTTGCGGCCATCGTTGATGAGGTTGCCCAGCGAGGGCGTCTCCACCGAGAGGCCGAGGCCGATGTAGGTGATGAACACCTCGCTGCCGATGGCGGCGGGGATGGTCAGGGCCATCCGCAGCATGATGACCGACACGAGGTAGGGCAGCAGGTTGCGCAGCACGATGCGGGCGGTGGGGGTGCCGATGCAGCGGGATGCCACGTTGTAGTCGCGGTCGCGGATGATAAGGATCTGATTGCGGATGAAGCGTGCCATGGCGATCCAGCCCGTGATGGACATACCGAGGATGAGGGTCTTGACGCTGGGGCTGGCGACGTAAGAGATCAGGATGAGGATGATGGTGGAGGGCACATTGTCACAGATGTTGTACAGCTCGGTGAAGAAGAAGTCCAGCTGGCGGACATAGCCCCAGAGCACGCCCACCGTGATGCCTACGACGGCCTCGATGAGGGCCACGAAGAAGGCGATGGTCAGGCTGGTGCGTGCGCCGGCCCAGATGCGTGCCCACAGATCCTGTCCGATGGCGTTGGAGCCCCAGATGAAGCCATCCTCACCGGGGGCGATGTTGCGGTACTGGACGCCGGTGACGGGGTCCACGGCGCAGAAGTTGGGGTCTGCCTGCCCGGGCAGGTAGGGCTGTAGGAATGCGAAGGCCACCACGGCGATGAGGGCAACGAGGAGGATGACCGCGATGCGGTTCTTGAAGAACGCACGGAAGGTGCTGCCCCAGTAGCTGTAATTGGAGTAGGAGGTGGCCTCGGCCCTCTCCTCACTGAACCCGGCGGGGGTGAACAGCTCTTCTTCGGGCAGCTCTGCCCATGCGGCGGGGCCGTCCGCCTGCAGCTTGTCCAGCTGTGCTTCCAGCTGGTGCGCTTTTTCATCTTTCATACGGAAAAGCATTATCGGCCACCTTCTTTCTTGCCAAAGCTGATGCGGGGATCGATGAGCACCATAAGCAGATCGCCCAGAATGAGGCCGATGATGCCCACGCAGGCGTAGAGCAGGACGATGCCCTGCACCATCGTGTTGTCGTGGCGCTGGACGCAGGTGACCAGCAGACCGCCCATGCCAGGGATGCTGTAGAGGCTCTCGATGTAGATGGAGCCGACCACCGTGTTGAGGAAGGCGGAGGGGATATACTGCACCAGCGGGACCATCGCGTTGCGGAAGATGTGGCGGAGGGCGATGTTGTTTTCACTGACGCCCTTGGCCCGGGCGAGGCGGACGTAATCCTTGTTGCTCTCGTCCACCATGTACCGGCGCAGCCACATGGCGTAGAACGCCACATTGCCGAGGCTCATGGAGCAGACGGGCAGCACCCAATACTTCCAGTTGGAGGCGTCGAAGAGCAGGCCCACGCCCAGCGCGGTGGTGCCGTACATCTGGATATAGAGGTAATACACCGCCGCAGGCACAGCCTGAATGAGCACGATGATGGCCGTACCCAGCTTGTCGGGCCAGCGGCCCTTGAACCGGCCCATGAACAGGCCCATCGGGATGCCGATGACAAGGCTCAGCAGCATGGCAAAGACGCCCATCTGGATGGAGATGGGCAGCTTCTTGGCAAGGATGCTGGTGACGGAGGCGTTGACCTTATAGATGTGGCTCACGCCGAGGTCGCCGTGGAGGGTATTCACCCAGAAGCGGCCGATCTGCACCGGCAGTGGATCCAGCAGGCCCATCGACTGCAGGCCGGCCTGTATCTGGGCCTCAGTCATTTTTTCGTAATTTGCAAAATAGCCTTCCACCGGCATCAGCCGCAAAAGGCAGAATACGAGCGTGACGATGACAAACAGGGTCAGGATCGAGCGCCCGATGCGTTTCGCCAGATATTTGAGCATATCTGTGCGCACCCCTCTCTTTTATTTAAAATGTCGGATAGGAATAGAATACAACAAAAAACTACTTTTGGAAAGTGATTTGGCAAAGTTTGCTCTAAAAATTCATCTGAGGGCCTTCAAAAATAAAAAGCCCTCCGCTTTCCCGGGGGAAAAACGGAGGGCGGCAGAACGGTCAGAAAAGCTTAGCGGGCGTCGCGGTTGGCCTCGTACTCGCTCATGGAGACGTAGTGGTCGAGGACGTGGATGCCCTTCAGACGCTTATTGGAGAAGCCGGTGGAAGCATACTGGCCCTCCCAGTAGTTCAGGCGGGTGGCGATGTAGGCCGGGACGCTCATGCCCATGGGGACGACGAGGGCGTTGTTGATGAGGGAAGCCTCGGCGTTGGCGAAGGCATCGTAGCGGGCGTTGATGTCATCGGTGATCTCCACAGCCTCCTCGATGGCCTTCATGTAGTTCATGACAGCGTCAGCGGTGTCGCCGGTGATGAAGCCGTCCTCGACGCCGGTGCGCAGGAAGGCGTAGCGGCTGCCGCGTGCTCCCTCGGCCTGATAGAAGGGGTCGGTCTCGGTCTGAGGGTCGGAGTAGTCTGCGCCCCAGTTACACAGCAGGAAAGCGAACTTGCCGTTGCGGCGGACGCTGGACAGGAAGCTGTCGGAGGGGCCGGCGGTGATGACGATATTGATGAAGTCAAAGCCGTCGTTCAGCACGCCCTCCAGCTGCTGCTTGAGCACCTGACACTGCTTGTCCCAGTCGGTGGAGGAGGGGTTGTAGGGCAGCTGCACCTTGATGGGGAAGGTGACGCCTGCGGCGGTCAGCTCGGGGATGGCGGCGTCGCGGTACTCCTTGGCCTTGGCCTCGTCGAAGAACTCGGTGATGTTGGCGAGGTCGCCGCACTTCAGGTAGTCCACGCCGTCAGCGTTGGCGCAGAAGCTGGGGGGCGTGATGGTGTTCAGCTTGTAGTTGTCGTAGCCCTCGGGTGCCTTGACGGCCAGCGTGACGGAGTTGTTGATGCCGTAGAGGAAGGACTTGCGGAAGTTGGTGTTGTTGATGGCCTTGGCCCAGTTCTCCGGCTCATACTCGGCGTCCATGCCCTCCACGCTCCAGTTGGAGAACTCGTGGGAGAAGGGCATGAAGTTGAACATATAGAAGTAGGTGTAGTTGGTGTTGGGGCGATCCATGGACACCATATCCTTGGTGGTGTCGTCGGCCAGCCAGCTGTCGAGGATGTCGGAGCCGATGGTGGCCTCATCGATCTCGCCGCGCTTGATCATCTCGGGGCCGTTGACGCTGGCCTCGGCGTTGTAGATGCGGCTGATGGTGTCGATGAAGACGTTGGCGGCGTCGTAGTTCTCGGGGTTCTTCTTCATGACCCAAGTCTCCAGAGACTCGTAGGCGGCCAGATAGAATGCGCCGCAACTGTAGGTGGTCTCTGCGCTGGTGGCGAACTGGTCGCCGGTCTCCTCCAGCAGCGGGCCGTAGGCCGGCTCATAGGGCAGGTAGCACAGCAGGCTCAGGAAGCCCGGGAAATCGTAGGTCAGGGTGTAGGTCAGGGTGTGCTCGTCCACAGCGGTGACGCCCACGGCTTCGAAATCCACGGGTGCATAGGTGGCGGGGGCTGCCCCGGGGGCGGTGACGGTGACGACGCCGTCGGCATCCACGGTGTAGGTGGTGCCGTCCTGGTCCACGACGCCGGTGTTGGCGTTGTTCAGGTAGACGTGGTAGTTGTAGTAGTCGTCAGCGCCTGCGATGTAGCCGGTGACGTGGCCCACGTTGGAGGCGGCGTAGTCCGGGGTCAGGACGTACTTCAGAGCGTCCACGAAGTCCTGCGCCGTGACGGGGGCGACGACCTCGCCGTTGCAGTCCACCCAGTTCTCATCCCGCAGATGGAACGTCCAAGTCAGGGTGTCGGCATCCCAGTCCCAGCTGGTGGCCAGACCCTCGCGCATGACGCCCTTGTTGTCGTACTCGACCAGAGTGTCCACGCAGTTTGCGCCGACGACCATCTCAAGGTCGGTGCCGGTGGTCAGGTAGTTCAGGGTGGCAGGCTGGCTGTCGTACAGGATGGTGTAGCTGGAGCCGGAGGAGGCTGCGCCGGAGGCGCTGCCGGAAGAAGAGCCGCCGCAGCCGGTCAGCAGGCCGGCTGCACAGGCACCGGCGGCTGCCAGACCGCTGGCCTTCAGGAACTGACGGCGGGAGATGGAAGTGTTCATCATAAATTCCCTCTTTTCTTGTTGTTGCTGTACAGGAACAGCGTTCGCGTTGTGCGGTGTCCGCTGTTTCCCGTCAGCGGACAGTTGGGCTGCTTTATGAAAAAAAGAGCAACGGAAACCCATCCGTTACTCCTTTGTAACAGTCCCGGCCATCAAAATAAGGTGGTCAAGACTGAGTATAGCATTGATTTGCGGCCGCGTCAATCCTTTTTGGCAAGAGTGGCTGTTTCTGCTGCGGCAACAGTCGTCTCCGCAGCTGCGGCAGCTGCATTCTCCGCGGCCAGCTCTGCGGCAGCGGTCTTGGCGGCTTCTTCCGCAGCCTTGCGGGCCTCCCGCTCGGCGATCCGCTCTTTGGCGCGGGCAGCGGCCTCCTCCTGACGCTGCTTGGTGCGGCGCTTGATGCGGCAGACCGAGCAGATGCCCTCGGTGCTGTTCGGCGCGATGGGCTTGCCGCAGTCGGCACAGAGGGTCTTGCTGCATTTGTAGACGCTCACCGGGCCGAGGGTGGTCAGCTGGCGCAGCTTCATGCCGTCGATGCCGCTGTTCGAGCAGGCTGCGACACAGACGCCGCACTCGCTGCACTTCCACGGCGTAACGACCACGCGGGTCTGGCCGTCGGGCAGGTCTTCCAGCTTGAGCGCACCGGAGCGGCAGGCCTTTTCGCACTTGCCGCAGCCGAAGCACTTCTGGGTGAAATTGGGCAGATACCAGCCGTAGCGCAGCGGCGTTTCAGAGGCAGCCTTGAGCTGCTTCGTCCGCTGGTGGAGCATGAGGCGGAAGTCGGCGGCGCTGTCCTCCTCGCTGCGCAGGCCGGGCAGCATCTGCAGCAGCTTCTTGGTGCCGGCGCGGGAGCCTTCGGTCATGTGGGAGAACATCTCCCGGCGGCTCAGCTCCTGCACATGGTAGGGGGCATCCTCCTGCTGGTAAGCCAGCGTGACCCGGCTCTCGAAGAGCTGGGGGCCGAGGAACTCCACGAGGCGGGTCAGCTCCTTGCGCAGCTGGGCAGCGCAGGCGTCGTTCTCGCACTCGCCGCAGGGGGTCAGATCCAGCACGAGCTTCTTGTTCAGGGCGAGATAGGCCAGCGTCTCCCACGAGAAGGCGGCCACGCAGGCGCGGACGGCGGTATTCTTCCGGCTGCTCTTCTCGCAGCCCAGCCAGAGGGTGTCATTGTCGGTGTCGGCCAGCGAGGTGTCCCGCTGCACCTGCTCGGGCGAGGGCACGATGCAGCCCGAGCGGCAGACCGAGACGCAGAGGCCGCAGTCGGTGCAGGGGTCCCAGTCTTTGACGAGGTTGGGGCGGGTGAAGATGGCGTCGCCGTAGGGGCAGATGTCCTTGCAGTCGGTGCAGGGGGTGCGGTGAGGGTGGAGGTTCCAGCACTGACGGCGGACCACCTCGGGGTGGGAGGTCTTCATCAGGGCGTCCATGGCATAGCGGGTAAACAGACCCATAGCGGTATCACTCCTTTTCGGGGGCATCGGTCACGGTGGTGACCTGAGCGTTATCCAGCAGGAAGCGCTGCACCTTCTTTGCGGCCAGCGCAGCGGCCACAGCGTCCTCGGCCAGTGCCTTGCGGATCTCGGCCTCGGGGGTATCCTGCAGCTGGGAGAGGCGGCGGTACTCCGCGTTGACCTCCTCGGGGTGGACGACGATGCCCTCGGCCTCGGCGATGGCCCGGGCCGCCAGCACGAAGCGGATACGGCTCTCGGCCTGCGCGCGGTAGTCCTTCTCGAGGGCTTCCGGGGTGGTGTGGCTGTTCTTGCAGTGCTGCTCAAGGGTGATGCCGCTGCGGGAGAGGCGCTCGGTCAGCAGCTTCATCTCGTTCTGGGCCGTGCGGTCGAGGATCTCAGCGGGCAGGTCTACGGCCATGTTGGCACCGGCCATGTCCAGCAGCTGCTTTCCGGCGGCGCGGTCGGCACCCTCCTCGTGGATCTTCTGCTTCTTGGCGCGCAGGTCGTCCTTCAGCGCGTCGAGGGAGCCGAAGCCCAGACTCTTGGCAAAGGCCTCATCGGGGGCGGGAGTGACCTTCTCGGCCAGAGAGCGGAGGTCGATCTCAAACTGTGCGGTCTTGCCGGACAGCTCAGGCAGGCGGAAATCCTGCGGGTAGGTGAAGTCGAAGCGGAACACCTCACCGGCACAGTGGCCGTAGATGGCCTGCTCGGCGGCGGGCATCAGCTTGCCGTCGCCCAGCACCACCATGACATTCTCCATCCGGCTGTCGGGGATCTCCTTGCCGTCCATGTAGCCGACAAAGTCCAGCAGGGCACGGAAACCGCGCTTGGCCGGGGCGGTGGTGGGGTGGTAGACGGCGTGCATCCGGGTCTGATGCAGCACCTCGATGTCCACGGTCTTGTCGGTGACAGGGCGGACGTGGCGGGTGACGGCGAGGCCCTTGTACTGGCCCAGCTTCACTTCGGGCAGGTTCTTTTTCTTCTGTTCCATAGCGGCATACTCCTTATGACGTAAGCAGCCCGGCGTGCGGCGCTGCGGGTCTTATAACAATACGTTGAATTATACACGTTTTCAGCAAAAAGGGCAAGGTCACAGCCCGTGGGCGGTGAGCCACGCTTCGGCCACCTGCGAGAACATCTCGGGATACTGGGCATCCTCTGCGGCAAAGGCGCTCAGGTAATACTCCACCTCCGCGCGGGTGGGGGCAGCGGTGCGCCGCCAGATGGTGAAGGTGGTGCCGTTGCCCATGTCGAAGCTCTGCTCGAGGGCGAAGGCGTCGTCCTTCGCGGCGAGGAAGCGCTCGTTGAGCTTGATGGACATCTCCCCGCTGCCCGCATAGGTCTGGGGGAAGGGGTCACAGGTGATGACGTACTTCGCCTCGAAGAACTGCATGGGGAAGTTGTGGGTGCCGGGCACCGAGAAGCCGAAGGCCAGCTTGTCGTTGATGGAAGCCTCGGGCAGGCGGCAGTTCTTGAAGTGGTCGGGGTTGTAGAGCATATCGTGGGGGATCATGTAGCTGATCTCGCCCGTATCGCAGTGGGCGTCGATCCAGTCGGCGATGGCCTGGATCTGGCCGATGTCCTTCCGGTCGTAGATGAGCTTGTCCAGCGAGATGAAATACCGGGTGGCGGGGATCTGGAGGGGGAAGTGCTCGATGACGAAGCCCGGCATGGCCAGCGTGGTCAGGGGCGAGCAGCGCACCGACATGGAAAGCACCAGCACGAAGGCCCAGCAGCCCAGTTTGAGGGTGCGGCGGCGCTGGATGCCCTCGGCCAGTGCGGCTGCACCCAGCAGGAAGAGGAGGAAATACCCCGGCAGGAAGAGCAGGAACTGATGGGAGCCGGTGTTCTGGACCCGGGTGAAGAGCAGCAGGCTCACGACCAGCTCGCACCCCGCCAGACAGGGCAGAGCGGGCAGCTTTCGCTTTGCCGCAAAGACAAGGCCCAGCGCGATGAGGATGAGATTGAACAGGCCCAGCCGTCCGAGATGGTAGAATGCCTCGAGGGCCAGTCCGCCGCCGTTATAGTAGGAGTAGCGGCCTGCGTAGTTATAGGTGAGGATGTGGGATACCATGGGCCAGAGCAGGATGACCATGGCGGCGACAGACGCAAGGCCGAAGAGGATGAGATTCTTCCCCCGGCGGAGGGCGGCGGAGGCTTCACCGCCCTTTGCCAGCCCCACACAGCCCGCGACGAGCAGCAGCACATAGGCAAAGTAGTAGCCTACCACGAAATAGAGGAACCACCGGCGGGCGAGGATGATGGCGGCAGTGGCGAGGAAGATAAGGCCGAACCGGGCCGGTTCGAGGGTGTCAAAACGGAAGTCCAGCGTCAGCAGCAGGATGGCGAAGGCGAAGATGAGGCCGAACCAGTCCGGCTGTGCCAGCACGGCGCTCATCCGCAGGAAGGGATAAGCCGCCGTCAGGGTCATGCCGAAGAGGAAGTAATACATCCGGTTCTTCACGTTCAGGAGCTGGCCGACCTTCACCACGAGGCCCGCCAGAAGCACCAGCAGGGTCGGCAGGATGCAGAACACCTGACTGAAGGAGTAGGCGTCGCCGGTGTGGTCGGTCAGGCAGAAGGGAAACTCGGTGAAGAGGGTGATGAAGTTGGTGTAATCGTCGGCCATCGAGCCGAAGAGATAACGGAGGCCCCCACCGGTGCTCTGGGCAAAAGCGGCTTCGGCGTCATATTGCTTGAGCAGGTAGTTGGCGTAGTCCCAGACGTAGATAAAGCTCCGGCTCGATAACGTCCAGTAGAAATAGACGACGGCCACGGCCCAGATGCCGAAGACGACGGCCCAGTGGAAGAAGCCCAGTTCGACGCCCGCCGTGCGGAGAACGCAGACCGCCAGCACGAAGAGGACGAGACAGGCCCAGAGACTGAGCAGCGGAAAAAAGAACGGGCTGGCCGGGGCACCGACCCCCAAAAGGAGGAGCGCCACGGCCCAGAGACCGAGGCCCAGCCCTGCCCATTGCAGGGGCGAGAGCCGGCGGAGAGCAGCAGATGGCATAGAAGGATGGTTCCTTTCGTTCAGGTTACGGAGAGAAGCAGCAAACGAGGCGATACATAACTTTCCATCTAACAGTATAATGGCTGCGTCAAGGCTTGTCCAGCCGCAGAGGGCGCTGAAACGCAGAATATCCCGCTGCGTTCTCAGCAGACGGGATATTCTTTGCCAAATATTACTTTTTGGAGTTGTACACTGCGGCATCGGCCTTGGCGTTCTGGGTGCGGGCTGCCTTGCGGCGTGCGGCAGCGGCCCGCCGTGCACTGGCCTGTGCGGCCTCGGGGCGGGGGGCTTCGGGGGTGAGCCGGAGCATCCGGCTGCCCATGGCAGGCAGGTCCACCGTGAGGGTGTAGTCCCGGCCATAGACGCCGCCGTCGGTGGTGTGGAGGGCCTTGGGCTTCGACTTGTCCGCGCCGCCCCAGCAGGGGGCTTCGGTGTTCAGCAGCTCTTCGGCCCCGGCGGGGAAGCGCAGGTAGAGGGGGAACTTCTTGTGGGCGGTGTTCTGGGTGTTCATGACGCAGAGGATGGTCTGGCCTGCGCCTTTGCGCAGCCATGCGTACACGCCCTCGTCCCGGCTCTCGCTGGCGACCCACTCAAAGCACCGGGGGTCATATTCGCCCGCATAGAGGGCAGGCTGGGTGGCGTAGAGGCGGCTGAGGGAGGCGAAATACTTCTGGAAAGCGTCGTGGAAGGGATACTGGAGCAGGCCCCAGTCCAGCTCCCGCTTTTCGTCCCACTCCCGGAAATGGGCGATCTCGTTGCCCATGAAGTTGAGCTTTTTGCCCGGGTGAGCATACATATAGAAGTAGAGGGTGCGCAGCTGGGCGCATTTTTCCTCGTAGGTGCCCCAGAGTTTGTCGATGATGGTCTTTTTGCCGTGGACGACTTCGTCGTGGCTCAGGGCCAGCAGGTACAGCTCATTGTAGAAATAGTGCATACTGAAGATGATCTTTCCGTATGCATCGGGCCGCTCACCGAAGGGGGTGGCAAAGTAGTCCAGCGTGTCGTGCATCCAGCCCATGTCCCATTTGTAGTCGAAGCCGATGCCGTCGTAGCGGGTGGGGGCCGTTACCTTGAGAAAGTTGGTGGAGTCCTCGGCCATGTAGATGCCGGTGGGCCAGCGCTCGTTCAGGCCGTGGTTGAGGTTCCGCAGGAAGGTGACTGCGCCCTCGTTGACGCCCCGGGCAGGGTCGCCCTGCCAGTAGAGGGCGCGGGAGATGGCGTCCATCCGGATGCCGTCGCAGTGGTAGACCTCCATCCAGAGGGCGGCGGCGCTGCTGAGGAAGCTGCACACCTCCCGGCGGTAGTAGTTGAAATTGCAGGTGCCCCACTCGCTGTGGCCCACATCGCTGTCGTACTCGTAGAGGTGGGTGCCGTCGAAGTTGGCCAGCGCGTCGGCGTTGGCGGCAAAGTGGACGGGGACGAAGTCCATGATGACGCCGATGCCCATCCGGTGGCAGGCGTTGACAAAGGCGGCGAACTGGGCCGGGGTGCCGTACCGGCTGGTGACGGCGAAGTAGCCGGTGGTCTGGTAGCCCCAGCTGCCGTCAAAGGGGTGCTCCGCCAGCGGCAGCAGCTCCACATGGGTGAAGTGGTGCTCCAGCAGCCACGGGATCAGCTCCCGGGTCAGCTCTTCGTAGTCGTACCAGCCGTCCGAGCCGTCGGGCCGGGTGGAGCCGGGCTTATGCTTCCAGCTGCCGACGTGCAGCTCGTAGATGTTCATGGGCAGGTTGCGGCACTTATCCCGCCGCTCCATCCACGCGCTGTCGTCAAAGGCGAAATCCAGCTTGGTCAGGCGGCTGGCGTTGGCAGGGCGGACTTCGGAGGCAAAGGCGTAGGGGTCGGCCCGCATGATGATGCTGCCGTCGGCACCGTGGATGCGGTATTTGTAGAGGTCTCCCTCGCACAACCCGGCCACAAAGCCGCTCCATACGCCGGTGTCGGCCTTCTGGAGAGAGACGCCGGCACCCCAGCCGTCAAAGCCGCCGCAGACCTCCACGGCGGTCGCGCCGGGTGCCCAGACGGCAAAGCGCCAGCCCTCTTCGCCGTGATCGCCCTGCCAGGGGTGTGCGCCGAGAACGTGGTAGGCGTCGAAGCAGTCGCCGTTGAAGAAGGAACGGGGGATAGAGGGAAGATTCATACGAAAGACTCCTTTTATCGCAATTTTTACAGAGAATGCCGGTTCGGGAGGGGGGAGTGAGAAATATACAACACTATTTCCACACTTTTGTCGGAAAATGTGCTATACTGAATACAACACCGGGGATCTGAGAAGCCCGGCGGAACTTTTGAAAACAGGAGCGGTACAGACAATGGCTTGGTATGACAATGCGGTATTCTATCACATCTATCCTCTGGGACTGTGCGGCTGCGCGCATGAAAATGACGGGCAGCCTGTCCCCGGGGCATTCAAGAAGCTGGATGCGTGGGCAGAGCACGCGGCGGAGCTTGGCTGTACGGCGATCTATATCGGCCCGCTGTTCGAGAGCGGCTCCCACGGCTATGACACCATCGACTACCGGCAGGTAGACCGGCGGCTGGGAACCAACGAGGAGTTCAAAAAATTCGTCGCCGACTGCCATGCGCGGGGCCAGAGGGTCATCGTGGACGGCGTGTTCAACCATGTGGGCCGCGATTTCTTCGCCTTCCGGGAGCTGAAGGAGCACCGCGAGAACGCCTGCTATAAGGACTGGTTCTGCGATGTGAATTTCTGGGGCAACAACGAGTACAACGA
>OOCQ01001063.1_pt1 | contig 18969 bp, 10 predicted proteins | sample 1671121 | NCBI WGS metagenome assembly OOCQ01 (sample SAMN06348124, study PRJEB24527) | human gut metagenome | biome: human gut; feature: ankylosing spondylitis patient; material: feces | host: Homo sapiens | place: China | collected 2015-10 | reverse complement strand
ACAGTTTTGGGTTAGCATCCGTACACCCTCCCCACAGGGTTTGTCGGTTGCGCCGAAATTTGTTGGTATGACCATTGCCGCCGTGCGTGTACCGATGGGCGAAGTGGAGAACATCTCCAATCTGAAGGTATGGCTGTCGAAGGAACTGAAGCTTGAAACAGTCAACGGCAAGAAAACCAATGTTCCCGATGTGCTCTCGCAGGACGTGGCAATGGCAAAAGGATGGATAGAGGTTCCGCTGGAGCATCCGTACACCATTACCGACGAAGGTATCTATGTGGGTTACTCGTTCAAGATGGACAAGCTGGACGATACGAACAAACGTCCGGTTAGAATAACCACCGAGTTGCATGAAGGCGGACTCTTCCTGCATACATCGAGAAGCTATAGAAGCTGGACTGACGTAAGCGACCAGTGTAGTTCGCTCTTGCAGGTGGAGCTTGATGGAGCACCCATGTATGCAGCATCTGTGCTTCCGGGCACAACAACATATTTTGGTGCTACAGGAAGAGAGAACAGCGTTACCTTCTATGTGGAGAACCATGGTGCGACTGGTGTGAAATCAATAGAATATGCATATACCTATGACGGAAAGAATCTGACGGGCAGTTACAAACTGCCTACAGTCCTCTCTTCGATATATGGCGTCACGACATCTTTCGATGTCAAGTTGCCTTCTGTTGAGAACAAAAACTATTACCCTCTCGACATTACAATCACTAAGGTGAACGACAATGACAATGAGGACGAAGAGAAACAGACGTCAAGTCAGATATGCATCTTCGACAAGTTGCCTAAACACCGTGCAGTGCTTGAAGAATATACAGGCACATGGTGTGGATACTGTCCGCGTGGATATGTAGGACTGGCAGCCATGAACCGTCTGCATCCAGAGGATTTCATAGCTCTTTCATATCACAACTCAGAAAGCGCAGATAACCCCGACCCTATGGAAGTGATGCCGGGACAGTATTTCCCGAGCGTAATAACTTCTTTCCCTGGAGCATGGGTAGACAGAGCATATGAGGTTGACGCTTACGGCGGTTTCTGGGCATCATCAAAGGATCTCGGTATTGAAACAGTATGGCAGGCTGTGTGCGACATGCTTGCCGAAGCTGACATTAACGTGGATGCCACCATCAGCGATGATAATTCCACAGTGACTGCTACTGCTACATTGAACTTCCCACTCAAGATAGACAATGCAAAATACGGAGTGGAATACGTGCTTGTAGCCGACGGACTGACCGGAACAGGACAGGGATGGGACCAGCGTAACTATTATGCCAATGGAAAACAAGGCAAGGACTTCAGTGAGCCGGAGTTCAAGCAATTTGTAGAAGGTGACAGCTATGTGAGCGGACTGAAGTTCGACGATGTGGCTATCGCTACGACACGCCTCACAGGAGACAACCAGTATCTGCCGGAAAGCATCGAGCAGGACAATGATTATAAGTTGACCGCCACATTCGATCTGAACAAGGTGCGCAACACTCAGAATCAGCCTATCATACAGGACATCAAGAAACTGAGAGTGGTGGCTATGCTTATTGATTATAACGACGGAACAGTGGTCAATGCTGCGAAGACAGGATATTTTGCTGATCCTGCCGGCATCAGTAATGTAAACACCAACGGGAATTTCGAAATCAGGGCCATCTATGACATCTCTGGCAGAAAGCTTGATGCTATGCAGAAGGGACTCAACATCGTGAAGACCGTTGATGGAAAGACAACCAAGATTTTCATGAAATAAGGAATAATAATAAAAAAGACTAAATCTTATATCGTATGAAGAAAATTACACTTATCATTGCAGCCACATTCGTTTCGGCTGCATCGTTTGCTCAGACACAGGCTAAACCTCTGCCATGGCAGAAAGAGACGAAACTGAAGGCTGCAACAGCGGTACAGGCTCCGGCAACATACAAGAAAGCCATTAAGAAAGCCGATGCTATGATTACAGAACAGCCTGACGGACAACTGTATAAAAATATGTATGGATATGCCAAGGGCTTCATCTCGCAGTGGGGAATGATATATGAGGATGTGAAGGACGGAGTAGCACGTGACTTCGTGGTCGGTTCCGACGGTGCTTACTATATGAAGAGTCCTATCAGCTTCCAACCTACAGAATCATGGATTAAGGGAGAGAAAGGTGTGGGAGACACTATCGTCTTCAAATTGCCACAGCAGATTTATACATTGGATGATGGTTATAACCCTCCTGTAAAGTACTATGCCAGCAGGATGAAATATAAGTTGGTGAATGGAGAAAACCAGTATGTGATTGACGAAAGCTCACAAGACATGAAGTTTGTTTGGCGTAACGATTCTCTTATTAAGACCAACGATGAGGTCCTGCTCGGTATGACGAGCGAGAACGGAAGCTGGAACGGACTGGGTGACCTTATCAGTGCAACCACTATCAACCCGTTTGTAAATGATGCGCCGAAAGACCCTACAAAAGCTGTGAAGTATATCTTCACGTTCCATCCGTCAGAGCGCACTACGACACAGAGAATATCCCAGGTGGTAATAGACGGCGACGACTTCTATGCCAACAACATTGACTCAAAGGTACCGGAAGCTTGGATTCATGGAAAGATTTCTGGCGGAAAGGTAACCTTCAAGGGATACCAGTATCTGGGATTGGATGAAGGAGCTTCGCAGTTCCGCTTCAACTTCCCGGCTAACGTGTTCTACAATGAAGAGGAATACACAACGGAATACAGGACATTGGATGAAGTGTCGTTCGACTATGACGAAACAACAAAGAATCTTACCAACTGCACTTATGGATTCATGTCGAACTACGGCTACCGCCAGATTGCTTTGGAGATGCAGGTTATGATGCAGCCTACATTTGAGGTATGGAACGGTGTTGTGGCAAAACCGCAGAATCCGAAGGTTATTCAGTTCCAGGCAGCAACGGAATCACCAGGATGGGTTATCTTTGAACTGCCACGTAATAACAGTGAGAACAGTTTCATGGATCAGGCTAATGTATATTTCAACGTATACTTCGATGATGAACTCGTAACGTTCTATCCAGACCAGTATACAGGTCTCGAAGCAGAAATGACCGATGTGCCTATTGACTTCTCCGACAGCCGTTACGACTTCCAGTCGTTTGGTTTGCAGCACCGTGTTGTAATCTATGATAGCGGTTTCTCTCGTGCCGGCATTCAGGCTTTCTATCAGGACGGAGACAATCGTCTGTATAGCGACACAGCATGGAGCGATGGAAGTATTACGGGCATAAATGATAATGTATCGGATGCTGCAGTCAAGGCAACTACATTCGTTGACCTTAGCGGAAGAACAGTATCAACTCCTAAGAGTGGAATGTTCATCAAGAGAACTGTGATGAGCGACGGTACAGTCAAGACAAACAAGGTTATCGTGAAGTAACGACATTTTCATACTGTTTTTATATCCTGGAAAGGCGGGAGAGGTCTGTATATATGCAGCCGAAGCCTTTCCGGGATTATTTATGTTATAAGAAAAGTAGTGTCACAAGTGTTATCTGTCATAATGTAAACAATCAAAATCACAAGTGCCATAGTTAGCCATCGTAGGTGCCATAGACAGAATCGTAAGTGCCATAGTTAGCCATCGTAAGTGCCATAGACAGAATCGTAAGTACCATAGATAGACATCATAAGTGCCATAGTTTCATTTTATTCTTTTGGAGCTTTCAAACCACCTACAACATCTGCACTATATTACGGTTCTTCCCTAAATCAAAAAAAAACGAAAGTAACTAAGCCGTAACAAGATATTTGTTAGGATTATTTATAAAATTATGAGAGAAAAACGGTTCTTCGTCAATTTAGGTGGTAACATCTCTTCCATCTCAGTCTGCATAAAGTAGTTTTGCCCTTAAGACAGCAGGTTACAGGCTGTTCAACATACTACTATCGGATATTAAATAATTACATATATTTGTAACTTCTAATATTACTCACTAATAAGCTGACAGAAAAGTATTTAGCACACTTTTAAGCATTGTTTTACCACCTAAATTGACGAAGAACCAGAAAAACTTGCAACTATCAGGTATTTAGACTAAATTTGCAATAAATGATGTACATGTGTTAAATAAAACTTAAGATTTTGTGCACCACAAACTTTACTAAAGCCTATCAATATAATGCAATTTTACTATAGCCATTAATATTGCCTATGGATTACATTTGCAGACAAATCACTTACAACATGAAGAGAACATACTTTACAATAGTGCTATCTTTACTTTATTTGACAGTCTTTGCTCAAGCAAACTCTACATTGTTACATGCATATAGAGCAGGGGACATCATTCATCGATTTAGATTTGAGAATTTCGGCATCGGCACAAAAGGAGAAAATCTGATTTGGGATTATAGCAGTTTAAAAACTTACAACAAGGATTTTATTGTTGAATACACATCAGAAAAAGACCTTGACGACATTACCGTGGAAATCTTAGACGGCACAAGATATTATTATGTCCAAGATTCTACAACAACAAGAAGAATCGGGTATGAGAACAATAATATCACTGTAGAATATGACAGACCAGAGACTGTCTTGGTTTTTCCATTATCTGTTGGAAACAAAAGCATTGGTGCTTTTCATGGCAGTTGCATGTATTGCGAAAAAGTCATGGCGCGAGAGTTCGGAACATATTCTGTTGAAGTTGACGGAAAGGGAAGCTTACTGTTACCCGAAGGAAAAACTCTTGATAAAGTTTACAGAATCCATTATACAAAAGAAACTTGCCGAACCGTATATAATGATATTCATACTCCTAAAGAACTTATTGAATATATAAACAATACGCATTACCTGTCAAACGACAGTATAACTGCGCTGATTACCAATCCCGAAAATGATTCCCGTCATACTGAAGTATACAAATGGTATGCTGAAGGTTTCCGTTATCCAATCATTGAAGCTTTCGTTTACGGAAAGAACGAGAATAACGGGAACAACATTGTCGCCTACTATTTTCCGCCCAACGAACAGGAAAAATTATATGACATTGAGAACGAAAGGAAAAGAGCATCTTGTAAAGATGTTGAGAACATGCCCCACAACAAGAATGATGAGGGCGATATGTATGACAACATATCAAACAAAGATTCTTTTCCCTATACAATTGAGAATGAAAAGAATTCATTTGTTATCCATACAAGCGTCCGAAATACAAAAACATGCGTTGACGCCGTGTTGTCAGACATTTCTGGTGTCGTTTTAAGAAGAGCATCAGGATATTCTGATTCTCCTGTCATAATAGATTGTACGGGACTCATAAGTGGTGAATATGCAATAAGGATTACAATCGGTGAAAAGATATACGAGAGAAAAGTCCATTATAACAATAAATAAAACAGGTCTCATTGTCATGATATTTAATTCCAGCAACATCATAACAGCATCATTGATTGCTGTTCTTACGTTATTTTCAGGGGCTGTAGCCAATGCACAAAAGCCCATGTCGCCAGACCGTTCTACAGTTCAAGTTCAAGACACGGCAAAAGTTCCTTTGCTGTCACCAAATTACGATGATGAAACCGAACATACCCCCTTGGACAACATCCTTCCGCTATCACCTCAAGCCGCCTCCCTCGCCAGATATGGAGAATATCCGGTAAGCCATGCCACAGGAATCCCCGATATAACAATTCCTATATATGAAATCAAACTTGGAGATTTTACTCTTCCTATCAGTATTTCGTACCATGCTTCAGGAATAAAGGTGGACGACGTAGCATCTACAGTAGGACTTGGATGGACTTTGAATGCTGGAGGTGCTGTGACAAGACAAATATGTGGGGCACCGGATATTACAGACGGAAGTATAAGCAATGAATTCTATGACTATGCAAAGACAAAGGAACTTATAAAATCAGTTCATGAAAATGATGATGGTACAGCTATACTTAACGGTTTGCTTTTGGGGAATGGCAATACTTCAAACCGATGTTGGGACTATGATTGCCTTTCCGACAGATACTATTTCAACTTTGCAGGCAAAAGTGGCATATTTAGGTATTCTTACAGAGAAAATTCATATATTCCTATAAATTACAGCAACATATATATTGATGGTTATATAGGAATACATAAATCTCATTTCAGAATAGTTGATACTGACGGAATAGAATTTATATTTATGCAACCGGAATATGTTGGGGTAAGGAATGAAGAGAACATTACTGACATCACGGCATGGTATCTGACAGAAATAAACACATCTAATGGAAGTATTACCATAGAGTATAATATGTCTGAAGAGTTTGAAATTGGAAATGTCTCAGAGGCTGTATATATGGGATATTTTGGTCATTACAGACCTGCAGACGACCCCAATGATTCATACTCTGACGATTATAATGATATGTTATATCAGCGATATCAAAGTGGAAATATGTTTCGAACACCTGTCGTATCGAAAATTACTTGGAATGGTGGACATGTCAATTTTCATTATGAGAATGACAGAAAAGATATTTGGCATACAAGACTTCGTGATATTGTTGTCGTGAACAGTGAAGGGGATACCGTAAAAAGTGTGATGTTGAAAAATAATATATATTGGGGCAACAACAACAGAAATTATAGAATGATGCTAAAAGGACTTGTAGATTCATCAACAGGAGAATATGCTATGAATTATAATACAGACTGTGGCTTTATGCCTGATTATCGCATTTCTGGAGGAACTTATTCGAATTCTTTTATAAATCTTGCCTGTCAGCAAGATTATTGGGGATATTATAACGGAAAGACAAGTTGGAGTTTTATCTCGAAAGCATCGTATCTTTACATAAAAAACAGAATTACACTTTCCTATAAAGCGCATAATTTTAGCCTCGATTATTTTGCAGACAGGTCATGCAATGGGGAATACATGAAGTATGGTATTATTAGAAACATTTCATATCCAACTGGAGGAAACACGAATTTTGTGTTTGAACCGAACGGTAATAATATTGGAGGGCTGCGAATTAAAGAAATAGTCAACTGTTGCAGTAATGCTGATACGCTTACAACGACATTTTCTTACGGCTATCCGCTTATGACAATAGACAGTCTTGAAACGATGACTGTATATGATGAATACTGTACCGTCGACAATTTTCCGTTTGGTGGAGGAGATTATAATATCCGAACTGTCTCTAAATGCGTGGGGAATCTGGTTTTGCCAATAATGCAACCATCGGTTTTCTACAGAACAGTAAGGGAAACATATAAAAATGGAGAATATACTATTTATGAATATGATGGAAATCCGGAACTTGGTACTGCATGTGGATATACAGGAATCGGCAATCTTGACTTGCATGCACCGTCATATATCAATGACTTTGGAAACACCGTCCCTTTTTTGATAGGAAAAGCTGCCTTCTCACAAGCAGGAAAGTTGTGTAAAAGAGAAACTTTTAAATACAAGTGTCTTGATGTTAAAAACTTCTCGGCAGGGTGCAAGGTAACCTCTCTTGTAAAAAGCAAACAGAATGCGGCTGATTTCATGCTGAATGAAATTGTCAACGGACCGATACAAGTTAATAGCGAAACAGTAATTGTTGACTCTGTAACTGTACATTCAAATGTTTTTCAGCTTATGTCAAAAGAGACCATAGACTATGCAACAGACTTGACTTTCATTGAGAACTATACTTATGACGATTGTTTTAGAACAGACAAGCCAAGAAGTATTGCCATTGAAAATAGTGACGGAAAGACCTATTCAACAGAATACAGGTATGCCTTTGACTTTGGCGATGAATGGCATAGAAAGATGGTTGGAAATTACAATATGCTTGATGCTGTCGTGGAAACGAGAAAATCGTGTGATGGTCGTCTTTTGGAAACGTTGTACACCGAATATGCGGAAATAAACGGGTGGATTTATCCGAAATGTGTATTGAAGTCCGTCCTTGACGGCTCTTCTTTCGAGATGTTCCGTTTTATTGGGTATGATAAAGCTGGTAACATTACCGGACTTGTCACAAATACATGCGATATTGATAACATTACGTGGGGATATAACCGCATGTACCCGACGGAACACCTGCACAATGGGACTCTCGTAACAGAATATTCATGGAAACCTCTTTGTGGTATCGTATCTGTAAAAAATCAAAACGGATATACCGAATGTTATGGATATGACAATGGAGGAAGACTTTCTTCAGTAAGTGACAGCTATGGGATGAAGCAAAAGCTCGGATACAAATATTGTAATGACAGTAGTAATGATAATTATGTAAAAACGATCAAATTCCTTTCCACTGACGAAACTTTCCGTAACGTTTCGCTGCAGTATGCCGACGGTCTTGGCAGGCCGTATGACATTGCGACCGATGCAACAAGTGAAAGTGGAAAGTTTGTACATTCGTTTTCCTCATACGACGGCAAGGGAAGAGTGTGCAGAAAATGGTTGCCGGCAGTTTCTAACAATGGGGGCAAAATCCTTTCGGAGCAAGATATTGCAGACATTTCTCGGAATACATACGGTGACAGTATGGCATACAGCGATATTTCGTACGATGCTCTGGACAGGAGTGTTTATGAATCCACTCCCGGCATAGTATGGAAAGGCAAGGGCAAATGTGTGGAATACGTAGGCAACGGAAACAGGGATATCCGTCTTTTTTCCGCTCCGCTCGACAAAATTTCCCTCGTAGACAATGGCTTTTACAAACCAAATATGTTGCATGGCGAGAAGACAACGGACGAGGACGGACATTCCGTTACTGTATTCACAGACAAACTTGGCAGAAAAATACTTGAAAGGCGAAATGACGGAAACTGCAACAACGATACTTACTTCGTTTACAACGACCTTGGACAATTGCGCTATGTCCTCTCACCGGAATACCAAAGAGCAGGGTACAAAGACAAATATGCTTATGAGTACCGCTATGACGAGAGGGGAAACGTCGTGAAGAAGATTCTTCCCGGATGTGAACCTATACAATATTGGTATGACCGTGGCGACAGGCTTTCGTTCATGCAGGACGCAAGTCTTCGCGACAAAGGGCTGTACCGCTTCTATCTGTACGACAGACTCGGAAGAATGGTAGTTCAAGGCTTGTGCAGCGGTTGCAACAGAGATGAAGAGGTGAATATTGCCGAATTTAAAGAAAATATTGTCGGAATATGCAATACTGGCTATAAAATTCCGTTATCAGATAAAATAACAAATCCAAACCTTGAGACAGTGAACTACTACGACAATTACGGTTTTTTGCAGAATTATTCTGCCGAACTTGGAAATCTCATTTCAGATTTTCAGGTGAAAGGAAGTTGTGCGCTTGGCTTACAGACAGGCATGATGCAAGTTACAAGTGACGGAGGAAAAGTAATAGATGCCTTCTTCTATGACGGCAAGGGGCTGGTCGTTGACAGTCGCAGACTTTATTTAGGCAAGAGACTGACTTGCATCCATACAGATTATTCATATACAGGTAAGCCGACAAAAATTGTTACAGATGAATACTCGATTGATAGCGGCAGAAAAACTCTTGTTGTGTCACAAGTCCAAGACAATACTTATTCAAACAAGACCGACAGGCTGATTACAACTTCTTTTACCGTAAACGGCAAGAAAGAGACGATACAGAAGTTGGAATATGATGATCTCGGTAGAATGAAATCTGTGACGCACGGTGGAAGCGCCGGAGCTGTGTCTTATGACTACAACCTCCATGGCTGGACGACAAATATCTGTAGCAAGGATTTCCATGAGGAACTGCATTATACCGACGGTGTCGGCACGCCGTGTTTCAACGGCAATATCAGCAGTCTGTTATGGTCTACTTCTGATTACGGACAGGTCAGAGGCTACAAATTCGTGTATGACGGACTTGACAGACTGAAGGATGCCGTTTACGGCGAAACGGCGTCCTTGTCAGACAAGCAGAACCGCTATAACGAGAAGGTAATTGAATATACCGCCAACGGAGCGATGAAACGTTTCCAGCGTAGAGGAAGGAAGGACGACGGTGAATACGGAAAGATTGACAACCTCCATATAAAGCTCAACGGCAACCAGCTGTTGAGTGTTGCTGATGACGCATTGCCGGCAAACAAATACTCGTCGTTCAACTTCATTGATGGTGCTAACGAAACGGTTGAGTATGAATACAACGGTGTGGGGGCTTTGGCAAAGGACTTGAACAGGGGGATAACCATCCGCTATGACAATCTTGGCTATCCGAGAAGAATTGACTTCAAGGACGGGAATTCCATAACATACACTTACTTGCCTGACGGAACGCTTCTGTCAAAAAAATACGGCTTGCCGTATAATATCGAAAAAGAAAAAGTCAATGGCGTTATCGGGATTGACAATGCTGCTGACCGGGTGTCAACTGAAGTCGATTCGCTTTCCGACACCATAATGACAGCGCAGCCTGGCATGATACTTTTGGGCGAAACCGAATATAGCGGGAACATCATATACAAGAACTGGAAACTTGACAAGGTCTTGTTCCCCGGAGGATACTGCACCTTCGACAAGGAGGAAAACAATCTGCCGATATTCCACTACTACACCCAAGACCATCTTGGCAACAACCGTACTGTAACAAATGAAGACGGAACAGTCGAGCAGATAGTACATTACTATCCCTTCGGCGGTACATTCAACGATGCCGGAGTGAATGCGAGCTTGCAGCAATACAAGTATAACGGCAAGGAGCTTGACAGAGTCGCCGGACTGAGCACTTATGACTACGGGGCAAGACAATACTTCTCGGCATTGCCGGTGTGGGACAGGGTGGATCCGGAATGCGAAGAAGACTATGGAGTCAGTCCGTATACTTATTGCAGGAATAGTCCAATAAAATTTATAGATAAAGATGGGAATAAAGTTCGAATACCGAATAAAGATCAAAGAACAGAATTGTTAAATTATATAAGTGTCTATTTTCAACAAGGACTAAATGTTGATAAAGATGGATTTCTATTTGTCTCTGACAGAAATGTTGTCAATGGAAATGGTTCTAAAATTTTTACAGATAATCTAATTAAGGCAATAAATAATAAAGAACTTACAATAAGACTATTAATTGATGAAAAAATAAGTATTGAAAAAAATAAGACTATTAGTGTGTCAGATATGGGAGATGGAGCAACATATTTTATTAGCAATAAAGAAATAGGCTCTGCTATCACAGGAAAAAGTCATGTTGTGTACGATAAGAACAACCAACCCATAGAACAAACACCGGCAGACATTATAATGCATGAGCTTTTTGGTCATGCTATACCTAAAATAATTAATGCGGATTATAGTACAGGCAACGCTATAAAGAATGAAAATATAATACGAAGAGAACTAAATTTACAAGAAAGGGATGAACATGAAGATAATGAATAAAAAATCAAGAGCCGTTATGGCTCTTCTATTAGTTTCTATTAGTTTTTGGGGACAAGATATATATAAGTTATGTGGCGCATGGAAAACTATGCATGACATTGTAATAAAATATAGAAAGAATGGTGATACCTTTAAAATGAACACAAAGTTAGGCAATGATTTTGCAACAACCATCTTATATAAAGACGGGAAAGGATATGTTATTCCCCCGAACAAGACTGCACCAGAAGACAGTTTTACATGGAAAATAAGTAACAACAAATTTATTTATCATGAAAGCGATTCTTGCCCATGGTACGACACTCTTAAATATGAGATTCTTTATGGTACAAAATATGACACCCTCAGATTTGAAGAAATATATAAAAGGAAGTCGTTTCGTTATATAGAACTGTATCGTAGAAAAAAAATCAAATTAGCAGCTTCAACAGAAAGCTTAGGAACTTTTCCCACCAATAAGAATAAGATAAGTTATTTTGCATATAGAAAAAGGATGATTTTAGACCAGCGTCCGGCTTTATCATATGGAAACTATGACGAAAAAAATTCAACTCTTTATTTAGAAGATACATTTCTCGCTTGTATAAAAGAAGCTCGTGGGTTTGATTCTTTTGAATTGTTTGTTGTTGACAATTCAATGCAGAATACAAGCATAGTAACTTCGTTTGTCATAGAATATGGTTTAGACGCAGATACGATTAAAGACATATTCTTAACAAATAAATATTATATAAACAAGTAGATGCTTACGATAGGAATTGTATATATCACGGTCAGACAGATAACGCATTACTATCCCTTCGGCGGTACATTCAACGATGCCGGAGTGAATGCGAGCTTGCAGCAATACAGGTATAACGGCAAGGAGCTTGACAGAGTCGCAGGACTGAACACGTATGATTATGGAGCAAGACAATACTTTTCGACGGTGCCGACGTGGGACAGGATGGATGCGTTGTGTGAGAAATTTTATAATATTAGTCCGTATGCTTACTGTGCAAATAATCCTGTAAATAGAATAGATGTAGATGGTAAAGATTGGTTTTATACCAGGAGTGGCACATTTTTAGGTTCTGATTTTAAATCGACAGATAATATTATTATTAGAGAATTAAATATAGGAGCTTTGGGTAACCCTATTTGGCAAAAAGGACAACCAAGATACATTGACACAAAAATAGCAGATACGGAATTATCTGTTGGTGCTTATTCTAAAATTTTCAGTGATGTTTTAGAAAAAAACGGATTTGAGCTTAGTTCATTAAAATCTGGAAAAATAGAAGTCTATAAGACTGATGGTTTAAATTTTTATGAAAAGACGAGTCAGGCAGAGAAATCTTATGAGGCAAATGCAATTACTACTCATTATAAAGACAAGTCTACCAATATAACCGCATTCATTAATACTGGCTATAATGGAACACAAGAATTATTTTCTACAGTATCTAATGTTGTAAACATTATAGGAGGACATGAATTTTATGGCCATTTTTTACTAAAAGGCAATGAAAAAACAGCTTATAATATACAGGTAAAAATACCGTCATGGGATAAAACAACAGACCAATTAAAACAACATGTTAAAGAAATGATAAAAATATATGGGAAGTAAGTTTGTTATCTATTGTATCCTTAGCGTAACATTTATAAGTTGCAAACATAATTATTCTAATGAAAAAAAGAAAATCGTTGATACGGTTTTCACAACTCATAGTGTTGCTGCAATTGAGAAAGGAGATACCTTAGAATTTGTATGGAGAGAAACGTCTAATGAAAAATGTCTGCCAATAAAAGTCCATGCAAATAAGAAAAATAGAACAAAGAGAATTAACACCTACTCTGACAAAATATTTAATTGTAAGCCAAACAGTTTGAATATATTAGGGTATAATTTTGTTCTTGACAAAGAGAAATCAACAAACAAGGCTATTGTCTATAAAATCGAATATACAACATATGTTGATCAAGAATTAATAGGTTCTTTCAACGGAAAATACAAAGTGACAAGATTGGATCTTCGCGATAGAAAACTATTCTATAATACAATGAACTATTACGAGTCTATATTCGGTAAAGCTGATAAATATTCGATTAGTAAATATGGCAGCGAAACAGATCGAAATTTAGCTCATTTCGTATTTTGGAAATGTGCTCATTATCATATATCTATAAAAAATGAGATTTTAGGTAAATGTGTTCCTGATGACGAAAAAAGACAAATTCTTTACATTGAAGTAAGTTGTGTTCACTGAATAATTTAAAATGGGAAGATTTAGATTTATGGAACAAATTTTAAAAATAATATCTTTTATAGTAGGTGCTGTTATTTCCGTATTAATTTTCTGTGACAAAGATAATAAAGAAAGTTCATCTCATGTAAAATATAAAGAAGTTGTAATCTTTAAAGAGAAACAACTTGAAAAAGGTTGTTTGCCTATTTTTGTCCAACCTACAGACTCGGACAAACTTAATTTTATGAAAAATAAAGAACATAAGTCATTTGAAGATCTAATGACAAAATATCTATATGTACCAGTTGAAGAAGAAGGCTTGATATATGCATTGATTGCTTCAAATCAGTTTAAACTTAAAGAAGCGGAGTCTTATATATATCGTTATCTGACAAGAGACTCTATTGGCGACTACACATATCGTTTGGGAATCAAACATTTGGAAGAAGGTGTTCGTAGAGGAGATGTTCAATCTATATCTGACTATAATTATTATAAATTAAATAAGTGAATATGAAAAATATATTTCTTTTTGCATGTTTGGGTTTTGCTGTTGGCTTTGTTTTGTCTTCTCAATACCATATAGGAAAAAAACAAGATGTTAGCTCTTATACAGTGAGAGATACACTAATATACAAAAATGTTGATGATTTGCGTAGCCAAGCACGAAACGGCAATATGCAAGCTTACAAATATCTGAAAAAATATTTTATTAAGACAGGCCATCCTGAAGAAATATTATATTATGCCATGGTTATGGCTGATAAATATCACGAATATACTACTTGTAATGATGTTTGCAATTCAATACGTAGTGTATTTAAAAGGTATAACCTTGGGGAGTATGATACTGAGACCCAAAATATTATATCGTATTATCAAAATCTGTCAGATAGTATTTTGTTAAAGAAAAAATAATTTGCTTATGTCTATATCTATTATTCTTTTGGAGCTTTCAAGCCACCTACAACATCTGTATTGTCCAGATTCGTGCCGGTCTTCTTTACTTCAATTTTGTTGTTGCCAAATTTCAAAGACAGTTTTACTCCAAATTGTCTGCTGACATTTATGGTATGAGTAAAACCGGTATATTCCCCTTGCGTGGTGTATTGTGTCTGTGCCCTATGCCGTTCAAATGGACAGACTGTCCATAGGGATACCGTTAGCCTGTCCTCTTTCAAAAAGCTCCTTTGTAAGCTCAAGTAGTCTGAATGGTAGTTTGCCGTGCGGCCGTACAAGCCCGACAAGTTATGACCGAACGATGCTCCGCCACCAACATTAAGCAAAATGTTCCAAAACAATTTTTGAGAAATATTGCCGCTGACATTTCCGTACAGTCCCTTGTTGTATAATCCCTGTTCCGGAAAATAATCCTTCATCCATCCCAAAGTGCAGCTCATGGAAATCCTTGTCTTCTGCGATGGAGTCCATTGCAGGAAATCCATAAATGATGCCATGCGCACATGAAGAGCATTGGCATAAGTGGTAGTGCGTATATTGTCAGTCATAAAATCTACATTTGTCAGGAAATTATCAGTAAACCCATAGGCAAGAATCATCTGATTAGTAATTTTGCCGGTGATATTTGTCCACGTCAATGCCATCTGGCTGCTTCTGCTGCTTTTCAGATTCGTGTTTCCGTAAGTCTTTGACTCAGGCTGAACGACAACAGCCGGGTTCAGATAGTTGATGCCCGGGCGGTTGATGCTCATGGCATAGTTATATTGGATAGAGTTCTCGTCATTCAGTTTATAGAGAATGTTTACGGAAGGGACAAAGTCATTTAGGTTGCAGCTGTACGGATTACCGTTTCCTTTAGGATAACTACCTCTCAAGCGTGAGAATTCATAACGCATTCCCGGTCGGAAATTCCATTTCCCATACTGGGCAATCCATTCCACATACGAAGCGGCTATGTTGGTGGAATGATTGAAAAACGAGGGCATGACTGTTTCTTTTCCAGAATAATCCTGTTCGGTTGTGTTCTTGCTAAGTCGGTAAATGTATTTCAATCCCAAATCCAAAGTGTTGTGCTTGTCGACTCTTGTCGTGTAGTCAAGCTGTATGGTATGCTCAATATTGTTGTTCTTTACATATCTGCTGTATGTCGTGTAATCCATAGGCATATTGAGTCGATTGGAATACACGAGATTGTTGTCTGCTTTATTCTGTGTTCCATTCAACATGTAGCTAAGCGTAAATACATTACCCGGTTTTCTCATCTTGTGTTGATAGTCCATGCGCAAGTTGTAGTTGTTGTATCGGTTGCGGGGATTATGATTGTATTCATCATAAGAATAAAGCAAATCATTCAAGTCGTCATAGCGACTGTAACTTGCCATGGAATTTGTCTTGTATGATAAAAAATAACCTCCTGCCGAGAAAGACAGGAGATTAAGGGAGTCAATATCACAACTTGCGGCAATATTCATATAATGAGCATTGCCGCGACTTTGGCTCTGCCGCAGCATATCGAGAACTTGCCCGTTTCTGTATAACACGGAAGAATGTATGCTGCTTTCGTTTTCCTTCGTCGGAAACTGTGTGAAGGCGTAATTAGCCGATACAGTTGTCTTGCCAACACTTGTAGCGGTGTATGCCGAACTGCGGTTTGTGCTGTTGTTGTTGATACTCGAAGACAGCATACCTGTTGCACCTTTGATTAAAGAATTGCTGCTTGTGATTATATTCAGTACGGCAGAAGTGCCTTCCGCGTCGTATTTTGCCCCAGGTTCGGTAATAACCTCAATCTGCCTGATTGTAGAAGCTGGTATTGCCTTGAGGATATCTTTTGCCGATATAGAGCTTAGCGTAGGGTCAAGATGCCCGTTACGGTAAATCTTGTATGCCGAATTGCCTTTCACCAGAATATTGTCCTGACCGTCAATGGTTACAAGCGGTACTTTGCGTAGTATGTCAAAAACGGAACTTGCTTTTGCTTCTTCGTCGCCAGTAACGTCATACGTTAATTTCCCACTGCCAACCTTTACCAGTTTCCTTGCCGCCAATACTGTCACTTCGCCCAATTGCTTTTCGTATGAAAAAGTGGAACTTTTGTCTTCGCCAATTTCCTTTATGAACATATCACTGTAGTTGATCACCATCTTATGGTGGTTGGGAGAGATATTGAATTTCATGTCCCAATAGAAAGACGGTCCTGTGGAAGGAGCTGGAGTATGGTTCTTTGGAAATATAATCTTGCTGTTGTCAATATCAAACTGGATTTCTCCGACAGCACTCAGAATGTCGCGGCCTATTGTGAGAGACTTGTTTGATGCCAACGGTATTTCTGCAATGATGTTATGTACCTCCAAATCCCCGATATACATCTTGTCTACAATTCCCAACAAGACTTTTTGTCCAATGTGTTCGACTGTATCCGGCAAGATTTTTATATTCAATGCTTTTGCCGTTTCAATAGGAATTACCGTATAGTCGCAGCATGGATCAATGACAAATGCTAACGGCTTGTTGTTTATGACAACTGTGATGTTCCTCATGTTACTGCATGGAACAATAATATCCTGTGGCACAGGACTGATTCTGATAGGCTGCTGATTCCTTAATGCCTGTATTTCCTTATTGAACATGAACAAGGCTCCCACCTGTCCATTTCGAGGTTGTGAAGACAACGCAGGGATAATGTTGCCCATCATTGAAGCTGCACTTGCATATTGTCCTTGCTGACAGAGAGTCTTGGCAAGAAGAATGATAAAGCTGTATGTGTTTTGAGTTCCAAGCTCTGCTTGATGCTTATTGAGCAAAATGTTCACGGCCTGCATTGTCTGTTCCGGTCGGTTGAATTGGTGTCCAATCATCGCTTCGGCAATGTTTTTCAACATCTCAGATTTCATCCGAGGTTTTAGCTGCGGATATTGCTTGTTCAGCTCCAACCAGTTTTGGCTATTAACAAGTTGACCGACAGTTTGGTCTGCATCTTGTGCCATAGCAAGCAATTGACAAAAGAAAAGTAGTGATATTAATAATAATTTCCTCATATGCTCGAATATTAAATATTTAGAAGGTCAAATACATTTTCTTTCGTCAATTGCATGATAGAATGGATTATTATTTCTTTTTGCGAGACTTCACGACCGTAAAGTTGGCTTTGTGGGCATTCTCGAGGCCTCCGTGCTTCTCGAAATAATCCATAGTCTCGCTTTTCATAAAATTCTTCCCGGAGAGCTTGTTTAATGTAGCAAACGGAGCAAGCGACGAACGTATCATTCTCTTGTAGCTATCCTGTTTCAATACCTGACCGATTAATAAATCGATGAATTCGTCAGCAAAAGCCACCTCGTCTTCGTCATTGGCAGCGTCGTTGGCTTCATTGTAATATTCTACCATGCGGTTCAATCTTGACGTTCTTTCAACGAGCTCGTCCAGTACGCTATGGTATCTGAAAGATGCAGGACCCGAAGGATTGATATATTTTGTTTCCATACATTTTTCGAGCATCAGATATTCATCAACAAGGCTTTGGTTGTCGAGCTCATAGACATATGTGCGTGCGTCATTCCAGTCTGGTTGCTTAACGTCCTCTTTCGGAGGCTTGACAGGTGTAACCTTCTTAATGCCGTACTTTGCATTTATTGTGGTTCCGACAGGTGCAAAAAGAGCTGTGTGGTTTGCTCCGAACAGGGATGATGAAGAGTTGTTCATTGCCGGGAGCTTGCCTTTCACGCTTGAAGTGCCTGCTGATTTGGTTTTAGAAGTAGTATTATTCACTTCCTGTTTTACTTCCTGCTTTACTTTGTTGACAGCGCTTTTGAATAAACCCTTAAGCGACTGCGCTGATGCGGTTGTAGCTTCTCCAAAGATGCCAATCAGGCTAAAGAAAATGATTGCACGTAGTTTCATGATAATGTTTAATTCTGCAGCACTATTAATAAATACTTAATCTTACACACTTGAACAGCAACAGTTGAACTTTACGGTAGTAGTAAAACAGATCATTCAAGGTCTTTTAGTCATATCAGCGATTTCACATATCTTAGTGCTGCATAAAAATAAGGAAAACTCCGATTGGCATTTTAGAGATAGTGTAAATGCATTGAAAATGCTAAATACAATTTATCTTATGCAAATTTATAAATATTTTCCGAATACCAGCCAATGTAAACAAAAAAATGCAATTATTTTCTGAACTCTGGCTTTATACCCAAAGTCAACATTTCCAGTACTCTCCCGTAAGTACTGGAGTACTCTCCCGTAAGTACTGAAACAACATCCCTAAAAGTTATAGACTTTATCCAACATATCATAAGTCTATCAAACTCTCTCAATCAAGAAGTCAAACTGCTTCTCCCCCTTCAGGGGAGACGGGAGAGAGGTAAGAAAATGTAGCACTTTTGTTTT
>OOCQ01001051.1_pt1 | contig 19160 bp, 12 predicted proteins | sample 1671121 | NCBI WGS metagenome assembly OOCQ01 (sample SAMN06348124, study PRJEB24527) | human gut metagenome | biome: human gut; feature: ankylosing spondylitis patient; material: feces | host: Homo sapiens | place: China | collected 2015-10 | reverse complement strand
GCATCTGACTCTTAATCAGAGGGTCCAGGGTTCGAACCCCTGCAGACGTACAAAAGGAGAAAACCTTCAAAAATCTGTTTGCGCCTGTAGCTCAGTTGGTAGAGCATCTGACTCTTAATCAGAGGGTCCAGGGTTCGAACCCCTGCAGACGTACAAAAAGGAGACTTCATCTTTGGAGTCTCTTTTTTTGTTTCTGAATATCTTATAAGATTCTGATAATCTCCTAAAAGCTGCCCTTATGGAAAATACGACTCCACAACAAAACATAGAGAAGAACGAGGAATGGAAGTTGGCATGGCGTATAATAAACGATACCGACACAAGTCTCTTCCTGACTGGTAATGCAGGAACAGGCAAGACAACATTCCTGCATTATCTGAGGACTCATACAAACAAAAGACTTGTCGTGCTTGCCCCGACAGGCATAGCCGCCATAAACGCAAGGGGCGTGACGATACATTCTTTTTTCCAGCTGCCTTTCTCGCCTTTCATTCCCGGAACGAATATCGGCGAAAGCCAGTCGCACTATCGCTTCAGCAAGGAGAAACTGAAGATTATAAGAGGAGCGGACCTCATCGTTATCGACGAGATTAGCATGGTTCGTTCCGACCTGCTTGATGCCGTAGACGACGCGCTAAAGAGATTCAGAAGAAACAACAAGCCGTTCGGAGGAGTACAGATGCTCTTCATCGGAGACCTGCAGCAGCTGGCACCTGTCGTGAAAGACGACGAGTGGAGCATGCTGAGCCAGCATTACGCCTCTCCGTATTTTTTCCACAGCAACGCTCTTATGCAGACGGACTACGTTACCGTGGAGCTGAAGAAGATATTCAGACAGGACGACGAGAAGTTCATTTCAATTCTGAACAGAATACGCGCCAACAACGTGGATGACGCCACGCTCTCGGAACTGAACAAACGATACATCCCGAACTTTATTCCCGATCCTAACGACGGCTACATACAGCTTACCACGCACAACGCTTATGCCCAATCCATAAACGACAAGGAACTGGAGGCGCTGGACAACAAGGCTTTCACATTCGTAGCCGAAACGGAAGGCAATTATCCGGAATACTCCTACCCTACGGAAAGAAAACTTACGCTAAAACTCGGCGCACAAGTGATGTTCATCAAAAACGACACGTCGGGAAACAGACAATACTACAACGGCATGATTGGCGAAATATGCGCAATCAACAATAACGGCTTCTCAGTAAAATCAAAGGAAGACGGCACGATAATAGAAGTAGGAAGGGAGACATGGCAGAACTGCAGATACAAGATTGACGACAACACGAAGGAAATCGTAGAAGAGGTGGAAGGCACGTTCTCACAATATCCCGTGAAACTGGCATGGGCAATAACCATACACAAGAGCCAGGGACTAACCTTCTCCCGCGCAATAATCGACGTGCATTCCTCGTTCGCCCACGGACAGACGTATGTTGCCCTGAGCCGTTGCAAATCGCTAAACGGCCTCGTGCTTAGCGCTCCCGTAACGCCACAAGCCGTCATTAGCGACAATACCGTAGACTGCTACACAAAGAATATCGGGACACACACACCCGACGACAACGATATAGCATGCATGCACAAGAGATATCTCGTGCATCTGATAGCGGAGCTGTTTGACTTTACGAATCTTGTTATTGCATACAACAACATGACAAGAGTAATCGACGAACATCTCTACAACGCCTACCCACGCCTGCTCAAGGAATACAAAGTAATCCTCCAGACCATACATCCCAACATAACCGGCGTGGCAACACGATTCCACATGCAATACGAAAAGATGATGGAGGAGAGCAACGGCAACATAAACGAAGTACTACAGGAAAGAATTCATAAGGGAGCCGCATATTTCCTTAATGCCATACAGCCGATAAAGGAATTATATCTGAAAAGCGACATAACGACAAACAACAAGCAGACGAAGAAACAGCTCGACAACGCCAAGGACGCATTATACGAAAGCCTGCGGTTGAAAATAAACCTGCTGAAGTTCGCTTCTACAGAATCTTTCTCAAGCGAGACCTATCTGCAGGCTAAGGCTAATATCCTTCTGGACAAGGAGACAAACACGAAAAAGACAAAGAGAACATCGCAAGCCGCCGAGAAGGCAAAGGTACCGGACGGAAACCTACATCCTACCCTACTCAACGAATTGTCCGCATGGAGAACAGAGAAGATGCGCGAAGAGGGCTTGCCTGCCTATTGCATACTAAACCAAAAAGCTCTTACAGGAGTTGCAAATCTTGTTCCGACAGAAACACACGAACTCATACAGATTCCCGGCATAGGAAAGGCTAAAGCCGACAAATACGGAGTGGAGATTCTCAGCATCACAAGAAGATACAAAAGAGAAAATCCATAAATAAAACAGGAAACGGTCATTAGGTCGTTTATGGAAATAAAAAGAATTGCTTTTATAAATAAAAAAGATTGCTTTTACATATAAAAAGAATTGCTTTCCCGCAAGAGACGAGAAAGCAATTTTTTATTTCCATAAATCAGGATCCTTCAGAACAGGAAGCGAGATACGGTATTTGACGGCAAGCATACGGACAACAACGACCGTAACAAATGTGGAAACGACAGCCACCTCCACACTCAGATTCAACATATAGCACAATTGATATACAAGACCTCCGATAATGCAAGCTATAGCATAAATCTCCTTGCGGAAGATCAAAGGCGTCTCGTTTACAAAAACATCACGCATCACACCTCCGGCAGCACCCGTTATGCAACCCATGATTATCGCCACCCAGAAGGGAAAGCCTGCCTCAAGGGTCTTTTGGATTCCGGCAATCGTAAACAACGCCAGACCAAGAGTATCGAAGAGAGCCCACGTCTTACTTAATCTCGTAAACAGCTTCTTCAGCATTACAAAAGTCAAGAGGGCTGCTCCTGTACATATAAGGTATATCGAGTTCGTCATCCAGAAAGGTACCTGTCCGAGCATCACGTCACGTATCGTTCCTCCGCCAATAGCCGTAGCGAGTCCGACGACATATCCTCCAAACCAGTCAAAGTTTTTTGAAGATGCCGACCGTATGCCGGAAATGGCGAATGCAAAAGTACCGAGAAATTCTATAACAAATTGTAACGAGAACATCAACTAACCACATTTACCGGTTTACCTTCCATAAACGCCTTCACATTTCCCACGCAGATATCCATCAGCCTCTTGCGTGCATCAAGGGTTGCCCATGCCACATGTGGAGTAACGAAAGCATTAGGCTGCTTCAGCAACGGGTTGTCTGCCGTCGGCGGCTCCTGACACAAAACGTCGGCACCATAAGCCGAAAGCTGTCCGCTCTTCAAGGCTTCTGCAACATCATACTCGTTTACAAGAGGCCCCCTGCCGGTATTGATAACTACAGAACCGCGTCTCATCATACCTATCGTTTCCTTATTGACAAGTTCCTTCGTAGCCGGAGTCAACGGACAATGGAGAGAAAGAATATCGCAAACGCCGAGCAGCCCCTTGAATGTAGTCTTCTGTATACCCTCCGGCAAAGAAGAAGAGTCCTTGCTCGTGGCGGCATATACTTCCATTCCGAACATCCTTGCTATGCGTGCCACCTTCATTCCTATATTTCCAAGTCCCACGATACCAAGTGTCAGACCAGACAATTCAGGCAGCGGAGTATCCCAATAGCAGAAATCCTTGTTACCGCTCCACTTTCCTTCCCTGTTCTCTCTCGCATAATGCGCCACACGATTCGTGATGTTCAGGATATGGGCAAAGGTCATCTGCACGACACTATCCGTGCTGTATGCCGGAATATTCGTTACCACGACGCCAAGCTCACGTGCCGCCTCTACATCAACAACATTATATCCGGTTGCCAACACTCCTACATATTTCAGATTTGGCAACTCTTTTATTATATCTGCCGAGACAACAACCTTATTGGTAAGTATTACTTCTGCACCCGCAGCTCTTTTCAAAACATCCCCAGGAGCGGTACGGTCGTATACCACGAGTTCGCCAAGCCCCTTCAACGAATCCCATGACAAATCGCCGGGATTCAATCCGTAACCATCTAAAACTACTATTTTCATCTTCTTTATATTTTATCAATTTGCAAAGTTAATCATTTTATCGTTACGGCAAACTCTAAAATGTAAAATTAGCATCTTTGTAACCCATTTGCAACTAAATTCGTTAAAACTTAGTAAAAGCCACAAACGATAGTTGCGAAAAGCTTCTTAATTCGCTAACTTTGCAGAACGAACGCTAAGGAATAACAATAAAAGACCATTATAAATATGATTATAACCATTATCATCTTGGCCATTTCCGCTATATTTTTTGCTATTGGCAAAACGCGCTCCGACGTTGTGGCATTATGCGCGCTTATATCCCTGCTCCTATTCAATATCCTTACACCTGCCGAAGCTCTGGCTGGCTTTTCAAACCCGGTCTTGATAATGATGGTCGGTCTGTTTGTCGTCGGAGGAGGTATTCTGCAGACGGGACTTGCAAAGATGATAAGCAGCAAGATAATGAAACTTGCCGGAAACAACAAGCTCACACTCTTCCTGATGGTAATGCTCGTCACGGCTGTCATCGGCGCATTCGTAAGCAATACCGGCACGGTTGCCCTGATGCTGCCCATCGTGGTCAGTCTGGCTGCCGCCACACAAAGCAACTCCCGGGAGCTGCTCATGCCACTTGCCTTTGCAAGCAGCCTCGGAGGAATGCTTACTCTTATCGGTACGCCACCCAACCTTGTCATACAAGAAACTCTTATCGAAGCCGGCTATCCTGCCTTGTCATTCTTCTCGTTCCTGCCTGTCGGCGTAATATGCATACTGGTCGGAATAGCAATTCTGCTGCCTCTCAGCAAATACTTCCTTTCAAAGGAAACGACAGAAGACGAAACAGGAGGCAAAAGCGGCAAGACGCTACCTGAACTCGTAAACGAATACCGGCTTACCGACAAGCTCCACAGGCTTACAATACCAAGCGGCTCCAGACTAATCGGCCATAAGATGGCAGACCTCGACCTATACAACAGGTACAAACTATCTGTCATGGAGAAAAGAACGGAGGAAACCGTACATGGCAAACTGCTGAGAAACATAAGCCAGACAACCGTAGGGGCGGAAACGATATTCAAGGAAAACGATATTATATACGTATCCGGCGAAAAGGCGGATGCTGAAAGGTTCGCCAACGAATACATACTCTCTCTTACCCCAATAAACAAGGATGACGATAATGCCGACATTCTCGAATTCTACGACATCGGCATGGCGGAACTCCTGCTGCTGCCCAATTCACGTCTCACGGGCAGACCTATCCGCAATACCGCCCTCAGGGCTAAATACCATATCAACGTTATCGCCATACGAAGAAAAGGAGATTACATCCGCGACGGATTGGCTGACGTAAGACTTACTCCCGGCGACATCCTTCTTGTGCAGAGTTCATGGGACAATATCGCCAGACTGAACAACGAAGAGGACGACTGGGTCGTGCTCGGACAGCCACTTGACGAAGCGGCAAAAGTGACGCTTACATACAAAGCCCCCGTTGCCGCTATAATAATGACGGCTATGGTTGCCGCCATGGTCTTCGACTTTATCCCTATCGCACCCGTCACGGCAATAATGCTTGCTGCCGTATTGATGGTAATATGCGGATGCTTCCGTAATGTGGATGCCGCCTACAAGACCATCAACTGGGAAAGTATCGTTCTCATCGGAGCGATGATGCCCATGTCGATAGCCCTTGAAAAGACTGGAGCTTCATCCCTCTTGTCTCACACTCTCGTAAACACACTTGGCGCTTATGGTCCCGTAATACTGTTGGGTGGCATTTATTTCACTACATCCCTGCTGACCATGTTCATCAGTAACACGGCAACCGCCGTACTAATGGCGCCGATAGCCTTGTCGAGCGCCACGGAACTTGGCGTCAGCCCATACGCATACCTCTTTGCCGTAACACTCGGCGCAAGCATGTGTTTCGCCTCACCTTTCTCCACACCACCAAACGCTCTTGTAATGCAAGCCGGCAGATACTCCTTCATGGACTACATAAAGGTAGGACTACCCCTGCAGATCATCATGGGATTTGTAATGATTATTGTGCTACCACTACTTTTCCCGTTATAAAAAGAGGGAAAAACAGACAATAATTATCCTAATACATTATTTATATATATATTTGCAGGCAAAAGAAAAAGGACTATGAATCTTTTACAAAAAGCTATACACAAGACAGGCAACATGAACCTTGCCGCAGTTGGCGTAGTCATGCTCATACTTGAAGTAATTATACTTACTATCCATTACATCTGCGGACTGAACAACAACATTCCGCTATGGGCGGCTTTGACCATGACTTTTATCGGAATAACCCTGATAATCGTGCAAATCAAAAGGAAATCAGACCTTTAAATGGTCTTTGGTGGTTAAAAAAAATTAAATATTACATTTTTACCAAGCTATAAACATGTTTAAAAACATACATGTCATAAATAAGTAGTACCTTTGCACGCGATTTATTAATTCACATAAAGTCTAACTTTATTAATTTAAAACAAAACATTTATTAATTTTATGGCAGATTTTAAGAACGTACAGCCGTTGGCAGACTTCAATTGGGATGAGTTTGAGAACGGAAGCAAGGCAGCTGTAAGCGCAGAAGAGCTTCAGAAAGCCTACGACGAAACTCTGAACAAGGTAAGCGAGCACCAGGTTGTTGACGGTACCGTTATCTCTGTTGACAAGAAAGAGGTTATCGTAAACATCGGTTACAAGAGCGACGGTATTATCCCGGCAAGCGAATTCCGCTACAACCCAGACCTCAAGGTTGGTGATGTTGTAGAGGTTTACGTTGAGAACCAGGAGGACAAGAAGGGTCAGCTTCTTCTTTCTCACAAGAAGGCTCGCCTCAGCAAGAGCTGGGAGCGTGTTAACGCAGCTCTGGAAAACGAGGAAGTTATCCAGGGTTACATCAAGTGCCGCACTAAGGGCGGTATGATTGTTGACGTATTCGGCATCGAGGCATTCTTGCCAGGAAGTCAGATTGACGTTCACCCAATACGCGACTACGACGTATTCGTAGGAAAGACTATGGAGTTCAAGGTTGTTAAGATCAACCAGGAGTTCCGTAACGTTGTTGTTTCTCACAAGGCTCTCATCGAGGCTGAGTTGGAAGCACAGAAGAAAGAGATCATCAGCAAGCTCGAGAAGGGTCAGATTCTCGAAGGTACCGTTAAGAACATCACTTCTTACGGTGTATTCGTTGACCTCGGCGGTGTTGACGGACTCATCCACATCACAGACCTCTCTTGGGGCCGCGTAAGCGATCCACACGAGGTTGTTGCTCTCGACGAGAAGATCAACGTTGTTATCCTCGACTTCGACGACGAGAAGAAGCGTATCGCTCTCGGTCTGAAGCAGCTCACTCCTCACCCATGGGATGCACTCGATCCAGACCTCAAGGTTGGCGACCACGTCAAGGGTAAGGTTGTTGTTATCGCTGACTACGGTGCATTCGTTGAGATTGCACCTGGCGTAGAGGGACTGATCCACGTTTCAGAGATGAGCTGGAGCCAGCACCTGCGTTCAGCACAGGAGTTCCTGCACGTTGGCGACGAGGTAGAGGCAGTTATCCTTACTCTCGACCGCGAGGAGCGCAAGATGTCTCTCGGCATCAAGCAGCTTAAGGAAGATCCATGGGAGACAATCGAGGTTAAGTATCCTGTTGGAAGCAAGCACACAGCTAAGGTTCGCAACTTCACTAACTTCGGTATCTTCGTAGAGCTTGAGGAAGGTGTTGACGGACTTATCCACATCTCTGACCTCTCTTGGACAAAGAAGGTTAAGCACCCATCAGAGTTCACACAGGTTGGTGCAGACATCGATGTTGTTGTTCTCGAAATAGATAAGGACAACCGTCGTCTGAGCCTCGGTCACAAGCAGCTCGAGGAGAATCCTTGGGATACATACGAGACTATCTACACTCCAGGTTCTGTACACACAGGTAAGATTACCGAGATGATGGACAAGGGCGCTGTTATCACTCTAAACGAGGGTGGTGAAGGCTTCGCTACTCCAAAGCACCTCGTTAAGGAGGATGGCTCACAGGCACAGCTCGGTGAGGAGCTCGAATTCAAGGTTATCGAGTTCGTTAAAGAGACAAAGCGCATCATTCTTTCTCACAGCCGTACATTCGAGGATGCCAAGGAAGAGCCTAAGAAGGCTCCACGCAAGAAGGCAGCTAAGAAGGACGAGACAGCAGCTATCAACAACGTAGCAGCTTCTACAACTCTTGGTGACCTCGACGCTCTTGCAGCATTGAAGGCTAAGATGGAGAAGGGTGAATAATCCACAGATTATTTGCTAATCAAATAAAACCGTTAAGGCAAGCATCAATTATGATGCTTGCCTTTTTCTTTTTACTTCTTTCCAGTCTCTATTCAGCATCATTCCAACTCCTTACCTGCATCTTTACACCTTCTATCCCACCTGTTTACACCTCCTAAACAGCCTGTTTACACCTTCTAAACATCTTATATCCAGCTTATTCGAATAAAAGCAGCAGTATAAAACCTCCTATAGTCAGACTAATATGTTTTATCCTCCTTCCGATATTACATCAGAAGACAAAATAAAATATCCACAACACCTTGTTAATCGGTACTGCGGATATTTTTCGTTGTGCTGTCTGCTTCAACATGGTAATATTTCGACAAACAGCAATTAAACTATATTACTATCTAAAATCTTCTCGACAGATTTATATTCTCTCCAACTGAACCGTGAAATGTCTCATCAGAGGAGCCTCCCAAGTGATACGTACACCATGAGTAATCTGTTCTCTGCGCTCATAAACGTTCTTCAACGCAGCAGCAATTACAGCCATGTGGTTGTCGGTATAAACACGACGAGGAATAGCAAGACGGAGCAAATCAAGTCCCGTGAAACGGTTCTCACGCGTTACCGGGTCACGGTCTGCAAGCAGATAACCGATTTCGCAACCACGGATACCAGCCTCGAGATAAAGCTCTATGGTAAGAGTCTGTGCCGGGAACTCCTCCTTCGGAACATGCGTCAACACCTTCGGAGCATCAACGAAGATAGCGTGTCCGCCAGCAGGACGCTGGTAAGGAATACCGTATTCGTCGAGCAAAGAAGCAAGATACTCAACCTGATGGATACGAGTCTGCAGGTTGTCAAACTCCGTATTCTCGTCGAGACCGATAGCAAGTGCGTTCATATCGCGTCCGTTCATACCACCGTATGTCAGATAGCCCTCAAACTGAACACAGAATCCCTTTGCACCTTCATACCAGTCCTGACGTTTTGTAGCTATAAAGCCACCCATATTCACGATACCGTCTTTCTTCGCACTCATCGTCATACCGTCAGCATAAGAGAACATCTCCTTTGTGATTTCCTTGATGGTCTTGTCTGCATAACCCTCTTCGCGAGTCTTGATGAAATAAGCATTCTCGGCAAAACGTGCAGAGTCAAAGATTACAGGCTTGCCGAACTTGTCAGCAACCTTGCGCACGTCTTTCAGGTTCTGCATAGAAACGGGCTGTCCTCCAGCTGTATTGTTGGTAATGGTAACAATAACAAAAGGCACCTTGTCGCCATATTTCTCAAGGGCTGCTTCAAGTTTCTTTGGGTCTACATTTCCCTTGAACGGAACTTCAAGCTGTGTGTCCTTAGCGTCATCAACTGTACAGTCGAGAGCCATAGCCTTACGACCTTCGATGTGTCCCTTTGTTGTATCGAAATGTGAGTTTCCTGGAACGACATCACCTTCATGTACAAGATAAGAGAAGAGCACATTCTCAGCAGCTCTACCCTGATGAGTAGGTATAACATACTCAAAGCCTGTCAATCTTGTGATTGTCTCTTTCAGTTTAAAGAAAGAAGTTGCACCGGCATAGCTTTCGTCGCCGAGCATCACTCCCGCCCATTGTCTGTCGCTCATGGCGCCAGTTCCCGAGTCGGTAAGAAGGTCAATATAAACTTGTTCAGCACTCAACTGAAACACATTGTAGTGAGCTTCCTTTATCCATTGCTCACGTTCTTCACGAGTACTTCTGCGGATAGGTTCCACCATCTTGATTTTCCAAGATTCTGCAAAAGGTAATTCCATAGTTTTTCTTTTTAAGTTTTTGGCAACCAACAGGTATGCCTGTGTTATTAGATTTTCGGTTACAAATATAGTAAATGTTTTCCAAACAGAAAATTTTTACAGAAACAAGATTTCGGAATAAGAAGATTTTAACAAATAATAGGTAAACGGGAATACCTACAACTAAGTAGTTTGACAACCCGAAGAACTAAAACAGCATTTCCCATCATTATTTTTAGGTAAATTCGTCGTATTTTATTTACTAAAGATTTCATAAAATTTTGGTATTGTCACATCTTATAAATCTTTATATTTTTGCACTCGAAAATTAAGGATAGCATTCTTATAAGAAAACATCAATAAAGTATATAAACATATAATATAATAAATGAACAAGAATTTACTTCTATTAGGACTTTTGTCCTGCGGACTTTCCTCTTCAGCCTTGGCAGAAGAGACTGCAACCACAAACAAAGGAACAGAGTCTACCATAAAAAGCGAAAGCAATGATGACGACGGCAAAGTGGAAAAACTTGCCAATGCCCTTTCACGTTTCTCTATCGGCGGATATGGCGAGGCTGTTACTTCGCGCAACTTCTACAGCCAGCACTTCAACCGCTACCGTGACCCTGCCACTTACAAGAATGACGACAGCCACGGTCGCTTCGACCTGCCACACGTCACTCTCAACCTCGGCTATGACTTCGGCCATGGATGGACCATGGGTATGGAGATTGAGTTTGAGCATGGCGGCACGGAGAATGCCGTAGAGATCGACGCTGACGAGAGTGGCGAATATGAAGCAGAAACAGAGCGCGGCGGCGAGGTTGCCTTGGAGCAGTTCTGGATAAACAAAGCCTTCTGGGGAGGTAAGTTCAACATCAAGGCTGGTGAGATTATCATCCCTGTCGGAGAAATAAACGCCTACCACATGCCTAACGACTTCTTCTCCGTCTACCGTTCTGAGGGTGAAGCAAAGATGTTACCAAACACATGGCACCAGGTCGGTATATCTCTTTGGGGACGCATCAGCGACTGGCGCTACGAGGCTATCTTCACTTCCGGTCTTGATGCCGAGCGCTTTGGCCACAACTGCTACGTGCATTATGGCGCAACAAGCCCATACGAGTATAAGTTGGGAAATGTATATGCCGGTGCTGCACGCATCGACAACTATTCCATCCCTGGCGTCCGTCTCAGTCTGAGCGGATACTACGGCTACACTTTCAAGAACACGGAGCGCAAGGCAAGTGCCTCTTACGACAAGGTACACGGAGCCTTGGCAATCGGAAGTTTCGGACTTGAGATGAAGCGCTGGAACTGGATAGTACGTGGTAATGCCACATATTCTCATCTTGCCGATGCACAGAAAATGACCACCTTCATGAACGCTTACCCCAAGCACACCCAGCAGGACGGTTCGCCTTCAAAGCACTCTCCTATCGCAAGCAACGCCTACTCTGTAGGTCTTGAGGCTGGCTACAACATATTCTCGCAGATAAGCAGTCTGAGCGACAAGCAGAAGCTTTATCTCTTCGGCCGCTACGAAGACTACAACACCTATGCCGCCGGCAGACAGAAAGTGGCTTACAAATACGACCGTGTCAAGAGAATGGCTGTCGGCGTGAACTACTCTCCTATCAGACAGGTTACAATCAAGGGAGAATACAGCAACCGTTTCCTCAGCCACGGCTACAACAACGAGCCAAGTGTTTCATTGGGAATAACCTACGCAGGATGGTTCCTGAAATAATTTAAAGTTTGGAATGTAATATTAATTCAAGTTTCTGATTTAGACAAGACATTAATTTACCATTACTCACATAAAAAAGAAAACTTAATAATAAACTAAAAATCAAGAAAATGAACAAAATCTTCAAGTATTCAATGATGTTTGCAGCTGCATTGGCTTTCACAATGGGCTTCACAAGCTGTAGCGATGATGACAACGACGAACAAGACGTAACATTCAGCTCCAGCGAGCTGAAGGAAGTCAACGCAGACTATGTTGACAACACTGTTGTTGCAACATACCGCAACCTTGCCGACTATAACAAGCAGCTCGTTGCAGACCTCAACGCTATGTCTGACGATGCCGGTGTTGCAAAGGCTTGCGAGACATGGAAGCAGTCACGTAAATGGTGGGAGTTCTCTGAGGCTTTCCTCTTCGGAGCTGCCGGCGACTATGCTATCGACCCTCACACAGACACATGGCCATTCGACCGCACTCAGTTTGACAAATACATGAGTCTCTATAAGAACGCAAAACTTGGCGAGGAGGGATTTGAGAACGAAACAAACACCATCAACGAGGCTATCGCTACAGGTCAGAACCTTACAGGTTTCCACGCCGTTGAGTATCTTATCTTCCGCGAGGGTCTGCCACGCCACTTCGCTGACATGACTGCAAACGAGATTTACTTCGCAAAGACAGCAGCACAGGATCTCTACCTCAGCTCCTTGAAACTCGTTTCTGCATGGGGCGGCAAGGTTTCTGCTGATGAGCAAGCTCTTCTCGACGAGGTTGAATTCGCGTCTTCCATCAACTATGGCGAGAACTTCAAGAACGCGGGCAACGCCGGTTCTACCTACTCTACCGTTGTACTTGCATCCAAGGAAATAATTGCCGGTGCAAACGACATCATCGGTGAGGTTCGCGACTCTAAGATTGGTGCTCCTGCCACAGGTGAGGACGTCAACTACATCGAGTCTCCTCATGCTCGTAACTCTATCCAGGACTTCTACGACAACATCATGTCTGTAAAGCACGCCCTCTATGGCGGTTGCACAGTTGACGGCACAACTCCTGAGGCAAAGTCTCTCATCGGTGTCTGCCTGAAGAACGACAAGACAAAGGCTGCCGCACAGAACGTTATGACTAACCTTGAGAATGCCCTCTCAAAGATCAGCGGCATGAAGAAGCCATTCGTTCTCTTCTACACAGACCAGACCGCAAGGGATGCAATGGAAGCTCTCGACGGACTGGAGGAATCGTTGAACGCTCTCGACGAGCTGCTCGACTAATCGTCCACAGGCTAAACATCCAAAAGAACATTAAAAATTTAAATAACCGTTGGTGTCTGCCCCAAAAGCAGCCACCAACATTTTACGTTTAACAACAAGCAACATTATGAAACACATCTATTTAGTTCCTGCGTTGTTCTCGGCATTGGCATTAACAGCCTGCACCGATGACGACAATCTCGATGTCCATCTGCCTGAGGCAGAGTATGGCACTCCTAATGAATGGTACTATGCCGGAGGAAAACTCGGTACGACAAGCATTCAGTCTGCATATGCCTATCGTCAGGCTACTCAGGCTGTTGATGATGCTGGTCTCTCATTGAACTTCCAGATTGGTGAGTCCCTCTTCGAGAAAGACTACAACACTTCAAACGACGCTTTCGCCGGACTCGGTCCTGTATATGTGCGCCGCGGTTGTCTCTACTGCCATCCGAACTATGGTCACGGTAAGCGTCAGACTGCCTATCGCGCTGACCAGGACGGCAACGGCTACCTGCTCGTAGTCTACGACAAGAAGACCGATGCCTACATCTATTCCGTAGCCGGAATGCCGCAGACAAAGGCTGTAAAACCGTTCAAGCCACAGATTGACGAGAGCAAGATCAAAATTAAATGGAAGAACTACACCGACGAATGGGGCAACAAGTTCCCCGACGGCGAGACCTACTCGCTCATCTATCCAGAGGTTACCATCCCTGCCGACGCATACTACTCTCCCGTGACGGTGAAACGCGACGGAAAGTATGTGGTTATCCCTGCCGACCAGGTGGCAAGTGAAATCGGCATACGCTTGGAGTCTACCATCGGAATCTACGGCACCGGACTTACCGACGCCATCCCTGAAGACTCCATCACAGCAGAATGGAAGCGACAGAGCAAATACTTCAACTCCGTAGGCAAGACTGACGCCCTGAACCCTGCCTTCTGGAGCCAGGCTGACAATATGTGGAAAGAGGGTGGCTACTACGTGAACAATGCTGGCGACAAGAAGAAGTATGTCCGTCGCTACACCTACGCCCTGAGCCGCGGACCTATCCTCGACGCAGCCGGAGCAAACGCCATCTGGAACATCACGAACGTGACCCGTCCCGACCGCCGCTACCACTACTTGAGCCTCGACGGTACCATCTATGCCAAGTCATCTATGGAAGACCCTGACGTTCAGGCTGGCTTCCCGGAATACATCAAGCAGATTGACCCGAACAACAATCATCCTGATTGGCACACAGCCGACGTGAAGCAGAACATCTACAACTACCTGATGGCCAAGGACCTCGATGCGGAGATGTCAAGCCAACAGTACAAGAACTTCATGATATGGCATCGCGGACTTGCTGTTCCTGCTGCCCGTAACACCAACACCGACCGCTTCAAGCAGGGCATGAAGCTCTTCAAGGAAATCGGATGCGCCAACTGCCACCGTCCGTCATGGACCACCGGCGACGACAACATCCAGGACCCTAACGGCATCTTCAAAAACAACGACATGCCACGCTATCCTCACCAGAAGATATGGCCATACACCGACTTCGTGCAGCACCGTCTCTTCATGGAGAACGACATCCGCACTGGCTGGTGCCGCACCACTCCTCTCTGGGGTCGCGGACTGTCTAAACTCTGTACCGGTGCCGAAGACCGTCTCCACGACTGCCGTGCACGCAACACCATGGAGGCTATCATGTGGCACGGCAACGCCAAGAGTGATGCTCGCTACGCTATCGAGAAGTTCCGCAACCTGAAGAAGGCTGACCGCGACAACATCATATTCTTCATAGAATCAATCTAATGTAATTTATTTGCCACACACTGCCTGCACTTATGTTCATTCATAGGTAGTGTGTGGCATTTTCAAGATATATAATACAAAATACACGTAATGAACAAAATTAAAATACTCGCCATCGTCGCAATGCCGCTTGCATTTACTGCCTGCAGCGACGACCAAACACTTGATCTGGACATTGACAGCAACAAATACAGTAATTACCCCGAAGACTACTTCACGGGAGGCGAACTCGGCACCATACATCAGATTTCATCAAGCTCTTTCGAGCAACCGGCTCCTGCCGTTGAACAGCAGGGACTATCACAGGCTTTCACTCTCGGTGAATATTTCTTTGAAAGACCTTTCACGGAGAATGAGAAACCATTCACAGGACTCGGTCCGCTCTACATCCGTCGCTCATGCATGCACTGCCACATCGGCTACGGCCACGGCAAACGACAGCTAAAATATGATTCAAACACCATCGGCAACGGATACATTCTGATGATTACCGACGAGAACGATATCGTGGTGCAGTCGTTCGGATGGGTTGCCATGGGACAAGCCACAGCTCCATTCAAGCCGCAGTTTGACGAGAAGAAGGTAGACATTGCATGGAACGAATACACCGACCAATGGGGCAACCAGTTCCCCGACGGCGAGAAATACTCACTCATCTACCCCGAAGTAACGCTAAAACCAGGTTGCATATACGGCAAGCTGATAGACAAATGGGGCAACGAGGTACCGCTCTCCAAGGCAAAGGTGCGCTTAGAGTCGTCTATCGGATTTATCGGCAGCGGACTTATTGACGCCATTCCCGACGAGGACATCCTTGACCAATACCGCAGCGAAGGAAAACACGCCACGCTCAATCCCCAGTTCTGGGACAATACGGCAAAGGATTTCGTGAAAAATGCCGACGGCACGCTTGCTGTAGAAAACGGCGGAATAGTATACAAATTTGACTATGCCCTCGACCGTGCATCAGTAATGTCCGATGCTTCGTTCTGGGAGGTGCAAAACGTAACGAGAGACGACTTCCGCTCTCACTACATCCCCAAGGAATATTGGCAGTTTGCTGCTGCTGACCCCGATGTAACAAGCAAGTTCTATCAGTATTACCCACAATGGAACAAGACAGGCGACCCGGCAAAAGACATTATAGCCTTTGGCAACGCCACAGACTTGCCTGTAGAAATGAAGGAGTCTGACTATGTAAACTATATGGTGTGGCACCGCGGAGTGGGCATCCCGGCTGCAAGAAACACTCTCACCGACGACTTTAAAAAGGGTAAGGAACTCTTCACCCAGATAGGCTGCGCAAGTTGTCACCGTCCAAGCTGGACCACAGGAGAAGACAAGATTCGCGACCCCTACGGACGTTTCTCTGCCGAAGACACACGCATGGTGCGCTACCCCAAACAGAAAATATGGCCCTATTCTGACTTCGTGCAACACCGCCTCTTCATGAAGAACGACCTGCGCACAGGATGGTGCAAAACGGCACCGCTGTGGGGACGAGGATTGCAGAGCCTCTGTGCCGGACATTCTGACCGCCTGCACGACTGCCGCGCCCGAAATACTCTCGAGGCCATCATGTGGCACGGATGCATTGGCGAGGGCGGACAGAGCGATGCCCTCTGGGCTGTAAAGAACTTCCGCAACTTGACGAAAGAGCAGCGTCAGCTCGTAATAAAATTTGTTGATTCTATTTAATCTGGAATAAAACAATATTCGTTTTTTAATATAAATGAGAAATCTGAAATTTTCTATCATCATCATTGCAGTGGCAATCATAATAGTGCTTGCCGCTGCAACTATCGTTGAGAGTGTTAATGGTACGCAGTTTGCCCATCAGAACATCTACGGTTCTGTGTGGTTTCTTGCACTCTGGACAGTGTTTACAGTCGTTGCCACGGCTTACATCCTTAAAAGAAAACTATACAGGCGGATAAATGTGTTCCTTATCCATGCCTCCTTCCTCATAATCCTCCTCGGCGCCCTCCTCTCGTGGACCACTGCCCAGAGCGGCACCATACACCTCCGTCTCGGCGAGGCAACAAACGTAATGAAGACCACCGAGGGAAAGTCTGTAGACCTTGGCTTCAAGGTGGCTCTGAAAACGTTCCGCATGGACTGCTACCCAGGCACGGACGCTGCCATGGACTACGTTACGGAGATTACGACAAGCGATGAACTGCTCGAAATCTCAATGAACAAAATCGGCTACTACCACGGCTTCCGCTTCATGCAGTCGGGCTACGACAGCGATATGCAGGGTTCTATCCTCGGTGTCTACCACGACCCGTGGGGCATCGCCGTCACATATCTGGGTTACGCCCTGCTACTTATATCGCTCATTGCCACACTCTTGGGCAAAGGCACCAAGATGCGGCAGCTCTACAGAAAGGCCACTGCCGGCAATGTCCTCAAGGTGGCAGCCGTAGCTGTCGTCATGGCTCTCTCGCCCCTCTTCTCCCTAAACTCACAGGCGCAGGAAAGGATAAACATCGATAGCCATGTGGCTGACGGATTCGGAAGAGTCTGCGTGCTCTACAACAGCCGCATCACGCCGATAAACACTGTTGCCGTGGACTTCGTCACCAAGCTCTGCGGAAAGCCCTCGTGGGACGGGCTATCCTCTACGGAGGTATTCTGCGGATGGATGTTCGACGTGCCCTACTGGGAAACGGTAAAGATGATAGAGATAAAGGACAAAAAAGCGCAAGAACTGCTCGGACTGAACGGCAAATGGGCTTCGTTCAATGATTTCTGGGATGAATACAACGAATACAAACTGGATAAACCACTGAAGGAGGCTCTGCGGAAGGGCGACACGAAGATGCAGAAAAGCCTGCGCGACGCCGACGAGAAGTTCAATATCGTGCGCATGCTCTACGGCGGCGAGATGCTGAAGATTTTCCCCTACCGCCAGGCTGACGGCAAATACAAATGGTTTGCACCCGGACAGTCCCTCGGCAACATAAATCTGAACGAGCAGGAACTCACCTTCGTGCGCAAGTCGATGGACTATCTTGCCGAGAGCATCATCACGGGCGACAACTCTCGTGCAAGCGAGATCGTGAAGAAGATTTACAGTTATCAGCACGTGAAGGCAAAAGGCGTGATCCCCTCTAAATTCTTGATTTACGCCGAAGTATTCTACAACAAGTTGAATGCCCTGCGTCTGCCCACGATGCTCTATCTCGCCCTCTCGCTGCTGCTCAGCGTGGCGTCTACTATTGCGTTGAATCAGAAGAAAAGAAAGATTGCCTCGATGGTAACCCTGTGGCTCACCGCCATAATGATCCTCCACACCTCGCTGCTACTCCTGCTGCGCTGGATGGTTTCAGGCCATCTGCCGATGTCAAACGGCTTCGAGACGATGCAGTTTATGGCATGGGCAACGCTCCTGCTCACACTATTCATGGGCAAGCGTTTCATGCCGGTGAAAAACTTCGGTCCGCTGCTCTCGTCGTTCGCCCTTCTCGTGGCAATGATAACCGACGGCAATCCGCAAATCACGCAGCTCATGCCTGTGCTGCAGTCACCTCTGCTCTCCGTCCACGTAATGGTGATTATGTTCTCCTACGCCCTCTTCGGCCTTATGGCACTCATCGCCATACAGGGAATCTGGGCCCACCGTTGCGGCAACCTTCCAAAGGAGGAGCAGCTTGCCGCCATGTCCGGTTTTCTCATCTACCCCGCCGTCAGTCTCCTTGCCGTGGGCATCTTCATAGGAGCCGTATGGGCAAACGTCAGCTGGGGTCGATACTGGAGCTGGGACTCCAAAGAGACATGGGCTCTCATCACGATGCTCATCTATTCTGCCCCTCTCCACAGCGACCTGAAATGGCTGCGAAGACCTCTCCACATCCACATCTACATGCTGTTGGCATTCCTCAGCGTACTAATGACATACTTCGGAGTGAACTATTTCCTCAGCGGCATGCACTCTTATGCATAAATCTGTAAGTGGTGGACATTAACATAAAAATGGGAAACGCAGGCTGCATACTTCATCAGTCTGCGTTTCTTTTCGTCTATAACTTCTTGCCTTGCCGTTAAGAACATCTACTATCATGTTGCAGCAATGATTTTTCTGTTTATCGCTGTATATAAGTGGCACATCGTAACAAATATGGCTCATCCGATATTTGGAGTGATGTAAACAGGAGATTGTTTGAAATTATAGCTACAATATCACGTGTACAACTTTTTCTTAGCCAGTAGACTTTATCCAAC
>OOCQ01001045.1_pt1 | contig 19273 bp, 17 predicted proteins | sample 1671121 | NCBI WGS metagenome assembly OOCQ01 (sample SAMN06348124, study PRJEB24527) | human gut metagenome | biome: human gut; feature: ankylosing spondylitis patient; material: feces | host: Homo sapiens | place: China | collected 2015-10 | reverse complement strand
TTGAAAGAAAATCCCGGAAATTCTAGGAAGTTTCAATAAAAAAGTGTATCTTTGCTGAAAAAATAAGCTATGCGGATTTTTACAGAACAAACATTAAAACAATATATAGAATCCCATCCTAAGTCAAAGGTTGCATTGCAAGAATGGACTTCTATCGTTAGGAAAAGTAAATGGAATTCTTTTGCCGATGTTAAAGCTACATTTAATAGTGTTGACAACGTTGGTAATCAGCATTATAATTCTTGATTATGGATAAGATAGAAAATATGGAGCAATATCAATGGGCGGTAAATAGAGTGGAGGAATTGCTTCCATTGGTTGACGATTCCACTCCTCTTGATGATGCCAATAGTGTAGAACTGGAAAAATTATCCAATTTGGTAGCTGATTATTCAGACCTTCATTTTGCTATAGGTACTCCTACTTTATCTGAAATTCTAAAGCTTAGAATGGAAGAAATGGGACTTTCTGTTGCAAAATTAGCAAAGATCTTAGGAGTTACTCCTTTGAATATAAAGGCTTATCTTTCTGGTTCGGAAGAGCCAACATTAAGTGTTGGTCGTGAGATTAGTCGCCGTTTAGGTGTTGATGCCAATTTAGTGCTGGGTTTATCTTGACCTCACTTCCTATACCCCTATACCTCTTCCTTGCCTTCTTTTGAAAGAAAATCCCGGAAATTCTAGGAAGTTTCAATAAAAAAGTGTATCTTTGCAGCAGATTGGTAGAATCTAAAATAATAATTTATGGGTAGATACATCAACCCCTTTACCGACTGGGGCTTCAAGCGTCTCTTCGGTCAAGAGTTCAGCAAGGACTTGCTGATTAATTTTTTGAACGACTTGTTTGAAGGTGAGTTTCGAATCAAGGACGTAACATTCAAGGATAAGGAACAGCTTGGAGATTCTAATGATCTCCGTGGCTGCATCTTTGATATCTATTGTGTTACCGACGATGATAAACATTTCATCGTCGAGATGCAGAACAGATGGGTACCCTTCTTTGTGAACCGTTCCATCTACTATGCTAGTAAGGCTTTTGTTGCCCAGCGCAAGAAGTTTGATGAAGCTGGTGTCCGCACTGCTGTTTTATATCAGTTTGTGCCGGTTTATGTGGTTTGCATCATGAATTTTATGCCAAGGGAGCAGGAGATGACAAAGTTTAGGACAGACGTTGCTTTGAGGGAGAAGTCTTGTGACTCTATGTTTTCTGATAAGCTTCGTTTCATCTATCTTTCTCTTCCCTTCTTTGATAAGAGTGAGGAAGAATGCGAGACTGGTTTTGAAAAATGGATTTATGTATTGAAGTATATGGAAGTATTGGAAAGATTGCCGTTTACGGCGCAGAAGAAGATATTTGATCATCTTGCAAAATTGGCAGATGTTCGTTGCCTGAGTAGTGAGGAACAGGAAAAATACGATGAAAGTATTAAGGCTATTGACGATTACTACTCCGGCCTTTATGGCTCTTATGTTGATGGTGAGGAAAAGGGAATAGCTAAAGGAATTGCTAAAGGAATGGCTAAAGAAAAGATAGACACAGCTTACCGCCTTTTGTCAATGGGTCTTTCTGAAGCGCAAGTATCAACGGCCACAGAACTTCCGCTGGAAGAAATTCAGAAAATGAGAAAATAAGAACTGACATTGAAAAATTGATTATATGTATTGAAGTATATGGAAATGGATGAAGTATTTAAAAATTTGCCTTTAGTAGAACAGAAGAAGATGCTCGATCATCTTGCAAAATTGCCAGATGTTCGTTTCTTGAGTAGTGAGGAGCAGGAAAAATACGATGAAAGTATTAAGGCTATTGACGATTACTACTCTGGTCTCTATGGCTCTTATGTTGATGGCGAGGAAAAGGGAATGGCTAAAGGAATTGCTAAAGGTCGTGCGGAAGGTCGTGCGGAAGGTCGAGCAGAAGGTCGAGCAGAAGGTGAACTTTCTAAAGGTTTGGAAGTTGCCCGTAACATGTTGGCAATTGGTATGCCTTGGTCTCAAATCGTGCAATTAACTGGATTAAAAGAAGACCAGCTGAAGCAACTTCAGTCGTAGTGTATGTACATTACCCACTAGGCGTTTCTCTTAGTATAAGTTACCCGTTAGGCACTCCGCAGGATCTGCAATCCGGCGTTATAAAATGTCCTAACCTTTTTATGCATTGCGGATTTGCAATCCGCATCAATCAAAACATAAGAAGATGGCAAGATTTATAGACCCACGTGTCGATTGGGCTTTCAAGCGAATCTTTGGAAGCGAGGACACTAAAGAATGTCTGATAACATTCCTCAACGGACTGTTTGAAGACGAGTTGGTAATCAAGGACGTGACGTTTGCCAAGACCGAAAAACTTGGCTTGCGCCCCGATGACCGTGGTGTGGTGTTCGATGTCTATTGCGTCACAAACGAGGGCAAGCATATCATCGTTGAGATGCAGAAGAAAGAACAGGAATACTTTGCCGACAGGGCATTGTATTACACGGCACGTGCCATTGTGCAGCAGGGCGTTCGTGGAATCTGGGACTATCATTTGGCTCCTGTCTATACGGTGTGTTTCATGGATTTCGTGTCGGAAAGTCCGATGCTAAAAGAGTTTCGTACCGACTTGGTGCTTACCGATTTGCAGACACGCCAGCGAGTGTCCGACAGGATGCGTATTGTTTACCTCCAACTGCCATTGTTCGACAAGCATACGGAGGCAGAGTGTATGGATATATTTGATTGTTGGATTTATATAATGAAGAATATGAACATGTTTGAGCAGATGCCATTCAGCGAGAAGTATCCAGTCTTCCGCAAGTTGGCAGAGATAGGCGACCTCCGAAAGCTCTCCCGCGAGGAACTTGAGCTTTATGACGAGGACATCAAGAATATGCGTGATATATATGCCACCAGAAAGTTTGATGAGAAGAGAGGTATGGAAAAAGGAATGGCGAAAGGTATGGAAATAGGTATGGCGAAAGGTATGGAAAAAGAAAAGCTAGCCACAGCTCACCGCCTTCTATCAATGGGCCTTTCAGATGAGCAAGTATCAACTGTCACCGAGCTTCCACTGAAGGAAATCCAGAAAATGAGAAAAAAATAGAATAAATACAACGAGTTCTTAAGCATGTGCTTAAAAGGGTCAAAAGAGGACAAGGCTGAATTTAAGCAGCATCTTGTATCAATCTTGTGGACAGGTAGGATAGACAAAGCCATCAAATATCTAGAATCGCTTAAACTTGCAAACATCAAAAAAGCCATCAGGGTGATAGAATTAAAGGAACAGAGTGGAAAAGGCAAATGATATTGTCGTTGCCACTCGCCAGAAACACAATGGCATGTCATGGTCAAAAGCTGGAAGTAGTGCTTTGGCAATCATTACTGCTGCAAGGATCAATGGTGAGTTAGAAAATTGGATGGCAACGGGAGAGGTGAAATTCAAGATGGTCGGATAGCCATTTCAACCGTACAGGTCGCAAAAGTCCTTAATCAAACCGTTAAGCGTAACATAGAGCGATTTCCCAACGATTTTCGTTTTGAATTGAGTAAAGAAGAATGTTTGAGGTCACAAATTGTGACCTCAAACGGCAGAGGTGGTAACCGATACTCAACTTATGCCTTTACAGAACAAGGCGTGGCAATACTTAGTAGTGTCCTTCGTTCGAAAATAGCTGTAGAAACATTCCGTTTATCACATGACCGCTTTCTTTGCATAGATGATGACGTTTATCATATAGGTGCTTCTATCAAGGATCTTCCGGGAGCCGCCTATTTTCTTTTTTGCGCTAACCCACAACATTTCCACCTAAACATTTGGAGGTTACGAGGAAAAGTCGTAACTTTGCCACCAACTAATAAAGACAAGGCATGACAGAAACAGAAATTAAGCAAATGCTTGCCCAAGGCGAACGACTTACCCTGGAATGCAAAAAAGCAAAGACGGAGCTCCCAAAATCTGTTTGGGAGTCATATTCCGCTTTTGCCAACACTATTGGTGGCTATATATTATTAGGTATTGACGAAAATAGAAAAGAAACGGATGTTGCCAAACGTTTTACTATCATCGGAGTTGACAATATCCCTAAGATTATCTCTGATTTATGGAACACCATTAATAGTAACAAAGTAAATAGAAATATTTTGCTAGACTCAGATGTAGAGATAACTACAATAGACGGGAAATCTATTGTATGTATCCACGTGCCACAAGCAGATTGGCGAATGAAGCCTGTCTTCTTGAATGAAAATCCTTACAAAGGTTCCTTCAAGCGCAACCATGAAGGTGATTACCATTGCACAGAAATGGAAGTAAGAGCCATGATTCGTGATGCTAACGAAGATGGTAATGACGGAGGATTACTAGATGGTTTTACTCTGGATGACATTGATACAAATACGCTCCATGGTTACCGTAATCAATTCTGAATACTAAATGCCGACCATGATTGGAACGATAAGGACGATAAAGAATTCTTGCGACTTTTAGGTGGATATACTAAGAATAGACAAACAGGAAAAGAAGGACTGACGGTAGCAGGCCTAATGATGTTTGGAACAGGGTTAGCCATAAGGGAGCGATTTGGAAATTTTCGCATGGACTATCTCGACATGAGCCATCTAGAAGGGGAGGAAAGATATAGAGACAGACTAACTTACGATGGGCGTTGGGAGAACAACTTGTATCAATTCTAAGTTGACATTCGACTTACCTCACCCTTTTCATATGGAAGGTTATCAGCGTGTAGATGACACACCACAAATGAAAGCTGTAAGAGAAGGATTTACCAACTCGATTATTCACTCTGACCTATTCTTGGATAGTGGTATCTTAAGGATAGAAAAGCATGATGACTGCCTATGCTTACGAAATCCTGGAAATTTGAAACTTCCGATAGAAAACATCTATGAAGGTGGGGTTTCAAAAGCACGCAACCCAAGAATACAGAATATGCTCCGTATGATAGGATATGGTGAGAATATAGGTTCTGGATTTCCAAAAATTATCTCTGCTTGACAAAAGGCAGGTTGGGGTAAGCCTGAATTAATAGATAAATACGAGTTACAAGAAGTAGAACTACGATTACCTATTCCTAATGAAACTGGTGGTCAAACTGGTGGTCAAACTGGTGGTCAAACTGGATCACCAAAAACAATTGAAAAAGTTTTTGAATTAATAAAAGACAATCCGTATATAACAAGACAAGAACTCGTGGACAAAATAGGTATCAAAGCAAGTGCAATACAAAAACACATAGAAAAGCTAAAGGCTCAAAAAAGAATAGAGCGTGTTGGTTCTTCTACATTTGGAGGCCATTGGGACATCAAAGAATAAATAATCCTTCGTCTCATCATCAAAACAACAATATTCAATAGGCGGCTCTCCCAATCCGAGAGCCGCCTTTTTTTCTTTATCGTTATCCTTCTTTGTTGAGACAAATCAAGCATCGTGTTTCTTTTGCCCAACAAAAAGCCATGTACGCAGCAAACGAGGAGTTGCTCCGTATGAATTGGGACATCGGTGAAATGCTTACCAAAAGCCAAGAGGCTGATGGTTGGGGCAAGAAGACTCTACAGCGCCTAGCTGTAGATCTTAAGAATGAGTATCCTGAAAGGAAAGGATTCTCCGTAAGAAACATGCAGTGCATGATGCAGTTCTATAATGAGTATAACAAGGAGCTGACAATGGTTAAAGTTGGAAATATCCCAATTACGCAATCAATGATTGCGCAATTGAAAAATAATGTAATAACATTCAATGGGCGGCTCTCAATTCCGGGAGTCGCCTATTTTTTCTTTCTCCTGCCCCTTTTCAAGTATTTTTTCCCTAAAACCTTGGAAGTTATGAGGAAAAGTCGTATCTTTGCAGAAGAAAAGCTATAAAAAAGAAATTATGGGACATCAAGAAGATATTGTAAAAACAGAAAGTAAAATCATTATCATCAGGGATACGCAAGTTATCCTTGACAGAGATGTTGCTGAATTATATGGAGTAGAAACCAGAGAAATCAACCAAGCACTAAGGAACAACCCTAAAAAGTTTCCTCCAGGTTATGTTATTGAGTTGAATGGCAGCGAGAAAGATGAACTGATCAAAAATTTTGATCGGTTCAATAAACTCAAGCATTCCACTGTTGCTCCACATGCTTTTACCGAGCAAGGACTTTATATGCTTGCCACTATTCTGAAAGGTGATTTAGCCATCAGTACAACTATTGCCATCATTGATACTTTCACTCAACTTCGCAAATTGGCAAGAACTATAGATAAGGTGAATGAAGATGCAAAGGAGCATGGTATTTTACCAGACAAAGCAACAGAAGGTAAGATACAAGCTGCCATGAACGAAGTCTTCGCAGATAAGCTGCCATTAAAAATGCGCAGATTGACTTTTGGGGTAAATTTAGGAGTGCTGAAATTTTCTATAGAAACCACAAGAGAATCCAAAGAATAAAACAATATAAAAAGGAGGAAAGAATATGAACATGTTTGAACAGATGCCATTCAGCGAGAAGTATCCAGTCTTCCGCAAGTTGGCAGAGATAGGCGACCTCCGAAAGCTCTCCCGCGAGGAACTTGAGCTTTATGACGAGGACATCAAGAATATGCGTGATATATATGCCACCAGAAAGTTTGATGAGAAGAGAGGTATGGAAAAAGGAATGGCGAAAGGTATGGAAATAGGTATGGCGAAAGGTATGGAAAAAGAAAAGCTAGCCACAGCTCACCGCCTTCTATCAATGGGCCTTTCAGATGAGCAAGTATCAACTGTCACCGAGCTTCCGCTGAAGGAAATCCAAAAATTGAAGGAACAAAATAGCTTTACAAGTTAAATACAGTGAAAATATCTCTTAAGGAAAGATTTTATTTCCCTTAAGGAAAAGAATAAATATCCTTAAGGGAAAATATTCAACCTCTACTTTCCCCATTTTACGGGAGTTTCTTCTTGATTGTCTTTTACCGGAATATTATTTACATAGCATAATATATGCCGGCAGAATGATGGAAGGTCTATGATGAGATTCCCCCTCTCACCAGCCACTTCGCAAAGAAGCGGTCACTTACCAAATACCCTTTTGGGGTCTTGCTAACCAGCTGCTTATCCACCAATGCCTTTAATGCCGTCTTCACGCTGCTTGTGGCTGGAAGATGGTGGGTGCTGATAAACTGCTGACTCAAAGGCGAAGATACCAGGCTCTCACTAGCTATCGCCAGCAACAGCATCTGCTGGTTCTCCGTAAGCCAGGCACAATAGTTCTGATAAGCCATCGCCTGCTCCTCTATCAATTCCTGAATCACCTCGTCCACCAACAACTTCGTTATCCCGGAAGAACCATGCTCGTAAATGCCATGCAATATCGCCTGCACATACCAGGTTACACTGTCCGACTGCTGATAAATATAAGAAAAGACGGATTCGTCTATCACCCTATGCTGGGATGACAACAGGCGATTGGCAAACTCCCGATACACCGGCTCTTCGATGCAGGGCAAAGACAACACCAGCGAACTCTGGAAGAATGGACGATTTGCCGAAAGGAACATCTCCTGCATCATGTGCTGCTGACTGCCCGAAAACACGAAATACACATTCGGCAAGAACTGGATATAAGAACGAATCATCGCCTCTACCCCATCCTCCGGATAACTTAATATCTGCTGAAACTCATCAATAGCGATATAGCATCGCTTTCCCGACTGCTTCAAATACTCGAAGATTCGCTTCAAACTCTCCCTTCCCTCGCTCGGCTTCAAATCCAAAGAAAAGGTTGGAATACCGGTTAATTCATCTATCGTCAAGGTAGGTCGCCAACTGCTGAAGAACTCCTGTACCTTTCGGAGAGCAGATTGTGAAACCGTATCCAGTTTTCCGATGATTTCAGAAGCCATCAGTTGCACCATCTGCTCCAGGTTCTTGGTGGCAAAGATGTCGAGATAAAAACACTTCACCCCTTCATATTGCTCCTCCATCTGATGGAAGACATGATGTATCAATCCCGTCTTGCCCATACGGCGAGGAGCGACAAGCGTGATATTACGCTCGTTATGCAGCGTAGAAATCATCTTCTCGGTTTCTTTCTGGCGGTCGCAGAAATATTCGGCGCCCTTATAACCATATACTACAAAAGGATTGTTCAATGTTGCCATATTATTGCTTTAATCTTATTATTTTCGTTACACTTACAGCCATTGCGCTTTTTACGCAACGCAAATTACGCAATAAAAAACGAGATAGCCAAATGTTTTCTAGTTTTTTAATAATAATTATCTCCTAAAGCCGCATCTGATGCGTAGACAATGAAAGCAAAAATGCAAACGATTGCGCAAATCATTTGATTGATTTACTGCTTATTTACGCATACCTATTGGATTAAATCGTAACTTTGCAACGGGCAAAGGAAAGCCGAACGAATGGCTAAACTACTACCCCATGAACAAAATAAATGAAACAACTAACTCTTGAATTATGAAGAAAATATTCACTACTCTTGCAGCCGTATTGGCAAGCGTAAATATGTTCGCACAGGGTTGGCCAGCCAACTATAGCGGCGTGATGCTCCAGGGATTTTACTGGGATTCCTACTTCGACTCAAAATGGACTAACCTCGAAGCACAGGCTCCTGAACTGAGTAAGTATTTCAACCTCGTATGGATTCCGCAGAGCGCCAACTGTGGCGGAGATAAATCAATGGGTTACGACGACCTCTACTGGTTTACCAACTACAACAGCTCTTTCGGAAACGAAAAGGAACTCCGCAGCCTCATCCAAACTTTTAAATCCAACGGCATCGGAACCATCGCCGACGTGGTTATCAACCATCGCAAAAATGTATCCAACTGGGTGGATTTCCCTGTGGAAACCTACAAGGGTGTAACTTACGAGATGAAATCCACCGACATCTGCGCCAACGATGACGGAGGCAAAACCAAGGAATGGGCTGACGAAAACGGCTACAAGCTCAGCAGCATTTACGATACCGGCGAAGACTGGGGCGGCATGCGCGACCTTGACCACAGCAGCCAGAACGTGCAAACCATCGTAAAGGCTTATCTCGACATGCTCCTCAATGACTTCGGCTACGCCGGATTCCGTTACGACATGGTGAAGGGATACAGCGGCAAATACACGGGCATCTACAACGATGCTACCAAACCTACTTATTCCGTAGGAGAATATTGGGATGGAAATGTATCTGTAGTCAAGAACTGGCTCAACGCCACCAAGGTGAATGACCAGATAACAAGTGCTGCCTTCGACTTCCCTATCCGCTACGTGGTGCGCGATGCCATCAAAGCCAACTGGTCAACCGTAAAGACCGATGGCTTGGCTAACGACCCAGCTTACAAGCAGTATGCCGTTACCTTCGTGGAGAATCACGATACGGAATATCGCTCAGCCGGCGAACAGCAGGACCCTATCCGCAAGGATACCCTGGCTGCCAATGCCTACATTCTGGCTTCGTGCGGAACCCCATGCGTATTCTACAAGCACTGGATTGACTGCAAGCAGGATATCAAGGCAATGATCAACGCACGCCAGCTGGCTGGCATCACCAACACCAGCAATACCACCTTCAATGCCTACAAAGGCAATGGCTACAACGGCATCATGACCGTAGGCACGAAGGCTTCGCTCATCGCCATCGTGGGGCCTAACGCCAACAAGTTTGCTGCGCCTAATTCATACGCCGAACTTCTGAACGGCTACCACTACCGCTACTTCATGCCTAAGAAGGCAAACGTGGCTTGGGTTGATTTGGCTTCGGGTGATTACGAAGGCGTGATGAAGGCAAAGCTCGTGGCAGTAAGCAACGAGGATAATGCGCAGCTGGTTTACACCACCGACGGCACCGAACCTACAGCCAGCAGCAAGAAGGCAAAAAGCGGCGAAGAACTGGAGATTCCTTTCGGCGAGACAACCCTGAAAGTGGGCTTGCTGATAGATGGCGTTGTGAGCGGCGTGCTGACCCGTACTTACAAGGTAGAAAAGCCTGCAGCCTTCGAGCCATACGATATTACCGTTTATGCCAATGCCGACCAGGTGGGCTGGACCAGCGGTTTCAACTTCTGGGCATGGTGCGACAGTCCTAACGAGAACCTGACCGCTTCGGGTAAATGGCCTGGCGACAAGGTTACCCAGAGCAAGGAGATTGAGGGAAAGAAGTGGTTCTACCAGACTTACAAGATCAAGAGCAAAAGCTACATGGTTTCCTTCGTATTCAGCACAGGCACAGGTTCTCCACAGACCGTAGATTTTGCAAATATAAATAAGGATACTTACCTGGAGATTCAGAACGAGAAGAATGGTGCGAAGTATAAGATTAAGGATGTTACAGCCGACATGCCATCTACCGGCATCAGCCATCCTATCATCGACAACAACGCCCAGAACGACCCATCCTGGTACACCCTGAGCGGTATGAAGATGACAAAGAAGCCATCACAGGCTGGCATCTACATTCATCAGGGCAAGAAGCAGGTGATCAAATAAGATAAAAGAAATAAAATCAGATAGATACAAAATAGGTGTATTCCGAGAAGAATCGGAATACACCTATTTGTATTTTATCATATCTTTATCCACAGACTTAATCCACATTTCGCTTAATCTTCAATGTCTGGTCGCAATATTCTATCACGGCGGGACGATGGGTGATGAAGATGATGGTCTTATCATGCGATGAAAGGATATTCTGAAGAAGCTGACGCTCGGTTTCCGGATCGAGCGCACTGGTAGCCTCATCGAAGAGCATGATGCTGCGATTACGCAGAAGACTCCGGGCAATGGCGATGCGCTGCGCCTGTCCCTCACTCAATCCGCCACCCTGTTCGCTACACAGGGTATCGAGTCCATCTGGCAAATCAAAAACGAAGTCGGCACAACTCTGATGCAACGCTGCCCGCATCTCCTCGTCGGTGGCACCAATCTTGCCCAATCGCAGATTATCACGGATGGTACCGCTCATCAGCGTGTTGCCCTGCGGCACATACACGAAGTTGCAACGATGCAAAGGCGAAAGCTCTGCCTGATTCCTGATTTCATCTCCCACCTTATTATATATAGTCACCTTTCCTTCCTGCGGATGGAGCAAGGCAAGAATCAGACGAATCAGCGTAGTCTTTCCCGAACCCGTTTCTCCCAATATCGCCGTACACGAACCCGGACGGAAATCGAAACTGAGATGATGGATGATGTTGCGCACCTGCTGGCGCTGGCTATCCGAAAGTTCATCCTTATCGTAGGCATAGGAAATATCATCGAGACGGATGCCACAAGGCGCCGACATCTGGAGAGGTTCACCCTGCTCTTCCAGCGGATTCTCTTCCAATTCCATCAATCGCTCGGCAGCAGTAAACACGCCCACGAAGGCAGGTGCCAGTTTGGTAAGATTACGTGCCGGCGTCTGTATCTTGTTTACCAATTGCAGAAAGGCGGTCATGCCACCAAAGGTAAGGGTGCCTGCTCCCATGCGCAAGGCTGCCCAGAGGAAGGCTACAAGATAGCCCAGGGCAAAGCCGAAGTTCAAGAAGAAATTACTCAACACATTGGACTTGGTACGCATCATCACATTGCCCCGCAACCGGCGCTGGGTTTCCTCCAGTTTCTCCACCATCGGCTCCTCCGCCTGCAAGGTCTTCACGAGCATGCGATGCTGGATGGTTTCCTGCAAGACACTCTGTACCTGACTGTCGGAATCGCGCACCAAGCGGGTGAGGTATCGCATCTTGTTCATATAGATTTTGCTGAATGCCAGGAAGATAGGAATCATGATGACGATGACGACGGACAGCATCTTATCCATGGAGAAGAGATAGAAGAAGGCACCGAGGAACATCGCCAGCACACCCAGGGTGTTGGGCAATGTTTCCGTAAGGAAATCAACCACCTTGTTCACATCGTTCTCCAGGCGGTTGAGCACATCGCCCGAATGCATCTTCTCCCTGCCGTGCCACTCGGAACGCAGGATGCGATTGAGCATGCGCTGCTGCATGCGGTTTTGCGCCCTGATGCCCAACACGTTGCGAATCCAGATGCTTCCTACGCTCAAGGCGAAGTCGCAGAGAATCAGCAATCCCATCAAGCCCACCGCCCAATAGACATTGCCCTCTACGGAATGGGAGGCAACATCAATAGCACGCTTCACCGCCCATACCTGCGCCAGGCTCACGCCCACCGAAAGTAAGCCCATAGCAGCATTGAGGACAGCCTGCAGGCGGTTGCCCTTCCATACCACCCAGAGCCACACCAGCAGCATCTTGGCAGAATACTTGAATTTCGGAAGCTTGATTACTTTGAACATTGAACTTTGAACTTTATGATTACTCTTGTGGGGGATTTCTTCTTGCTATCTCCTTGCTACCTTTTTGCTATCTTTGTCGCTGGTCAGCACCCCACATCAGTTTCTCTCGGAGTGTGGAGAAGTAACGCTGGTTGCGCTGCTTCACTATCTTGATGGTATGCGGTGCCTTGCGGATGACGAGGCGGGTCTGCTCCGTCATACGCTCGCTGCGGCCATCGATGGCTACGAGATAGTTGTGGCTGCGGCTTTCCACATCGAGCACAATCTCTGCCGTATCGTTGATAACGATAGGACGGATGTTCAAGCTGTGGGGTGCCACAGGAGTTAAACAGAAACTGCCGCTCTGCGGAATGATGATAGGTCCGCCATTAGAGAGGTTGTAGGCGGTGGAACCCGTAGGCGTGGAAACTATCAAGCCGTCCGCCTGATAGGTAACCAGAAACTCGCCATCCACCTGCGTGCGGATGGAAATCATGGAAGCATCATCACGCTTCAACACGGCGATATCGTTCAGGGCAAAAGGATAACCTGCCAGGATGCCGCCCTCAGGCTGCACCTGCAGCACGGCATGCTCCTCTATCTTACATTCGCCCGCATAAAGACTGTCGAGTGCCGACTCTATCTCGCTAGGAAGTACGTCGGCAAGAAAACCCAGCCGGCCCATGTTCACACCGATGATAGGCGTACCCTTGGCACCCACCCGGCTAGCCGCCTTGAGGAAGGTGCCATCGCCACCCATCGAGATGACGTAATCCACATCGAAGTTGTAATCTTCAAAGACACCTGCCGCCCTTACCTCCTGGTGCTCCACCTTGGTGAGGAAGTCGTAGAAGAGACTTTCGATATACACTTCTGCATCCTTTTTGTTGAGGTAAGAAAGGATTCTCATGATGGAAGCCGACTTCTTAGCCTGGTATTCATTGCCAAATATTGCGAATTTTAAATGTTGTTGTGCCATTTATTTTGTTATTTCAATTATTATTCTTACTTTTGCAAAGGTAATAATATTAATCGAATAATACGACAAAAAAATAAAAATTATGGCAAAGGTATATGAATTTCTTGCTAATGGCTTCGAGGAAATCGAAGGATTGGCTCCTGTTGACATCCTCCGCAGAGGTGGTGTTGAGGTAAAAACCGTGAGCATTACGGGTAGTGAATGGGTGGAAACCGCACATGGCATCACCCTGAAGGCTGACCTGAAGTTTGAGGATGTAGCCAGTTTTGAGGATGCCGACATGCTGCTTCTCCCAGGCGGAATGCCAGGCAGCACCCACCTGAACGAGCACGAGGGTGTGCGCCAGGCGCTCATCGCACAGCACAAGGCAGGCAAGCGAATTGGTGCCATCTGCGCTGCTCCTATGGTTCTGGCAAGCACAGGCATCCTGGAGGGTAAGAAGGCTACCTGCTATCCAGGTTTCGAGCAGTATTTCGGCGAGAACACCGAATACACCGCTACCCTCTTCCAGGAAGATGGCAACGTGATTACGGGCGAAGGTCCTGCCGCTACCCTTCCATACGCCTACAAGATATTGAGCTATTTCGTAAGCAAGGAAACAGTTGCAGCCTTGCAGGATGGCATGATGTATGATCATCTCATGGAGAGCAAGTAAGCCCTATAAACTATAAATTATAAACTATTAATTGGTATCACCGTGGATTACGTAATCATAGTAGCCGGAGGCAAGGGTCTCCGCATGGGAAGCGAGATTCCCAAACAATTTCTGCCAGTGGCAGGCAAACCTATCCTGATGCGCACCATCGAGCGCTTTCATGAGTACGACCCAGAGCTGAGCATCATCCTGGTTCTGCCAGAGAGCCAGCAGGCATACTGGCACCAACTCTGCGAGGAGTATCACTTCAACATCAAGCACCAGATAGCCAATGGCGGTGAAACCCGCTTCCATTCTTCCAAAAACGGACTGGCACTCATCCCAGACAACGAGGATGGCGTAGTGGGCATCCACGACGGCGTTCGCCCATTCGTATCTAAAGAGGTTATCGAGGAATGCTTCGAGACGGCACGCGAGGAATACGCTGCCATCCCTGTATATGCCGTGACAGATACCCTGCGCTACATCGACCAGCACGGAGGCGGCAAGAACGTGCTCCGCAGCGACTACCGTGTGGTGCAGACACCTCAGACCTTCGATATAGGACTGGCGAAACAGGCATTCAACCAGGAGTACAAGGAGCAGTTCACCGACGATGCATCGGTGGTAGAAAGCCTCGGCTGTCAGGTGGCAATGGTAGAGGGAAATAGAGAGAACATCAAGATTACCACCCCATTCGACATCAAGATTGCCGAAGCATTGCTCAACGAAAAATAAAATTATTAATTGTAAATTATAAATTATTAATTGTAAATTATATGAGTAGTATTCTAGATCAAGACATCAAGTTCCTGCCCAACGTGGGACCCAAGACGAAAGAGATACTGAGCAAAGAGCTTGGTATCAACTCTTATGGTGACTTGCTGGAATACTTCCCATATAAATACGTAGATCGTTCGAAGATATTCCACATCAGCGAGCTCACCCCCGACATGCCATACGTGCAGATTAAGGGAAAGATTCTGAGTTACGAGGAGAGAGACACGGGCAAGCGCAACAGCATGCTGGTGGCTCACTTCTCGGATGGCTACGGCGTGGCAGACCTCATCTGGTTCCGGGGCACCCAATACATTCTGAAGAACTTCAAGGTGGGCACCGAATACATCGTCTTCGGAAAACCATCGGTCTATGGAGGCCGCTTCCAGTTTACGCATCCCGACATGGATGATGCCAGCAAACTGCAGGTTACGGAGATGGGCATGCAACCCTTCTACGGCATGACCGAGATCATGAAAAAGCGTGGCTACTCTTCACGAAGCATCGAGAAGATAACCAAGAGTCTGGTGCGCATCCTCCCTCCCCTGCCCGAGACGCTGCCCGATTTCCTCATCAACCGTCTGCATCTCGTATCCCGTGATGCCGCCTTGCGCATGATTCATTATCCGCACTCGCATCAGGAGATGCAGAAGGCGCAGGTAAGACTGAAATTCGAGGAACTCTTCTATGTGCAGCTTAATATATTAAGGTACGCGAGCGACCAGCGCCGCAAATACCGCGGCTACGTATTCAATCGCATCGGCGACATCTTCAACGGCTTCTATGCCCACAACCTGCCCTTCGAACTGACGGGTGCCCAGAAAAGGGTGATGCACGAGATACGCGCCGACATGTGCAGCGGCAAGCAGATGAACCGTCTGCTGCAAGGCGACGTGGGCTCTGGCAAGACGCTCGTGGCGCTGATGACCATGCTCATAGCCCTGGACAACGGTTACCAGGCATGCCTCATGGCACCTACCGAGATTCTAGCCGAACAGCATCTGCAAACCATCCGTGAATTTCTGAAAGGGATGGACATCAGGGTGGAACTGCTGACGGGCATCGTGAAGGGCAAGAAACGCAAGGAGATTCTGGATGGTCTCGCCACCGGCGCCGTACAGATACTGATAGGTACGCATGCCGTGCTCGAAGACCCCGTGTCATTCTGCCGCCTGGGCATCGCCGTGATTGACGAGCAGCATCGCTTCGGTGTGGAGCAGCGTGCCCGATTATGGGCAAAGAGCGCCAATCCGCCTCATGTGCTGGTAATGACAGCCACCCCAATCCCGCGTACCCTCGCCATGACCATTTATGGAGACCTGGATGTGAGCGTGATAGACCAGTTGCCTCCAGGCAGAAAGCCCGTAAGAACCCTGCATAAGTTCGACAACCAGTTGACGAGTCTCTACCAGAGCATCCGTCGCCAGATAGAGTTGGGCAGACAGGTTTACATCGTCTTTCCGCTCATCAAGGAGAGTGAGAAGGTGGACCTGAAGAACCTGGAGGAAGGTTATGAGACGCTAAAGCAAGCCTTTCCTGAATTCAGCCTCAGCAAAATTCATGGCAAGATGAAATCTGCCGAGAAGGAAGAGGAGATGGAGCGCTTCGTGAAGGGCGAGACCCAGATACTCGTTGCCACCACCGTGATAGAAGTGGGCGTGAATGTGCCTAATGCTTCGGTGATGGTAATCCTCGACGCACAGCGCTTCGGTCTCTCGCAGCTTCACCAGCTCAGGGGACGAGTGGGACGTGGCAGCGACCAGAGCTACTGCATTCTGGTTACGAATTACAAGCTATCGGAAGAAACCCGCAAACGCATTGACATCATGTGTGATACGAATGACGGTTTCCAGATTGCCGAAGCCGACCTGAAGCTCCGTGGTCCTGGCGACCTTGAGGGAACGCAGCAGAGCGGCATGGCATTCGACCTGAAAATAGCGAATATAGCCAAGGATGGTCAGCTGGTTCAACTGGCGCGCACAGAAGCCCAGGCCATCATCGACAACGACCCTCTCTGCGAGAAGCCTCAGAACTCCATCTTATGGAATAGACTCAGAGAACTCAAGAAAACGAATATCAACTGGGCGGCAATCAGCTAGGAGAGTTTAGAGTTAAAAGTTTAGAGTTAAGAGTTTATAGTTATGAGTAATCATAAAGTTCAATGTTCAAAATTCAAAGTTCAAAGTAATGGATAGAAGACGAAAGCCAGCCATCAGGGAGCCTCGCCCCGACCTCACCATGGACGAGATGCGAACCTATCTGATGGAGTTAAAAGAGATAGAAAGCGTTACGGGCATCAGATACATCAAGCTGCACGTAACGGCAAAAATGATTATCGGAATCAGGGAGACATCGGGTAAAGAATTCACTATCAATCTCGATGATCTCTACCGTGCTTATCAGGAATGTCTCCGCTTTACAAGCCCAGAAGTGAAGAAATACATCTTCATGGGGCACTCACCCGCTGTGGCATTGCTCAGACTACTAACAAAAGTTAAAAGTTAACCAATCACGTTAAATATAAGGCAGTTGGCGTTAACAGCCTTGGTTGATTGGAATATTTTTGTTATATTTGCAACGTCTATATAACAAAACTGCACCTTAGGGTATTTACCCACGCAGTTTTTGCAGAATTTCTATTATGATTTTGCGCTTATTGACATCGACCTAAAAAGCAAATATAAAAAGTAGTATGAGTTTAAAAAAGCAAATAAAGAAGATTTCGGTCGTGGCGTTGTTGGCGTTAACAACTGTTCCGGTTTGCGGACAAGATCTGTTGGCAAGACAAGCACCAGTTGACCACCGTATGAAATCATTGGATACTCTTGCAGTATCACATTATCGATTGATGGAAGATAGAGAAAATCCTTCTGCTGAGTTGTACGAAGATTTCTCTAACAAGTATGCTCACAAGGCAACCGCATTGCCTGAGCGTTTTCGCATAGATCTCCGTCATTTCTGCATGCCAACATCTAGTCGTGTTGTGACAAGTAACTTCGGTTACCGTCCTAGTTTTGGCCGCCAACATAAAGGTATGGACATCAAGGTTTATATTGGCGACTCAATCCACGCTGCCTTCTCAGGCAAGGTTCGCATCGTAAGATATGACAGAGGTGGTTACGGAAAGTTCATCGTAATTCGTCACAACAATGGTTTGGAGACCATCTATGGTCACCTCTCTGCGCAGCTCGTTTCCGAGAATCAGGAAGTAAGAGCTGGAGAAGTGATTGGCTTGGGTGGCAATACAGGTAAAAGCACTGGTTCGCACCTCCATTTCGAGACCCGTCTCTGTGGTGTGGCATTGAACCCAGCCCTGTTCTTCGATTTCCGCAACCAGGATGTCACTGGCGATTTCTACGATTTCAAGCGTGACAGTTACGAGAGCGAGTATGCTGAGGCTAACGCTGCCCGTGGCAAGGTTGGCAACGGCGGTTACACCAGAGAGCAGGTTAACGGTGGCGAAGTGGGCAGATATTCTGCCAGTCCTTCTGGCGAAAAGCTTTACCACAAGGTTAAGTCAGGCGAGACGCTCACGAGCATCGCAGAGAAACGTGGCGTAAGCGTAGAAAAGATTTGCCGCCTCAACGGTTACAGAAAGGACAAGAAGCTTCTTCCTGGTCAGATTATCCGCTACTCTTAATCCGTATAGAATATAAAGACAGAAACTATCATAAATGAAAAAAGCTGGAGTTTATAGAGAACTCTAGCTTTTTTTATTTTACCTTATAGCCTTAGGCTTTCAACATATTCTGCAACAGCGTTCTTGCATTTTTATCGCCATACAGTTTTTCATTGGCCGATAGTTTTGCGTTTGAGACACTGGCAGGAGAAACATCCATCACATTTGCCATTTCAGAACTGGTGAAATGCAATCTTGTAAGCATTGCTACTCGCTGCTCTGTCAAGGTCAAATTCTTGCCAACATGATTATGACTGATTCTGTCAAAAAACAACGGGAAGTTCTCACCAACCATGATAGTCAACTTTCTCCAATGTTTATCAGTCGGGAAAGCATCACACTTGAAGCCCGCCCCTTTCTTCTTAAACTTTTTGTATATTTCATTGTCATCAATCATCACAGTCTTCTCAGAAGAGTTCATTCGCTGATACTTCTCTTTATATGCCTCCAATTCTCTTAAAGTCTTCAGATATCTATCATTCTGCACTTCAACTTCCTTCTTACTTTCACCTAATTGCAGCACACGCAACTGCAATTCTTCTTTGCTCCTTTCCAGTTCAGCCTGCTTACATCTTAGTCTTTTTCGATATTGCTTCCAACCATATAGGCACAAAGTTCCCATCAAAAACATTGCCAACATCAAGAGGAACAAGTTGCGCTCCATCCGTTCCTTGACCAATGCTTCATCAGCCATACGCTTTTGCATTTTCTGAAAATCATACATCTTAGAAGCCTGCATCAAAGCATTAGCCTGATTTGCATTCAGAATATCATCCATTCCCTGCTCACAAGAAGCCGCATATCTGGCTACCTGTTTCCAATCTTGCAGTTTGCAACATACTGCAAACAAGCCTCTGTTCGCCTCATAATGGAATCCAAAGCCATCCAGCTTCTTAACCCACATTGCAGCAGCCTTTGGTGAAAAACTTAAAGATTCCTAACGAAATC
>OOCQ01001036.1_pt1 | contig 19473 bp, 17 predicted proteins | sample 1671121 | NCBI WGS metagenome assembly OOCQ01 (sample SAMN06348124, study PRJEB24527) | human gut metagenome | biome: human gut; feature: ankylosing spondylitis patient; material: feces | host: Homo sapiens | place: China | collected 2015-10 | reverse complement strand
ATGCAGATTATTTTCGCTTCTGTATCATATTAGGCGCGTAGTTGCGGATTTGAGGCAGTATACAAAACTTAAAAAGAGGTATTCTATACACCTTCAATTGCGGTCTTGCCAGTCTGCCGTAATGATGAAGAGAATACTGTATATAAACACGAGACAGCGATATGCCATGTTCTTTAGGCATATCGCTGTCTTGTCCTAACGATATGATGTGTCCACGTTATCACATCACTAATCAAATTTTGATAATCACACCAAAATTAGCCACGAATCCATCGAGAGGTGCATAAATATCACGGAAAACGGGATTTGTGACGCTGCCGGTATAGATGGTGTCAAATCTTGTCTGGCGGCGGTCGGTGAAGTTCTCAAAGTTTGCATACACTGAGAATTTCTCCCAAATTTTCTGTACCATAAGGCCCATTGTCACATATGCTTTGCCATACATTCCATCGGTGAGTCGCTGACGGCTGGTATAGTAAAGTTCGTAGCCTATACGCCATGAATCCTCAACCTCATACATAAGCACTGAATTGAGACGGTGTTTAGGCGTCAACGTCTTATCGTAGGTGTGACCATCCTCTCTTACACGGGCATGGTTGAATGTATACCCGAGAAACAGGCTGAAGTCTGAATACTTGACTTTCAGATTTGTCTCTGCGCCAAGGCTGCGCATGTTTCCGTTGATATTGAAGAACTGGTAAAGCCCGTTGTGCAGGGGTCTCAGTTCAAGCGGGTGTCTCAGATAAGTGAAGAAGAAGAGCTGGTTAGCTGTGAAAATGACTCTGCCGTCCGCGATGCTTGTGCGGTAATTCACATCGGCCTGAGCCCCATAGCTTCGCTCTATGCTATTGACATCTTTGTCCACAGGGAGAATGTTTGCGAATTGAAGACGTTCGCTTTCCTCAGAGAATATTGTGGGTGGCTTATAGCCGAATCCTCCACCAATACGGGTCGAGAATTTGTCTGACAGTTTGAAAAGTGCCGATATGCGTGGAAGGACTATAAATCCATAGTCTTTGACATAATCGCCACGGAGTCCGGCTTCAAGAATCACCCGGTCAGATACGTTTGTGGTGTTGTTCACAAATATGCCATAGGTGTCGAGTGAATAGTCTCGGTCAAGATTGTTTGTGATTCTCTTTTCGTTGAACCGTTCGGTCCATACATTACCACCGACAATCCATTCAGAGATTTCTCCCGAATTAACGTATGAGATTTCACTGAATGTTGACCACTGGTCTCCATTAAAATTATATGTAGGAATGGTGATGTCTCGTTTGTAGAGTGTCGCGCTGTTCTTTACGTTAAGGCTGCTCTGATCATCAAATCTGTGCTTGAATGAGATTCGCGAGGAATAACGCTGTGATTTGTTCCGCTCAAAATATGGATGTTCCTCTGAATATCCGTGGCGTATGTATTCCATATCGCCTCCAAGACGGTTCTCGACCATTGACTCCAGTCCTATATTAAGGTTGGTGCTCTCTGTAAAGTACAGGAAAAGAGTGGGATTTACAGTAAACCTATCAAATTGAGGAATGGCAGTGAATCCCACATGCGAGGGATCATAAGCCCAGTTCCGATTGTAGGATGCGAAGACTGTGGTGCCGACTTTGCCAAAACGCTGTCCGAAGAAAGTGTTGACATCCAGCCCTTTTGCGGTTGTCCCGTTAAGCTGTATCTGAAAATCACGCTTTTCTGTGGGGGTCTTGGTTACAAGATTGACAAGACCTGCGATGGCGCCACCGCCATAGAGGGTACTTGAGGATCCTTTTATAATCTCGACCTGTCTCAGGTCAAGGGGCGGAGTCTGTAACATTCCGAGACCGGCAGCAGCTCCGGAAAAAACGGGAAAACCGTCACGGAGAATTTGGGTGTATTTACCGTCAAGACCCTGTATTTTTATCATGGCGTTGCCGGAGATGGCCGAAGTCTGCTGTGTCTGTATGCCAGTGCTTTCGCTGAGCAGCATTCTTATATCACCGGGCTTCATGACATTTTTCTCTTCAAGTTCCTCTGAACCGATAAATTCCACACGCGTCGGAATATCCCTGAAAGTGCGGGTGCCTCGGGTTGCAGAGATAACAACCTCTTCCAGATCGTTGTCTTCGCCCTCTTCAAGTGTAATTGTTACATAGGGTTCGCCATCAGACAAAGGAAACACATAACTCTTTTCCTCTGTCTCATATCCAAGATAGCTGAACCTGATGGCTTGTGGACCATCGGGGATACCTGTGATTTCCACGAAACCGTCCTTGTCGGCTACATTTCCCAGTTGTGTCCCCTCCACAGTTGCGGACGCTCCTATTAGCGGTTCGCCGCTGTCTCCGTCTATGATTTTTGCCTTAAATGTGTTAAGCGCGGCTGCTGTCTGTGACAGAGATATTATCCATAAGAATATTAGTATTATAAAATGTCTCATTAAATTGTGTCCTTAATTATTGATGATGATTGAATAATAGATGCCGACGCCGATGAAGAGAATGGCCACGATGCGGTTGAACTGTTCTTCACTACAGCCTTGACAAGCGAAGCAAACTTCTGGTTGCAAGCGCATGCGCTTACCAACATTTTGATCTGTTTCATAATTTTTGTGCCTCCTCTTAACTCTCCCCGAGGGATGAGAACCGTAACAAGGCTTGGGTTGTATTATTAATAATGTTTACAATTCGCAAAACAACGAACGTATAGGTTTTAAGAAAACCCTCGAAACTAATGACGAGGGTACAATTGGATCAAAGAGTGTGTTTGAGGATAAAGTGATTTACTTGCAGCAATCCTCCTTCTTCTCGCACAATTCCATGTTAAAGAACTCAGAGAAGAGCTGCTGAGCATACGCCCAGTTCTCACGGTTCATGCAATACTTCACTTTAGGCGTTTCAATCTCACCCTGTATTAATCCTGCATCCTTCAATGCTGACAAATGCTGACTTACAGTAGCCTTAGCAATAGGCAACTCCTCATGAATGTCGCCAAAGTAGCAAGTGTTTTGCTTTGCTAGAAACTTCATGATAGCAATGCGAGCCGGATGTCCGAGAGCCTTGGCAAATCCTGCCAGTGTTTCCGTCTTTATACAGTATTTCTTTTCTGCCATAATAAGCGTTTGTTTAATTTTCTGTTCGCAACAGTTACGAACAATATTTCAAACCGCCAAATTTACTTTCGTATTTTTGCGAATATTTAACATTCCGTATCTTTTATCACGGCAAATAAAAACAATTGACAATTTATTCTAATTATTGCCAATCTTATTAATTGTCATGTTTTTTGACTAACAGTTGTGAATTTGCAAGAAGGAGAACAAACACTCATCAAATATCAAATATAATCAGACCGCATTCATCAACATATCAAATTACACATACTGTCCTTTTAAAATGTTACTTATATGTTACTATAAAATATAATAAACAAGTGTAAGCAGCATATAATCATTATGTTAATATAATGCCATAGGATAATAGCCTAGTTTGGAAACCTCATTGTTACTTCACCAATCAGGTTAAGAAACTAAATTAGCGTTTCACGAATCTGGTTAAACCACAGGGGTAAAACGCCACCCTGGTTTATTACAAAAGGGTATAGCAAATCACTATACACTTAACTCATTTTCATGAGGCGGTGTTTCGCAGGTCCATACAAAATGTTGTATTGGTACCAAACTTTAAGCCACAAATTCCTTCTTAACTCTCTGGACAGTGCTTATACCTTTTCCCGTGAGTTTTGCAACATCACGGATGGCATACCCCTTGTTCAGAAGGTTGATGACCTCTCTATATCCTTCCCTCTTTTTATCCTGGGACTTGGTGGAACCTGTAGGTCTGCCGAGTTTTCCACCTTTCTCGACATACTGCTTTCTACCAGAGTTCAGCCGGAATGAGATATTATCACGTTCCAACTGAGCACAGGTGGAAAGGGTCGCTATCATGACAGGAGCAAACAAAGATGGTTTGCTTCCTTGTCAAGAAGCATGAACTGCTCCTTTTGGATATAAAGGTTGATGCCACAGTCAAGCAAATCCTTGACAGAGGCAAGAACCTCAAACGCATTCCTGCCCAATCTCGACAATTCGCTGAAGAGAAGGACATCAATACGATTTTCCTTGCAATACTTAATCGCCTCACACAATACAGGTCGCTCATCATTCTTTTTCGCACCAGAGATGTGTTCCTCGAATACCTTGCGGACTTCCATCTTTTGATATACAGCATAGTCCGTCAAGTCCTTGACCTGACGATCTGTGCTCTGTCTGTCACCGATACTGCTGACGCGAGCGTATATGACTACCGTTTTAGTTCTCATTTTAATCAAAGATTAAATTGAACATGAAAATGCCTGTGTCCAGATAAGTCTTGCAGATTTATTTGAACACAAGCGTTTTTTGAATACAGCCTGACGGCAATTTCCCAACAAAAGGGAAGAAGTAAGACTTCCCCATTGTTCGCACCCTACTGTATGTCTCAATCAAACACGCCATTAAACAGATTGACCGCCTCTATCTTCTTTTCAAGAGCCACTTTTGCATAAACTTCGGTTGAAGTGATGCTTCCATGTCCCAAAACATCCTTCACTGCTGATATGTCTGCTCCTGCTGAGATAGCCAACGATGCTGTCGTATGCCGTGAGCAATGGTAGGTCAAATCCTTTTCTATGCCTGCCTTTTCTTTAAGTCTTCTTACGTATTTCGATACGTTGTCTGACTTCTTGACAAGGTGAAACACAAGACTTTCCGGATTGTCATCCGTCCGAGGTGGCAACAACGATTGCGCCATTTCATTGAGCGGAATAATGGCAGGACGCTTTGTCTTTCGCTGTATGATGCTGATTGTCGGCACGCCATCTATCATTTTAATATCACACCACCTTAGATGCTGCATATCGCCAAGGCGAAGGGCAGTCATGGATGATAACCCAAATGCCAGTTGTACGGTTCGTTCATTCTCACATTCAGCTTCCACCGCCAGGAAACGTGTGAGTTCTTCGGGCGTAAGATACTCTCTGTGTTTGTCAGGAGCATGGAAGCGTTCCAACTTGTTTAGACTGTGTACAGGATTGAATTTTACAAGTCCTTCACGCATAGCCTTGTTAAATATCGCTTTGACAGTTTCCTCAAACAACAGTAATGTGTAATCAGCCAACCGTCCTCCGTTGGTCTTGATTTGGCGTTTGTTGCGATACTTGTTGCGCATATAGTCAAAAAGACCGCAAATTTCATTTTTACTGACATCTTTCAGCAGGATGTCTTTCTTATCTACTCTCCGTAAATAAGTGGCGATACGCTTGCGGACAACATTCTTATGACCTATCATCTTCTTGCAGTTGCCACAATCAACAGACCATTTGATATAGTCATCGCACCATTGTAGCCAAGTCAAGCTGTTGCCTTGTTCTTCGCTTTTAGCATTCTCTTTCTCCAATACAGGAGGGGTGAGGATGCGCTCTGCTCGTATATCCATAGCCTTGTTGTATGTAAGCCGATTGTGCTTTGCTGCACCAACGGCATCATCGGGCAAGAGATAGAGGTGCAAGTTTTCTCTCTTGCGGAAGCCAGTCTCGTAGTATTCCAGATATAAGGCTCTTTTGCCTTCCGTCAGCTTACGTTCCTTGATTTCTATCTTCATTGTATTACTGGTATTTGGTCAAACATTCCGTTCACGAGGTTCACGGTTTCCAACTTCTTCTTGTCAACAATCTTGGCGTAAATCTCCGTCATCTTGATGCTCTTGTGTCCGAGTATCTTACTTACTACATAGATACTTGCACCGAGTGTCAGGAGCATAGTTGCCGCCGTATGTCGTGAGCAATGGTAGGTTATATGCTTGGTTATTCCTGCTGCCTCCATCCATTCTTTCAGCACCACTTCTACAGTTGTAGATGTGATTGTCAAATTGTGGAAGATGTTGTCTATACCTTCTTCTCTTTTAGGCATCCACTTCTTTGTTTCTTCCGACAATGGGATGGTTACTCTATCCTTGGTCTTGACTTGGATGTGGTCAATGTATTCTGTCTTGCCGTCAGCAGCCTTGTGGATTTCACTCCAGTTCAAGGCTTTCATGTCGCTATATCGCAGACCAGTGAAACAGGAGAATAGAAAGGCTTTCTTTACCAGTTCATAACGGCATGGTGTATTCATCACTTTCTTTATTTCCTCTATCGTCAGAAACTCACGCTCTGCCACTCGCTTCTGTGGCTTCTCCTTTGCCTCCAACAGCAAGAATGGATTTTGCTCAATCAGTCCGTCCCTTACTGCCTTTGCCAATGACGAGCCGAAATAGTTGACGAACATACGGCAAGTGGTGGTGCTGAGTTGTTTCTTTCCATCATTGTAGGTGCAAGTCTTCAAAAAAGTAATGAAGCCTTTGCAAAACTCCTTATCCACGTCTTTCAACAGAAACTCTGGTTTTCCTATATATAAGAGGTATTGGTCAATGCGAGCATGAGTGTTTCGCTTTGTCTTCATGGAAGACTCAGACAACTCGGCATTGTACTTCACAAAGTCATCCATCCACTTGGTAAGTGTCATGCGTGACTTCTTCACCTTGTCCCAATCCACAAGACCCTCTCTCTGGATGTCAAGAATGCGCTGCGCCTTGATTTGCTCTGCCAACTTTCTTGTATTGGCGTTTTGCAACTTGGTAGCAGCGTTGATTTCTGGCACAAGATAGAGTTTCAGCGTCTCTTTCTTTCTCAATCCCTTTTGGTAAATGTCAAGATAGAGGCTGATGTTGCCACCTGCTATCTTCTTTTCTCGGATGCGCACAGGCTCCTTCAAACGGATTTCCTTCTTCTTTCGTCCCATTTTATTTCCTTTCTTTTCTGATGTTAATATATTCTTTTATCACTGATTATCAAGCATTTAACTTGCGATACAAAGATAATACAACGAGGGACAAAAACGAGACAAAAGTGGATAAACAATCCGCTAATTTAGGAAAGAATAACGAACCAATCCAAAATCGGATTTCATTCCTAATAGACTGTAAATCAGTGATATTACATTACCTTACTATCCTTTCATTTCCGATGGTTAGACCCGCTTGGGATAATTGGCGGATTCTTTTTCCGCACAGTCACATCTTTGGCCTATGTCCAGTACTCCGCTCAAAGAATAGGGCAATGGCACAAGGGATGGTTTGGCAGATTGCGTTGTATGGCAGAATATGAGCTTCCCAAGGATTACTATCTTGAACTGGAGGGAAACTACCATACCAAGTATGTTATGCTCCAGGGTTATGGTTCTGAGGGATATGAATATGGTTTGAGCCTTACGAAGAAAGTACTTGGCAATCGTCTTACGCTGATGGCTTCTGCCTATAGCTTTCTTCCCATTCATTACAGATGGACAAGTTTCACGGAATCAAACGGTTACCAGTACAAAGGTATGGGTCGTAACTACCAGGCATCATTTGTGATTTCAGCAAGATATAATCTTGGTCATTTGAAGAGTCGTGTCAAGCAAACTCAAAAGCAAATAGTCAATGATGACGTAAAGACGGATTATACAAGGTAGCATATGATATTTTGCAGCATATCTTCTTTAATTTTGATCTTCTGCAAAGCTACACTTTTTTACACATACGACCAAATAAACATTGAGCATAAAGCGAGATTTTAAGATATTTTAAAACAAAAAGAACTATGATTCTTGATACTGCCATCAGTAGTATATCCGAAGAAACCGGTATTAACAGAGGTGGCATTGATGTAGAGATTACTAATGGTCTTCCCGTTGCCATCAAATGTACCTTGATACTTATTATCAGAATTACTGAACGCCACTAACTCACAGGCAATATCATATTTCTTCAATGAAATGCTACATCATCTGCGTAAGGACAATTATGCCAATGTACAGATGATTATTCAGAAAATTATATAAAAAACAGGGGCGTTTTTACATGCAAAACGCCCCGATTTTAACTGGAATTTGTTTCAATATTAGAAACACTCCGTTTCTTATATAGAAACAAGGCGTTTCTAATATAGAAACAAAGTGTTTCTAAGGGTGAATCAAAAACGAATGATTTGGGTCCGTTTTTCACACCCTATTTTATACCTTTTCTGTGCGTTATTGATGCCTTTTTCATGCCTTATTTATACCCGGAACTTCCTTGCTGAAGTCATAGGATGGGGCGTTGTATCCCCACTTCTTGAAGACCTCAGCAATACAGGCTTGCATTTCTGCTGAGAGCAGTTTTTCACCACGATGAAAACGGTAGTAGGCAGTTCTGCCGCCTAGGAGTGACATCAGTTGATGGCGCAGGGGTAGGGTGTCGTTGTATTTTACTTCAGCATAAAACTGGGAGAAGCCCCATACCTTGCGCTCCATGCACGGACGGCAGAACTGGGTGCATGGGTAGAAGGAACCTGCTTCTTTCTCGCTGCCATTGCTGCCCGACTGGTCATCATATCGGGCATCAGGACGGATGGTGGGTACCACTTCATCGTAAAACAGCTCCTTGTAGAAAGCCTCATCATGGATGAGAATCTTGCCGGATAAGAAGGCGGCGCATTCCTGCGCCTTAGGGCAGGAGGCGTTGAAGCAATAGTGCCACTTGGAGGAGCGCATCAGAGAGCGCAGAATCTTAGCTTCCATCTTGTTACCGACGGAAGATCCATTCTCAGAAGATGGATTTTTCTCATTTTTCATAGTCTTAAACATTTAAAAGTTGAACATTTAAAAGTTGAACATGTGTTTCATGGCTCATCGAAGTATTCTACGATGAGGCTCACCTGTTTGCGGCTGAAAAAGTCGGCATTCTTACTCACATGGCATTGTGCCAGGGCCGTTTCCAGCTCAGGGTTGTTGTGAATCCAGCGGCGCAGGCGTCGCATGGCTAATGGTGCGTCGAGCATGGGGAAATACATTCGGGCAAGCTCGGCCTTGAGATATGATTTCATTTCCATAGGCCTTAAAGTTTATGTAAAATAGATATATGGCCGCAAATATACGCTTTTTTGTTGAAACTGCCAAGGATTTGAAAATAAAAAATAGGTTTTTTAGAGAAAATAACGCATAAAAGGACAGAAAAACAGCAGAATGATGGAATAGAAACGTTTTTATATGGATAGAGCGGAAAGAACTGCTTGTCTCTTTCCGCTCTTATCCCGGAAATTTTATATTATCACTTTACCAAGTGATAACCTTGTCAACTATTTCCTGTTGCTCCATGCTGCTTCTTCGCAGATAAATACGTGTTGTCTCTATGCTTTCATGTCCCATGAGATCGGCAAGCAGGGCTATGTCATTGAATTTCTCCAAGAAATTCTTGGCATAGCGATGGCGGAATGAGTGAGGGTACACCACTTTCTCGTTTAAGCCATACTTCACTGCATAGTTCTTCAACTGTTGTGATATGCCTCTTGTTGTGATACGCTCTCCAAAGCGGTTAAGAAAGAGATAACCACTTGTACGATTGGTTTCCTGCAACCACTTTTCTGCTTCTGTGCGCAGCGTCTTGGGGATATAGATACGGCGTATCTTGCCACCTTTTGTATAGATATCGTAGTAGCCCACTTGTACATGCTCTATCTTAATTTGTACAAGTTCGCTCACTCTGGCACCAGTCGCAGCCAAGAAACGCACCACAAAGTACCACTCCAAGTTATCTTCCTTCTTCAACTTGTTCTTCAAGAAGGTGTAGTCAGCATTGCTGATAACATTCTCCAGGTAACTACGCTGCTGCACCTTGACCGATTTCAAGCGGAGTTTCGTCTTGCCTACAAATACTAGGTACTTGTTCAACGCCTGAATACGGAGGTTCACTGTCTTTGGCTTGTAAGTCTCAATCAAGTAGGTCTTGTAAACCAACAAGTTTCTCTTGTTCAACTCTTTGTGTCGTGAGCCAAACTCCTTCACGGCATATAGATATGCCGAAATTGTGTTCTTAGCCATATTTCCTTGGGTTAAGAACTCTTCAAATTTTTCTAATTCCATTTCTATTCGTTTATTAGTGAAACATAAAGTTGTTCTAATAAAATAGACATGAGTTTGTTCCAAGAACAGGTACTATGAGAAGATAGGGAAAAAGTGCGTGGATATAACAGATGAAATACCATTTCCTATTCCTGTAAATTGGCGATGGGTAAGGACTTGTGATGTATTTCAATTAAATCCAAAGAATGAGGCTGATGATGAGACTTTAGCAGCATTTATTCCAATGGAAAAAATAAGTGCAGGCTATCAATCTGATTTTGTCTTTGACACAGTCAAATGGGGAAGCATTAAAAAAGGATTTACTCATTTTGCGAATGGTGATGTTGCTTTTGCTAAAATTACGCCATGCTTTCAAAACAGAAAGTCTGCAATTTTTCATGGCTTACCTAATGGTATCGGGGCAGGAACTACAGAATTAAAAGTGTTGAGACCCTATGGAAATACAATAGATAGATGGTATTTGCTGTATTTCTTAGAGTCTCCTTACTTTATAGATGAAGCAACATTTAAAGGAACAGCTAATCAACAACGTATTGTTGTTGGTTACTTAGAGAACAAACCATTTCCTTTGCCTCCTCGTAAAGAACAACAGCGCATTGTTGAAAAGATAGAGCAATTAATGCAGTTGCTCAAATAGTTTTTCTATTTGAGCAACAATGCGTTGCTGCTCTTTTAATGGAGGTAAAGGAATAAGAATGTTGTCTAAAGCTTTAGAAGAAAGCCCTTGTATCCCAATACCTTTACCACCTATTCTTCCTGTTGCCTTATAGAAATAAAACACCCAAAAGAAGAACTTTGTACAAAGCTGCTTGTAAGCACGAAGTTTGTGTATATGATTCTGGATTCTTATATCATACGGATAGTTCCATATTGCGGCACGTCCGATGTCTCCACCTTCACAGACAAGTAAGTCTCCAAATTTAGCCGTACATTTTTCTATTTCTTCATCAGTAAAACGCATCTGCTTAAGATTACCAAGTTCAAATCTATCCCAATATAGATTTGAAGTGGTAATGTAAGTCATTAATGACCCTTTTAGATTTGACGCATTTAATGCTTTCCCAGTGCAATGTGAGAACAGTGTTCCCAAACGACACCATTCCCATGTGCCAGGAATATCAAATGGTATTTCATCTGTTATATCCACGCACTTTTTCCCTATCTTCTCATAGTACCTGTTATCGCCACCACGGAAAATGACAGAATCGTTAAGGGCAGACCTCTTTAGTTTGCCTTCCTTGACGAGTTCTTGTTTTTCAGCTTTAATTTGTTCAAGCAGTTCTTGAGCAGTTCCGTCTTCGGCAATCTGTGGAACAAGTTTGCCCCGTATTGCTTCTTGTAAAAAGGATTTACGTAACTTATCTTTTATTTCTGTATTAAATATATTCAGCAAAGTTTGGCTTCTACTATACTTCTCTATAAATGGCAATAAGGTTTGTATCTTTTTTACAATGCGCGACTGCTCAGAAATAGGAGGTGTAGGAATAAGAACTTCTTTAAGTTTACTCGCTTTTATACCAGCTACAGTTGTACCTGTTTTATATGACATCACCAATTCTTGGAAGAGTGGAGACAACATAAAGAACATAAACATATCGTTATTTGTAAAACATTGTATATATGCTTGAAGCGTTATAAGTCTTTGTCCTGCGCTATACACATCCAAGTCAGCAATTGCAACATTTCCAAGAGGTGCTTCTGTTGTAAATAAGATATCTCCCTTATGTGATACACCTCTTGACAATCTATTAGAGTATTCTTCCGAACTTATAAAGTCTTTGACAGTGTAATCAAGATATCCTTGCTTTACATTTTTTGCAGTAATCAACGGAATGCCTTTAGATAATTTATGAGGTGTAGCCCCACGATAATCTATAAAATTATACAAGTCATTAAGTCTACACCATTCCCATCCCTTTGGTATCTCAAATGGAATCTCCTCATCAATGCATTTCACCTCTCCCGTAGCAAGTATCTTCTCATAATAGGAATTGTCCTCACCACGGTAAATAATAGATGCGTTCTTATCACGCTTGATTTTCTTCTCCTTAATCAGGCGTTCTTTCTCCTGACGAATCTTTTCAAGTAATACGCTTGCAGGTTCATCATTAGGGTCTTGCGGTACAAGTTTGCCTTGTATCGCCCATTGTAATATGCTATTCTTTAATTGCTTTCCGTTCATTGTTCTCTTTATACTGTTTAATTCACCACAAGTTGGTGACGAATTTGTGAGACGCTGTCTCACAAATCCTTTTAACCTATATTGTTTTCCTCAAACTCTGCAATCCATTCCTTTACCTTGGCTTGCAGCAAAGCCTTGTCTGGCAAATATAATTGATACGCAGAAGCATATACATGAGAGTCTTTCGGCAAAGTTAACTCTACAAGTGCATCGTTCTTACTCTCACAAAGCAAAATGCCGATGGTTGGATTCTCGAAGTCTTGCTTCACAAAGCGGTCATAATAGTTGACATACATCTGCATCTGTCCAAGGTCTTGATGAGAAAGCTTATCTGTTTTCAAATCAATAAGGACATAGCATTGCAACAATCTATTATAGAAGACCAAATCTACATAATAATTGTCTTCATCAAAGGTGAAACGCTTCTGGCGTGCCTCGAAGAGGAAGCCTTTGCCTAATTCGAGTAGGAACTGTTGCATCTTGCTGATAATGGCATTCTCCAACTTCGACTCAGAGTAAGCGGCATCTGGCTTCAAGCCCAAGAATTCCAAGGTCAAAGGACTTTTGATAACATCAGAAGGTTTCTCTACAGTTTGACCTTCCTTTGCCAAACGCATCACCTCATCTTTTTCACGGCTCAAAGCCAATCGCTCATAGAGGCAACTGCCCACTTGACGACTCAGCTGTCTTTTTGACCATTGCTGTTGGACGCACTCTATTTCATAGAAAGAACGAGCGTCTGGATTTTCCACTCGCATCAGAATCAAATAATGACTCCAAGAAAGCTTAAACATCTGATTATCACTATCTTTTGAATTTGCTAACCACTGGTTAGCATTTTTGTTTTCAAAAGGGAAACCAGTGGTTGACCTTTTTGCATATACAATATAGAATTGCCTAATATTGCGGAGATTTGGATATGACCAACCTGCCCCAAAACGAACAGTCAAACTCTTTGACAATTCTTGCAAGACTTGCTTTCCATATTGCGCACGAACATTCCCTTTCTGTTCATACTCCACTATATACTTGCCTATATAATACTTGGTATAGACCTCAGCAGTATTGACCGAAGTCTTCACGTAAGTCCTTGCCTGTTCTATAAGACCAGACACCTTATCAAGTAGGTCTTCAATATTATCCGAAGTCTTTGTTATTTCGTTTGCCATAATTCTGTATTATTATCAGATTTTGGGGACACGTCCCCAAAATTCCTATTTCAAATAAGTGAGACAATGTCTCACCTTTTTATATCAATCTGAATTTGCGGGACACCGTCCCACATATTACAATTCGTCCACATTCACCTCAATCCCCAATATACGCTGAATCTCTGCCAATGTCTTGTCTATCTCATGATCAAGAGCCTTGCGCTTCTTGAAATAATCGGCAAGCAATTCGGCTGGCGGCAAAATCTCCTCATCCTCTTTCGGGAACTTGCACAAATCGAAGTTGCAATCGGAATCTATCAGTTCCTTAACAGGATAGCAGCGTGATTTCTCATCTCCATCGGCAATGATAATCTCCTTGCGGTCGTTCCACCATTCACGGATAGGATCGCAATGCTCCAACTTCATTGATTTGGTCTTGGAGAAATGCTTGTAACCCTCTGGCATATCCAAACGGTAGAACCACGTTTCCTTTGTCGAGAAGCTTTCTGGAGCATTCTCTGCACAGGTATTGTCGAAGAACAAAATATTCGTGGCAATCGAAGTGTAAGGTGCAAAGATACTGCCAGGCAAACGTATAATGGTGTGCAAGTTGAAATCCCTGAGCAACTTTGTCTTAATGGCAATCTTTGTGTTATCTGCTCCAAAAAGGAAACCATCAGGAACTATGACAGCTGCACGGCCATTCTTCTTCAAGCGATACATGATAAGCACCATGAAGAGGTCGGCAGTCTCGCTACTGCGCATATCTGAAGGAAAGTGAGATTTCACGTCGGCCTTTTCATTACCTCCGTAGGGTGGATTCATCAACACAACATCAAACTTGTCTTCGTCTGTGTAGTTGAGAACATCCTTTGTAAGCGAATTGTCGTGATATACCAATGGTGTATCTATGCCATGCAGCAACAGGTTTGTTACACATAACATATATGGGAACTGTTTCTTTTCGATGCCGAATACAGACTGATTGAACTGCTTACGATCATCTGCAGTCTTGACCTTCTTATCCAATTCACCCAACCAGCTGGTGATGAAGCCGCCCGTACCACAGGCGAAGTCTGCCATCTTTTCGCCAATCTGCGGGTTGACAATCTCTGCCATAAACTCTGTCAAGGCTCTTGGAGTGTAGAACTCACCAGACGAGCCTGCTGACTGCATTTCTTTGAGGATAGTTTCGTATATCTCACCGAAAGCATGACTCTCTTCATAGTCACCAAGGTTCAGTCCGTCAATCACGTTCAGCACCTGGCGGAGCTGAACACCATCCTTCATATATTGGTTGGCATCCTCAAAAGTTGTCTTTACTATTGCCTGACGAATTGGGGTATCAGGTGTAACCTCAATGTTTTTGAGTTCAACAAACAAGGTGTTGTTGACAAACGAAAGCAGTTCGTCACCTGTCAAGGCATTGCCGCTTCCATCATCATGTGCCCAGTTGCGCCAACGGCATTCTTCAGGGATGATAGACTTGTAATCATCATCGTCTAGCTCCCAGTCATTCTCTTTCTCGTCATAAACTTTCAGAAAAAGCATCCATGCCATCTGTTCTATGCGTTGCGCATCGCCATTGATACCGGCATCATTGCGCATGATATTGCGTACTCGTTTTACGAAATTTGATAAACTCATTTTATATTGTTTCTTTTTATGCTATATTATATATTGTCTGCTCCAACTCTTTTACGGCCTTCAGATAATCTCTCTTTCCACCGAAGAACTTTACTATATTTGCCTTAGATCCAAATCGGCGGAAAGGATCGTTTTCAAGCACAGTGAGACTTTCAAGTTCAGAAATGCCTTCTTCCATGTACTTTTCCAGCAAAGCCTCAAGTACCAGCCGTGCCTGCTCACCATATTTGGTGAATATATCACGCTTTTTCACTTGCTCGGCACGTTCCCGCCTCGTCAGGGTCTTCTTGCCGTATGCGATATGGCAGATGAAATCAAAATCATCCACATTGCTCATTTCCTGCGAAGTCTTTAATTCCGCAAGGTCTATGCCTCTTTCTTTCAGCATATCAGCAAAGTCTGACTTTTTCTTTAATTCTTTCCATTTGGAGGTAAATGTATCAATGGTTGCAAACGAATCAAGGATATTCTTCTTCGTGTAGTCGGTAATACTCTCCGTGCGAAGCAGCTTGCCATCGGCATCGTAAACGGACACTACCTTATTGACAACCATTACCTGGCATCCTTCTCTATCTACAATCGGCTTTGAGTGTGTAACTGGCGCATTTGTCGAGGACGGAGGAGTGTCTGTGTCCTCTGGAAATGTACGTGGGTCCGTTTCGTTTGGTTTTGCAGGATAGTTTGGGTCTATCTCTATCGGGCCATCCCAATCGGGGTCTGCAAACAAGCGTGTTACATTGCGAAAATCCATCACCGTGAAATTGGTCTTTCCATCATTCTCACGAAGACGGGTTCCACGACCTATAATCTGCTTAAACTCCGTCATGGAACCAATCTGCTGGTCAAGCACTATCAGCTTTACCATCTTGCAATCCACACCGGTAGAAAGCAGTTTGCTGGTTGTTGCAATGACAGGATATTCTGAAGATACAGAGATAAAGTAATCCAGTTTGCCTTTTCCATACTCATCGCTACCTGTTATGCGAACCACATAGTCGGGATGTTTCTTGCACATATCGGAATTGGCATTGGTCAATGCCACACGCATGCGTTCAGCGTGAACTTCATCGGCACAGAACACAATGGTTTTCGCCATACGGTCTGTACTTTTCAGATAGTTGGTTATTTCCTGCGCAACTTCCCTAATTCGGTCTTCTATAACAATGTTGTAATCATAGTCGCTATTGTTATAGATGCGGTCTTCTATCTCGTTTCCGTACATATCCTTTTGTCCCTTTGTCGGTCTCCACTCATCACCGATGTTCGTTGTGATGTTGATTACCTTAAAAGGAGCAAGGAAGCCATCTTCTATGCCATTCTTGAGACTATAAGTATATACTGGCTCGCCAAAGTAACCAATACTCGACTGGTACTTGGTCTCTTTTGGTGTGGCAGTCATACCGATATGAGTAGCCGAAGAAAAGTATTCCAATATGTTTCGCCAGTTGCTATCATCCTTTGCACTGCCTCTATGACACTCATCAACAATAACGAGGTCAAAGTAGTCGGGATTAGGGAACAACTCTTGATAATTCTTGGCATCATTCTGGCCAATCAACTGCTGGTAGAGGGCAAAGAACACTTGATAAGAACTTAATTCTTCCAAGTGTTTTTTATCTTTTGAGTAGTCTATCTTGTGCGTTACTTTCTCCAATGGTTTAAAGTCCTGCTGTATGGATTGGTCAACCAGTATGTTACGATCTGCAAGATACAGTATTTTTTTCTTCAGTTTACTGTGAAGCAGACGCCATACTATCTGAAAGGCAGTGTATGTCTTGCCTGTACCTGTTGCCATGACAAGGAGTACACGGTTTTGTCCTTTTGCAATGGCATTAACCGTGCGGTTTACGGCATTGCGCTGATAATATCGTGGCGCAAATATATTCTGACCAGTGCAGAAAGGTTGCTCAATGACAGCCAACTCCTGCTCAGTGAGTCCGTTGCCATCGTTAGCCTCACTTTTGTACCTTTCGATAAGTTCTTCTTTTGTAGGAAATTCGTCGATTGCAAAAGTGCGTTCTTTCCCAGTTAAGAAGTCATGTTCGGCAAACCCCTCTCCATTTGAACTGTATGCAAACTTCACATCAAGCATTTGGGCATAGGTCATGGCTTGTTGCAAACCATGAGAAACAGAATGATTCGCATCCTTGGCTTCTATAATGGCTATGGGTGTTGCCTTGTTTGCATAAAGCACATAGTCGGCAAATTTAGGCTTCTCCCTATGCACAAAATTACCATGAAGGCTAATTTTACCATCAGTAAATTTAACCTTCTGTTCCATGAATATACTATCCTTCGACCATCCATTGCTTGTGATGGCTTCGTTGATATAGCGGAACTTGACATCCTCTTCTGTTAAATCTTTGCTTATGCCCATATTCAAATAATATTTTATTATCAGAAGTTCTACAACATACTTGCTAAGATATCCTTTATCTTGTTTTGTTTCATAAATTCACGGAATTTAGCTGCAAATATACATTAATTTTGGCAATATTCATTATAAATTAAGTAATTTTATGTGATTATTTCAATATAGCGATTGATATGCATTCGGAATTTCCTCAAAGTGAGGGTTTTTCGAGAGCCAATCTATACCACATAAAACGCTGGTTTTCATTTTATTCCAGCCAAATAGAATTTATCTACCAGGCTGGTAGATAATTACAAAAAAAAACTGCGTGACTGACATGAAGCGTCCCGGCGGATTTGCAATCCGCCGTAAAAAAAAGGTTCGACCTATTAAAACCGGGGGATTTGTAATCCCCCAATAAAAGGAAAGACATACTCCTTTGCTGCGGATTCCAAATCCGCAGAGCATCAATAGGTTAGGACATTTTTTGATGCCGGATTTCAAATCCGGCAGGACGCCATATAGACCCTTTTTCTATTGTATGATGTCTTCTGGTAGAAGTATCTTAGCTTCTTCGTTCATATAAGTAGGGGCTTCTTTCATAAACAAGACAAGATGTACCTGCTGTCCTTTCTTGATAAAAGGAAGATATTTCGCCTTTTGCTCAAGAGTTTCCATCAGGCGGTCGGCACTATCATTGTGTGTCCATTTACATTCTCCAATCAATATATGTTTCTTATCTATTGATTCTGCTACAACGTCCAATTCTACCATTTTACCATCCTTTTCTTCTGGCGGAAAAATTTTACCCCACCATCGGGACGCTACATTGTAGGCAATGCCATCTATGATATTGCCACTTACGTAATCACGGCATAGTAACTCCCAACATTGGCCAATAAACTGCGGTAGCTGGCTTTCCACAACCTGCATCACCGTATCAATCTTTCTCAACTCAAGGATAGAACGATAAGGCACGATAAATTGATAATGGAATCTGAGAAGTGAGTCGTTGATGTGGTAAAGTCCCTTTTTGCTTTTTTTCGGATTGTCGCCAAAAGGCACCTCTCTGCTTATGTACCCTAAATCTCTTAATTTGCCTAGAGGATCTGACAAGGAGTTGGCTTCCTTACCAGCCCTGGATGCTATTTCTGAAAGTTTGTTGGCGCCATTACCGATAATAGTGAGTAAGGTTGATGCCTGAACAGTATCTCGCATATCATCACGAAGCAGTCGCAGAGGTTCTTCCATCAAGGGTCCCTGTGGATCAAGCAACACCTTGCGAATCGCCGTTTTTGTATCAGGATAGTCACGACGCAATTCCCAATAGCGAGGCACACCGCCCCATATTGCAAATTCTTCTACCGCTTGCACGGCATCACACTCCATAGCCTCCCTCATATATTGAGCCGCAATCGGTTGCATCTTGATAATCTCATTGGCAAGTCCATAGAGTGGTGACTGGCGATTGAGCACATAGCCATGCATCAATTGTTGTGAAGAACCGCAAAGAACAAAATCAAACTTTAAGATTTTCTCGTTCAGGAGTTTTTGGATGATGGAAGGAAGTGCCTCACAGCTTTTTACAAGATAAGGAAATTCATCCAGACATACCATGATTCTCTGGGATAGTTGATTGTTCATACTGCGGAAAAGTGATTCCCAGTCGGGATAGATAACCTTGTCGAACCCATCAATGACTGTTGCCACAGATTTGGCAAAAGCAGATCGCTGTACTGCCTCTGTAGAAGTATCGCTCAAGAAGTAAATAGCCTGTTCTTGACTATTTACAAGATATTTGATGAGCGTAGATTTTCCTATTCTGCGACGACCATATATAACGATAAATTGGGGGTTCTCTCGTTTCAGAGCTTCTGTTATTCGGTCTGTCTCCGCCTTTCTATCTATTAATCTATTATATTCCATAATGTTATGCTTTATTATTATCGTTCACAAAGATAATCTTTCTGAACGATAATTCCAAATATTTGAGCAACAATTAGTTGCTTGTTATTATTATTTAACTATTAATCGGAATCATTAAGTAGTATTTGCATGTTCTGCCAATAATACATTTATAAAAATAGGGTGTGCCATGCATTGATGACACACCCTTTTTTTTCTTATTTCATTCAGAAATTACATATTATTCCTTAATTCCGCAACACTATAGTTTAACATTATTTATAAGTGCCTGAGCAACAAA
>OOCQ01001032.1_pt1 | contig 19521 bp, 15 predicted proteins | sample 1671121 | NCBI WGS metagenome assembly OOCQ01 (sample SAMN06348124, study PRJEB24527) | human gut metagenome | biome: human gut; feature: ankylosing spondylitis patient; material: feces | host: Homo sapiens | place: China | collected 2015-10 | reverse complement strand
AATTGAGATTCAATGCCTTCTGCGAGATTTCTCCCTTATGGATATCTATCTCGCTACCTCCCATTTTCTGATGACCATGGAATGTCTTGGACGAGAGATAGACCACATCAAAGCCATAGCGGTTGCTATAGGAATTGAGGTTGAACTCGTAGTCCTGATTCTTGCCAGCCAACTTGGCTGGGTTCACAGCCAAGCCAAGTCCCAATCCCCGGTAAGCCACTGCCATAGAGAGGGTTCCACGGCAGTCTGCCATCACCTTAGTATGCGTTTCCGTTCCATCCGTCTTCGCTGTAGTTTCCAAATCAGCTCCCGAAAGATTGCCTCTTAGTTTAATGGTCCAGCGGGCATTTGGACGGGAGATGTAGGTAGTATCATACTTTATCTTGTAATAATTGGCTGCCAGCAGTGAATCTCCTTTGAACAATTGGCGGTCGTATAGGCTTAATCGTCTTTGAATCTTGGCATAATGCTTCATGAACCTTTGCTTTTTCTTCTCACTCATTTTGCTCTTACCCAATTCTGCCATGAGAAGAGAGTCGCCCCATTGGAGCATACGTCCCCTATCAGCAGACTGTCGCAACTGGAGTCGCAGGCTATCTGCCATCATCAGCAGTTCTTTCAGTTTCTTTCGAGGTTTCCTGTTCTGTCCGTTCTGGGCAATGGCAGGAGCAAGTACTCCCATAGAAAATACCACCACAAGAAATGATGCTTTCACCATCACCATTGACCCAGTTTTCATTTTTCGTCTATTCATCTTATTTATCTTTCTTTCCTATTCCGGTACAAAAGTACGGCAAAACTTCGAAACAGAAAAGGAAAAAGCAAAAAAAATAAGAAATAAAGAAAAGATCAAAAGAATTGATTTTTCGTAGAACTTTAAAAGAAGATAAAAATCAGAATCCGAAACCGTGGTTTCGGAAACACAATCACCTCCAAAACAAATAAAAAAAACTTAAATTAGCAAACAAACAAACTGATATTCAGGCATTTTTATTACCTTTGCATTCGAAACCGCTATTTCCGAAACAGCGGTTTCGAAAAATAACATCAAAAATAAACTGTAAAATTATAGAAATATGAAGTTCTTTGGAAGCAAAATGAAATAAAAAGATTCGCTACAAAAACAAAAAATGCAGACGCATTTCTGTATATAAACTTACAGCACAACAGGTGGATGACGAGCGCACAACAGCTGATGGACATTCGCACAACAGCTGATATGCAAGCGCACAACAGCTGTTGTGCGGTTCATGATAGTAACTTTTCCAACGACATATACTATCTCTTCCAACAACTTATCCTATATCTTCCAACAACTTATGCCGATACTTTCAGCACCTCTTCCTATATCCATCAACGCCCCAATCCACTATCGAGAACAGACGGAGGCACATCTATATAGAACAGCAAAGGCTTAAGAATGAGCATGAATGACCCCACACTTTCTGTTAATCTTTACTATATTCCAGCGGGAAAACTTGCAGGATAATGGGAATATAAGTACCTTTGCATACGAATTTCTGAAACGATTGTCTCACAAAGACATAAAATTAAGAGAGAAACTTTTTTTTAGGATAATATAGAGATTACAAAAACAAATGAAAAAAGGACTTTTTGCACTCGCTTTGGGTACATTCACCCTGGGCATGACAGAGTTTATCCTTGAGGGCATCATTACCGATGTTGCCCACAACATGAACGTATCCATTCCAGAGGCAGGCCACCTCATCTCCATCTATGCACTGGGCGTATGCGCCGGTGCCTTCTCGCTGATACTCATGCACAAGTATCGTCCCAAGAAAATATTGATATTCCTGACTTCCATCATCACCATCGGAGCCATCATCGCATCCGTAGCCCCAACTTACTGGCTGTTGCTCTGCGCCCGATTCATTCAGGGTCTGCCTCATGGTGCCTACTTCGGAACGGCAACCATCGTGGCAGTGAAGATGGCGAAGGAGGGAAAGGGAACCAAGGCGGTGGCTATGATGTGCGCAGGAATGCCGGTAGCCAATCTGGTGGGCGTACCTATCGGCACCTTCCTGAGTCATGCGTTCAGCTGGCGAGTACCTTTTGTCAGTTGTATATTGCTCGGTATCATGACGATGTATATGATTCACAGATGGGTTCCAGACGTGGCTGCGTTGCCGAATAAGGGAATGAAGGCACAGTTCCACTTCCTCCGCAACAAGGCTCCGTGGCTCATCATCGCCGCCACCTTCCTGGGCAATGGCGGCATCCTCTGCTGGTTCAGCTACATCTCTCCCCTGCTTCAGATGGAAGGCGGATTCAGCGCTGCCAGCATCTCTCTGCTGATGATTCTTGCAGGCGGTGGAATGGTGGTAGGCAATCAGGTGAGTGCCTTGCTTGCCGACCGTTTCAAGCCGGGTCGCTTTACCTGTTATCTCCAGTTCCTGGCTGCAGCAGCATTATTGCTCACCTTCTTCCTCGCTCCTTTCGGATGGGTTTCTGCCATTCTGATGTTCGTCTGCTGCGTCTGTCTTTTCGGCATCGGTTCGCCTGAGCAGTTCCTCATCGTTAAGCATGCCAAGGGTGGCGAAATGCTGGGGGGATGCTGCATTCAGGGTGCCTTCAACCTGGGCAATGCCGTGGGCGCTTTCTTAGGTGGAATACCTGTAGCTATGGGATTGGGCTATAACTATCCAGCCCTTATCGGAGTGCCGATGGCATTGGCTGGAGCTATCTGTTTGCTGGTTTTTCATAAGAAATATGAATAAAATATGCGATAATCCGAAATAAAAGTGTATCTTTGCAGAAGATAAGCTGCACTCGGCAATTTGAAAGCAAGCTTTCATTGCGCTCGTTTGCATTATCTTTGCTAAGTAATTGCAATATAAACAAAAAACATGATGAAACTTAACAAGACATTCTTAACACTCGGTCTGGCTGCTGCCCTGCTGCAGATGCCAGCCTCATCGTTCGCCCAAAATGCGGGCGGCAGTCGTCAGAATCCACTCTTGCAGAAGAGCAGTCTCCCATTCGGAGCTCCAGATTTCAGCAAGATTAAGGAGAGTGATTATCTTCCTGCTTTCGAAGCAGCCATCAAGGATCAGCGTGCCAACATCCAGAAGATTGTAAGTAACAAGAAGAAGCCTACCTTCCAGAACACCATCCTCGCTTATGAGAACAGCGGTATGTTGCTGGATCGTGTTTCCAACGTATTCTTCGGTCTTACCAGTGCCCACAAGACTCCAGGCATTGCAGAAACCCAGAAGAAGGTAATGCCTCTGCTCACCAATCTGGACAACGAGATTTCATTCAACCAGAAACTCTTCGAGCGCATCAAATATGTTTATGACAACGAATACAAGAAGCTCAAGGGTGAGGACAAGCGACTCACCGAGGTCATCTATAAGGGTTTCGTCCGTTCAGGAGCCCTGCTTTCTCCAGAGAAGATGGAGCGCATGAAGCAGATCAACTCACGCATCTCTGAACTCCAGGAGCAGTTTGGCAATCTTCTTCCTGCAGCCACCAACAACGCCGTGGTTTGGGTAAACAGCAAGGAAGAACTCGCAGGCCTGAGCGATGCTGACATCGCACAATGCAAGAAGGATGCAGAGAGCCGTGGAGGCAAGGCACCTTACTGCATCGTCATCGTGAACACCACCCAGCAGGCTATCCTCACCAATCTCCAGAACCGTGAGCTCCGCCGCAAGGTGTATATGGCAAGCATCCATCGTGCTGACGGAACCAATCCTGAGTTCAACACCTTCCCTATCGTAACCGAGATTGCCAAGTTGCGTGCCGAGAAGGGACAGCTGATGGGTTACAACAACTACGCCGAGTACTCATTGGAGAAGACAATGGCTAAGAACACCAAGAATGTAAACGCATTCCTGCAGCAGCTGATCAAGGAATATGCACCTAAGGCTGACGCCGAGACCCGCGACATCGAGGCTTATGCTCAGAAGACCGAGGGCAAGGACTTCAAGCTCCAGCCATACGACCGCTTCTACTATTCTGCCAAGATGAAGAAGGAGATGCTCAACATCTCTGACAATGAGATCAAGCCATACTTCAACATCGACAGCGTGCAGGTGAACGGTGTGTTCTATGCAGCTCATCGCGTATACGGCTTGAACTTCAAGCAGCGCAAGGACATTCCTACCTATCACCCAGACATGAAGGTGTTCGAGGTAAGCGACAAGAACGGCAAGCCTATCGCCCTCTTCTACAGCGACTACTTCCGTCGCCCTACCAAGCGTGGCGGTGCATGGATGAGTGCCTTTGCCAAGCAGAGCGACAAGTGGGGACAGTTGCCTATTATATATAATGTATGCAACAACGCCAAAGCTCCAGAGGGTCAGCCTACCCTGATTACATGGGATGAGGTTTGCACCCTTTTCCATGAGTTCGGTCACGCCCTCCATGGAATGTTGTCAAAGTGCGGTTACAATACGCTTTCAGGAACAGCCGTGGCTCGCGACTTCGTGGAAATGCCATCCCAGTTTAATGAGTCATTCGCCAGCATTCCTGAAATCTTCGACCACTACGCCCGTCATACAGAGACTGGTGCTCCAATGCCAGCCGACCTGAAGGAGCGCATGCTGAAGAGCATCAACTTCCAGCCAGCCTATGCCCTGGGTGAGAATCTGGCAGCCACCTGCCTCGACCTGGCTTGGCACGAGTTGACACCAGACGAGATTCCTTCACCATATATGGCAGGCGCCTTCGAGAAGGAAGCCCTGAACAATGTAGGTCTGCTCAATTCTCAGATTCCTCCTCGCTACTCTACCACCTATTTCAACCATGTATGGGGCGGTGGTTATGCAGCAGGTTACTACAGCTATCTCTGGACAGAGGTACTTGCATCCAACATCGCAGGTTACTTTGCCAAGCATGGAGCCTTGGATCCAGCCGTGGGTCAGGCATTCCGTGATAAGATTCTGAGCCGAGGCAACACCAAGGACCAGATGGAAATGTTCACCGACTTCACTGGTATGAAGCAGCCTGATGCCTCAGGATTTTTGAAATACAGAGGATTGTAAAATACGATTTTTAGAACCATTCATGGTTCTATAAGCAAAACAAAATCGGCAGATTTCCGAACTGATGGGAATCTGCCGATTTTCTTAATTATTAATTTTTAATTGCTTTCGGAGTCCAGTTCTTGAAGAATCTCAAGACCTTCTCCTCGCTGTATCCCTTACCTTCCTCCAAGAAGCTGGAGTCTTGGATATGGAGCACGTTGCCCTTCTCGTCGAGCACCACGAAGACTGGGAAACCGAAACGAGCAGGATTGTTGAGTCGCTGCATCAACTGTGCCGCCTTCTGCTGCGCCTCCTCTCCACCAGTCGACTTACGAGGATTGTAATTGACGTGGATATACTCGAAGTTATCATTCACCACCTTGTTGACAGCCGTATCCTTCTCCACGAAGTCGGCGAAGCGCAAGCACCAAGGGCACCAGTTGCCGCCCACCTGGCAAACCACAAACTTGCCATCAGCCTTAGCCTTCACCAAAGCCTCATCTATCTGAGTCATCGGGTCGATGCTCTCGTTATACACTCTCTTCAATCCTCCCTGCGCATTCGCCATCATCACGCTCATGGTCATGAGGGCAATCATCATAATCTTTCTCATATTCTTAATATACCTTATTATTATGTGTGCAAATTTACGATTTCTTCGAGTATTTTTTGTTATATTCGATGAAGATTAACGCTATTTTAAAATATATTTTATAATTTTGCACCCAAAACAATTATTAATTATATGAGAAAGAGATTACATTCATTAGTATTGACAGCCCTGCTGCTCATCTTCTCCCTACAAATGATGGCAGCCGAACTGGGCGAGGCAGGCAGCCAAGGAGTTGGGCTACTATGGCTATTACACCAAGCCATTCAAGAAGTATCTGAGCATCAAGACGGCAAAGGGCTATCTGCATCGCCTTATGTTGCCCGATGATGCCAAGGGAGAAAATTCTCCCCTGCCCTCTATCGCCACACGGTAGATTTCCGGACCAAGAACGACCCTAAGATGGTATACATCTACGGCGACATCGACCCATGGGGAGCCTCCGGCATCTATGGTCTGCCATTCACCAAGGGCAAGCAGAACCTCCACGTCTATATGTGTCCTGGCGGCAGTCACAAGACTCGCATCCTCACCTTCCCCGAGCCTACTCGCCAAGAGATTATCCAGCTCATCAAGAAATGGTTGGCGGAATAGAATATTTTATGCAATAATCGCGGATAGGTGTAAATTTGCAGCAAAATTAATCGCGGATAGGTGTAAATCATGAAGAGAAAAGTATATAATCAGCTACTGAAATGGAAGGAAGATATGACAGGGTTGCTGTGATAAAAAGGGAGTCATTTGGCTCCCTTTTATTCTATTACCACTCCGAATATAGCAAAAATACTTTGCAAGCAAACTAAAAAGTCAAAGAACTCTAAGTATTTTGCAAAGTTACAAAAATTTAAACAAACAAATATTTGCGCATATTTTTATTGGCTAAAAATCATTTGTTAAAGTCATGAATTAAAAAAGTATGAATCCCCAACTCCTGTTCGCTTCCGTTATCTACACTTTTACAAGAAGGGGACCAATTGTAACGAGCTCAAACAATCTCTCATCACAATTGGTATTATTTACAACTCACCCATCTTCAAGAAGTCTCGCAAATGGACGTGCTTGATACCATCTACATTGACCAGACCACTCATGGTGTCCATCGACACCACATACTTAGGATGGCTGTTCTTGATCTGCTGAAGATTATCAAACTCCCTATCTATGGTCTCCTGGCTAGCCAACAAATAAGTGACCTGTACATAAATGGTACTTCCAGATTTCTCTGCCACAAAATCTATCTCTGCTTTCTGCATCTGACCCACATAAACACGATACCCCAAACGTACCAAATGCTGATATACGGCATTCTCCATTACCTTCTCTATATCGAATTTACGATTACCACCAATGATATGGTTGCGAATGCCAGAATCCTCGAAATAAAACTTGTCGCCTATCTCAAAGATTTTCTTTCCATGAATGTCATAACGACTAACCCTCTCTATCACAAATGCATTGCAAAGATACTCCAGATACGTAAGAATTATCTTGGACGAAGTATCTATACTCTGGCTTTTCAGAAAGTTGACAATGCTTCTTGCCGAAAACTGCTTGCCCACATTATCGCTGATAAACTTGAGCAGCGTACGCAACAAAGCGGTGTTTCTGATACTTTCGCGCTCTATCACATCGCGAAGCACTATCGTATTGCATACATTATCCAGGTAGTCATCTACCAAATCGGTGTTCTCCAATCCCAAATTACGTAATTGGGGCAAACCACCATTTTGAAGATACAGCATCAAAGACTTGTCCTCATCTGGCAGTTGATGAAATTCCAAGAACTCCTGATAGCTTAGCCCTCGTATACGATAGTCTACATATCGACCTCGCAACCTTGTTGCCAACTCCCCCGAAAGCATCTTGGCATTACTTCCTGTCACCATAATCTGGCATGAATCATCAGACTGGATGCTCAATAGTCCTTTTTCAAAATCCGTGATTTCCTGCACTTCATCTACAAATAGGTAATTATTTTTGTCTTCTGCGAGATGCTCTGCCACATACTTCTCTAGCTCTTGATAATTGCTGATGTTATCAAAAGTTGTCTTCTCCTTATCTATATATATAATATGATTATCTTCATTATGAGCCAACCTTTCTTTGATACTACGCATGACACAACTTTTACCGACACGTCGCTGACCTGTCAGTGCTACTATGATACCTCGCCCGAACATACGCTGTATATGATCGGTATAGTCTGCCCTATTTAATATTTCTCGTTTCATAATTTTGTGACTTATAAGAAAAACTTTTCGCAAAAATACAAAAAGTTTTTCTTATAAGTCGCAAAAATGGGAAAATTCTTGGTTTTGTTACTTATAATTAACAGAATTAATTAAATGGATTAAGCTTACGCGCGCATGAAATTTCTTTTTGTGGATACCCCACTCATACCACAAATATGGTATATTTCCAACCCGCCCCAAACTATAAATTCATCACTTTGAAATACGACCTAGGGCATTTTCTTATTAAAAAACTTCGATATTTATCGAAAAATGAGTAACTTTGCAGGCAAATTTAAAAACTAGAAATGAACAAGACTGCACAGCATATCATCGACATCAAGAATGTGTCGAAAAGATTTGGCGAGAAAGTAGCCCTCCGCGACATCAACCTATACGTGAGAAAGGGCGAATTCATGACCATTCTCGGTCCTTCAGGCTGCGGAAAAACGACTTTATTGAGACTCTTGGCGGGATTCGAGACTGCCACCGAAGGCATCATCACCATCGGCGGCAACGACATCACCAATCTGCCTCCATACAAGCGCAATGTGAACACCGTGTTCCAGAAATACGCACTGTTTCCTCATCTCAACGTTTACGACAACATCGCCTTCGGACTCAAACTGAAGAATACGCCGAAGGAGGAGATATTGCCGAAGGTGAAGCGTGCCCTGAAGATGGTGAACATGAGCGACTATGAATACCGCGACGTCAACTCACTTTCGGGTGGACAGCAGCAGCGTATCGCCATCGCCCGTGCCATCGTCAACGAGCCAGAGGTGCTCCTGCTCGACGAACCTCTTGCTGCCCTCGACCTGAAGATGCGCAAGGACATGCAGCTGGAGCTGAAGGAGATGCACGAGCGACTGGGCATCACCTTCGTCTATGTAACACACGACCAGGAGGAGGCACTCACCCTGAGCGATACCATCGTGGTGATGAGCGAGGGAGAGATTCAGCAGATTGGCACACCGACCGACATCTACAACGAGCCTGCCAACTCATTCGTTGCCGACTTCATCGGTGAGAGCAATATCTTCAATGGACTAATGATTCACGACTGCCTGGTAAAGGTGGCTGGTGCGGAAATACCTTGCGTAGACAAGGGATTTGGCGAGAACCAGCAGGTGGATGTAGTGATACGACCAGAGGACATAGAGGTATCCACCGATACTGAGCATGCCCAGTTTGTAGGAAAAATCACCTCTTCCATCTTCAAGGGCGTACACTACGAGATGCTTGCCGAGAGCGACAAGGGTTGCGAGTTCTTGATACAAAACTACAAGCACTTCGAGGTAGGTCAGACCATCGGCATGAGCGTCATCCCAGACAATATCCACATCATGAAGAAGGAGCGCACCACCAACACCTTCGAGGCTAAGCTCACGGGCAATGGTTGCATCGAATTTCTGGGTTGCGAATACAGCGAGGGCATTCCTGCCGATGTACAGGCCGCCATCTCCAAGGCTGAGCAGGAAGGCAAGGACAGCATCAATATCAGCATAGATTTCGACAAGATAGAACTCTTCGACAATGAGGAGGAAGGCACTTTCACCGGTGACATCTGCTTCATCCTCTACAAGGGCGACCACTATCACCTCACCATCGACACCGACTGGGGAGAGAAAATCTATGTGGACACCCAGGATGTATGGGACCTCGGCGACCACGTTGCCATCACCATTCCGGCAAACGGGATTAAAGTGAAGAATGACGAGTGAAGAATTCATTAGCATGAAGGGCGCACGCCTAATTATTAATTCTTAATTATTAATTATTAATTCTTAATTAAAATTGAACGTAGTCAAATTTATATCCTCTCGCCAAAGTTGGTCGATACCATACGCCATCTTTGCAGCGATATTCGTGGTATTGCCATTGCTTCTCATCGTGGTGTTTGCATTCACCGACGAGAACGGCAGTTTCACGCTCTATAATTTCCAGAAGTTTCTGGTGCATCCCGAGGCCATCAATACCTTTGTGTATTCCATCGGCATTGCCTTCCTCAACACGCTGCTCTGCATCTTGCTGGGCTATCCTGCGGCATACATCCTGACGCAGACCAAGATGAAGTATGCCAATACCATCGTGATGCTCTTTATCCTGCCGATGTGGGTCAACATCCTGGTGCGCACACTTGCCACCGTGGCACTCTTCGACTTTGCCGACCTGCCACTGGGCGAGGGAGCCCTCCTGTTTGGTATGGTGTATAACTTCATCCCCTTCATGATTTACCCTATCTACAACACATTGCAGAAGATGGACCGCAGTTATATCGAGGCAGCCGAAGACTTGGGAGCCTCACCATGGCAACAGTTCTTCAAAGTAGTGTTGCCACTCTCCATGCCAGGTGTGGCAAGTGGCATTCTGATGGTGTTTATGCCAACCATCTCCACCTTCGCCATCTCCGAACTGCTGACGATGAACAACATCAAGCTCTTCGGTACCACCATCCAGGAAAACATCAACAATTCGATGTGGAACTATGGTGCAGCCCTCTCGCTCATCATGCTCTTCCTCATCGGAGCATCCACCCTCATCGCCGGCGACGGTAGCAAGCAGGAAGGAGGTATCAGATGATAAAATCACTCTTTACCCAGGATATGATGAAGAAGGTATTCTGCCAGGGCTATCTCTGGCTGCTCTTGCTGCTGCTCTACTCCCCTATCCTCATCATCGTCATCTTCTCCTTCACCGAGGCTAAGGTGATGGGCAACTGGACGGGATTTTCTTTGCAGCTCTATAAGAACCTCTTTGTGGAGGGTACCCACCATTCGCTCACGGCGGCTCTCATCAATACGATTACCATCGCCCTGATTTCAGCCACAGTCAGCACCCTCTTCGGCACATTGACTGCCATCGGCATCCACAACCTGCGCAACCGCAGAGCCCGACAAGCCATCTCGTTTGTCAACAACATTCCGATATTGAATGGCGACATCATCATCGGTATCTCGCTCTTCCTGCTCTTCATCACGCTGGGCATTCCGCAGGGTTATATGACGGTGGTCATTGCCCATATCACCTTCTGCCTGCCATACGTCATCCTGAGCGTGATGCCTAGACTCAAGCAGATGAACCCCAACCTCTATGAGGCAGCTCTCGACCTGGGTGCATCACCGATGCAGGCACTGCGCAAGATTATCATCCCAGAGATATTGCCAGGCATGATTTCGGGCTTCATGCTCGCCATCACCATGAGTATCGATGACTTCGCTGTTACTATCTTCACCATCGGAAATGAGGGACTGGAGACGCTCTCCACCTTTATCTATGCAGATGCCAGAAAGGGAGGTTTGACTCCAGAGCTCCGTCCACTGAGTACGATTATCTTCGTATTGGTGCTCGTGATGCTGATTATCATCAACAAACGTTCAGTAAAGAAAGCAAAATGAAAAAGATGAATATAAAGTTAGGAGTTAGGAGTTGGGAGTTAGGAGTTAGGAGTTGGGAGTTAGGAGTTAAATGCCTATTTTTCGTTGCTCTTATGCTCATAAGCCTCATGCTATCCTCCTGCTACAACAAGGAGAACAGAGAGGAGATTCTGAAGGTATATAACTGGGCCGACTACATAGACGAAGACGTGCTTGCCAACTTCCCGAAATGGTATGAGGCGCAGACGGGCAAGAAGATACGCGTCATCTACCAGACCTTCGACATCAACGAGGTGATGCTGACCAAAATAGAACGTGGACATGAGGACTACGACGTGGTTTGTCCTTCGGAATACATCATCGAGCGAATGCTGCGCAAGGACCTCCTCCTGCCCATCGACACTTGTTTTGGCAAGACCCCAAACTATCTCAAGAACATATCTCCCTACATCGTAGAGCAGATAGACGCCACCAGCAACCATGGCAGAACCGCCCATCAGTATGCCGTGCCATACATGTGGGGAACGGCAGGCATCTTATATAATAAGGTACACGTACCTATAAAAGATGCTCTGACCTGGGGTACCCTTTGGAACTCGAAGTATCGTGGCAAGCTCTTGATGAAGGATTCCTATCGTGACTCTTACGGCACCGCCCTTATCTGGGCGCATCGCAAGGACTTGGCAGCAGGCAAGGTGACGGTACCACAGCTGATGAACGACTATTCGCCAGAAGCTGTGGCTACAGTAGAGAAATACCTCAAAGCACTGAAACCAAACATCGAGGGCTGGGAGGCAGACTTTGGCAAGGAGACGATGACCAAGGGCAAGGCTTACCTGAACATGACCTGGAGCGGTGATGCCGTCTGGGCAATCGAGGAGGCTGAAAAGGTAGGTGTGCCACTGGGTTATGAAGTGCCAAAGGAAGGCAGCAACGTATGGTTTGACGGTTGGGTGATCCCTAAGTACTCCCGCAACCCGAAGGCAGCCGCTTATTTCATCAACTATCTCTGCCAGGAGGATGTGGCACTCGCCAATATGGAGACCACTGGCTATGTGAGCAGCATCAGTGGCAAGAAGATATTGGAGGAGATGAGCGACAAGGATGCTTATCCCGAAATGGTGAACGCCGCTTACTTCTTCGGCTGTGAAGAGGGCAAGAAGGCACACATCAACCCGATTATGTATCCAGACAGCAGTGTGGTGGCAAGATGCGCCATGATTCACGATGCAGGCGACCACACTCCAGAGGTATTGGATATGTGGTCGAAAGTGAAGGGCGACAACCTGGGTGGCGGCATCGTCATCTTCCTCTTGGCGGTAGTGGCAGCTATCACAGCCTTTGTAGGAATCAAGAAATATGAGCACTACAAGCACCGCAGACTGTCAAGAAAGCACCGCAGACACCACGTAATCAAAGTAAAATAGCAGTTTTTTGAAGGAAAAGTGAAAAAAGTGAGGAAAAAATTTGGTAATATAAAATAAAAGTGTTACCTTTGCACTCGCTTTTGAGACATAAAGCGTTTGGGTAGTTACCAGAGTGGCCAAATGGGGCAGACTGTAAATCTGCTGGCTATGCCTTCGGTGGTTCGAATCCATCACTACCCACTTTTCCCAAAATAACTCAAAAATATAAAAGGTCTGACTTTCGAAAGAGAGTTAGACTTTTTTGCTTTTAGCATCTTCGGAACTTATACTTTCATCGGACTTCACAGAATATACGGAAGAAAGAAATCATGAATCACAAACATAAAAAAATCGGAATCTAAAAGGAATCCGTTTTAATTCCGATTAAATTCCGATGATAATATAAATTCCGATGATATATTAGTCTTTCAAGCTATCTTGATACCACTCGAAGAGTTTCTGCACTCCATCCTCAATCTCGACCTTGTGGGTCCAGCCAAGGCTGTGAAGCTTCTCTACATCGATAAGCTTACGAGGAGTACCATCAGGCTTGCTGGCATCAAACTCTACAGTGCCCTCAAAGCCTACTGCCTTTACTACCAACTCTGAAAGCTCACGGATGGTAAGTTCCTTGCCGGTACCTACATTGATATGGCAGTTGCGAATCTCACCCAGTGATGGGATGGCACCGCCACGACCCTCAGAATTGTTGCGGTCTACGGCTCCATCAACCTTGGCTCCATAGAATACAGAGCTGTACTTCTCGATACCGATGATATCCTTGAAGTCTACGTTCAAGAGTACATGCACACTGGCATCAGCCATATCCTCGCTCCATAGGAACTCACGGAGAGGCTTACCTGTACCCCAGAGCACCACCTTATTATCATAGATGCCATAGAACTCCAGAGCCTTCAAGATGCGCTCATGGTCGTTGTTGCCATCCACATTACCCTCGCCGATGATGGCACGCAGCTTATCAGTAGGGTTGATAGGACGCTTGTTCATGTCCACCTCAATACTATGCCAGTCACCATCGTGGATGAGCTTGGCAAGATAAATCTTACGCATCATCGCTGGCATCACGTGGCTATTCTCCAAGTGGAAGTTGTCGTTAGGACCATAGAGGTTGGTTGGCATCACTGCAATATAGTTGGTACCATACTGCAGGTTGTAGCTCTCACACATCTTCAGTCCGGCTATCTTGGCGATGGCATACTCCTCGTTGGTATACTCCAGCGGCGAAGTCAGCAAGACATCCTCCTTCATTGGCTGAGGTGCATCCTTAGGATAGATGCAAGTAGAGCCGAGGAAGAGGAGCTTTTTTACGCCATGAGAGTAGGCATTGCTGATGACATTGCACTGCATCTTCATGTTCTGCATAATGAAGTCGGCACGATAGAGGCTGTTGGCCATGATACCGCCCACGAAGGCAGCTGCCAAGACCACAGCATCAGGCTGCTCCTCGTCAAAGAACTTCTGCACTGCATACTGGTCGGTCAAGTCGAGTTCTTTGTGAGAACGACCCACCAGATTATGATAGCCTCTCTTCTTGAGGTTATTCCAAATAGCAGAACCCACGAGACCGTGGTGTCCTGCTATATAAATCTTACTATCTTTTGATAACATTGATTATTGCTATAAACTATCAACTGTTAACTATAAACTAACTTACTTAACGATACCTTTCTCCAAGTACTCAGCCAAGTTGCAGCGCACTCTCTGACCTGCATCCTCAGCAGCTACCTTAGCCATATCGCTCTCTACCATGATCTTAACCAGCTCCTCGAAGGTAGTAGTGTTTGGATTCCAGCCGAGCTTAGCCTTAGCTTTGGTAGGATCGCCCCAGAGGTTAACCACGTCGGTAGGACGATAGAAGTCTGGAGATACCTCAACGAGAGTCTTGCCGATCAACTCCTCAGGCCCCTCTACGCAGATACCCTTCTCGTTCTCATCCTTTCCTTCCCACTTCAGCTCGATGCCTACATGGTGGAATGCCAACTGGGCAAATTCACGTACGCTATGCTGTACACCTGTGGCGATAACAAAGTCCTCTGGCTTCTCAGCCTGGAGAATGAGCCACATACACTCTACATAGTCCTTGGCATAACCCCAGTCGCGGAGAGAATCCAAGTTACCGAGATAGAGCTTATCCTGCTTGCCCTGCTTGATGCGAGCGGCAGCGAGGGTAATCTTACGAGTAACGAATGTCTCGCCACGGCGCTCACTCTCATGATTGAAGAGGATGCCAGAGCAGCAGAACATATTGTAAGCCTCACGATACTCCCTCACAATCCAGAAGCCATACTGCTTAGCTACAGCGTATGGACTGTATGGGTGGAATGGGGTATTCTCGTTCTGAGGGACCTCCTCTACCTTGCCATAAAGCTCAGAGGTAGAAGCCTGATACATACGGCAGGTCTTCTCCAAGCCACACTGACGGATGGCCTCCAAGATGCGAAGCACACCTGTGGCATCTACATCGGCTGTAAACTCAGGAGAGTCGAAACTTACCTGTACATGGCTCTGTGCTGCAAGGTTGTACACCTCAGTTGGTTTCACCTTGTTCATCACCTGGATGATACTCATAGAGTCACCAAGGTCAGCATAATGAAGGTGGAAGTTTGGGGTACCCTCCAGGTGAGCGATGCGCTCACGATAGTCGGTGGATGAACGACGGATAGTGCCGTGAACATCATACCCCTTACTCAACAACAACTCTGCCAAGTAAGAACCATCTTGACCTGTGATACCTGTAATTAAAGCTACTTTTCTATTTTCCATTTATTATATGTATAAATTTGAATATTCAGGTTGCAAATTTACTACTTTTTTCCCAAACTATCAAACTTTCTGTTGTATATTTGTATTTATGAACCAATATAAATGGGATATGCAACATTTCTACTGGGGCGAATCGGCATTTTGCGTCTTCGGCCAGTTCACCAGATAGAGCATCTCCGTGGCACGAGTAAAGGCTGTATAGAGCCAGTGGATGTAATCGGGGGTGAGCATATCATCGGTCATATATCCTTGGTCCACATAAACATGAGCCCACTGTCCACCCTGTGCCTTGTGACAGGTTACGGCGTATGCAAACTTTACCTGTAGGGCATTATAGAATTTGTCATTTCTGATCGCCTTCATCCTATCCGCCTTGAGCGAAATATCCTGATAATCTTCCTCCACCTGATGGAAGAGCATTTCCTGTTGCTCATGGGTCAAGGCCGGAGCCTCACTGGTCAGGGTATCGAGCAGCACCGTAGCCTCCAGTTCATAATTGTCATAATCAGGGAATTGCAAGAGGAGCGTGGCAAAGTGGAATCCATAGAGGTCAATTCGACGGCGCACTCTCAACACCTTCGCCCTATCGCCATTTGCCAAGAAAGAAGGAATCTCATTACTTTGAACTTCTTTACTTTGAACTTGGAACTTTGAACTTGGAACTTTATGATTAGCTAAGCAATTAAATTGGCTTTCCCTTCGGCCGCCGAACGCTGTTTCTTCACTCTTCACTCTTCGTTCTTCACTTACTTTCTTCCTCTCCTCTTCCATCCAGTAATAATTGTTCTTCACAATCATGAGGATGTCGCCTTGGGAGAGTTCCTCTTCACGGTCCAGCACCATGTTGCGGATGCCCTGGTTGAAGATGTTGGCTCGCTTGTTGCTACGAGTCACCACAATGGTATCGTCCAAGCCCACACGATGATAGCTATAGGCAAGAGCCTCGATGAGTTCCGATCCAGGCATTTCCTTGATGTCCGAGAAGCCAGAGAAATGAATCTTGGGCAATTGGGTGATGTCATCGTGAGTTATCATCTGCCTGATCATCGTGGCATTATAGAGGATGCCCGACTGCTGACTCTGTCGCAACACCTCGTTCAGATCACACTCATATACCTTCAGTCCATATCCCTCCAATACGGCAGCATGGAGAGCAGGCGATTCCTCCTCGCCGATAGGTGGCAACTGAGCCTTATCACCGATAAGGAGGAGACGGTCGTTATGTCCCTGATACACAAACTGGATCAGGTCATCGAGTAAGCAGCCACTGCCAAATGTGGTACCGCCCAATCCCATATTGGCAATCATCGAAGCCTCATCCACCATAAAAAGGGTATCGGTATAGAGATTGTCATTGAGATTGAACTGTCCATCCACCCCCGCAAACGCTTTTTCGCGATAGATGCGACGATGGATGGTATAGGCAGGTACCCCACTACTCAGCGAAAAAACCTTAGCCGCCCTACCCGTAGGAGCCAAGAGCATCACCTTCTGACGGATAGCCTTGAGCGTGCGAACGATGGCACCCGAGAGCGAGGTCTTACCCGTACCTGCACTACCTCGCAATATCATGACCGAATGCGGATTGGGATCGGTCATAAACTGCGCAAACACATCAAGCGCATGAGCCTGTTCGGGCGTCGGCGAGTAGCCAAATTGTTGTAATATCTTATATTTTAGCTCATCTATTATCATAATTCAAAAAAATTATTTATCTTTGCACTTACAAAAGTAATAATACTTTTTGAAATGAGTATGAAATTAAGGAAAATAAACAATAATATCGTCTTGGGAGCCTGCGTCATCGTCATGATGCTGCTTTGCATCCTCAGCATTAGCCAACCCATCCGCTTCGACAAGCAGAGGGCTAGCCGAGAGACTGAGGTGAAGGAGAAACTGATGCAAATAAGGGATGCCGAGGAACGATACAAAGCCAAGCATGGAACATACACAGGTGACTTCAACACCCTCGTCAAGGGCAAGTATCTGAAGGCTGATGCCCAGTACATCCCTTATAGCGACGGCAAGAAGTTCTCCCTTGCCGCAACCACCATCGTGGGCAAGAGCGGTAAGCAGATTCCCCTGATGGAATGTGGCGCGGAATATGGCGATTATCTCGACGGACTGGATGAGGAATCCATACAGGAAGTAACCGACAAAGCCAACTATGCAGGCGAATATCCCGGACTCAAAATAGGTGACATCACAACAGATAATAACAATGCAGCAAACTGGTAAGAACATACAACAAGCCCGCCTCACCATCCGTGTGAGCAGAAACACACTCAGCTTTTCGGTAGTAGACCGCGAAGCCGAGCATCAAGTGATATATGAGCCTTACACCGTGAAGAGCGGTGTATCGATAGCAGCCAATCTGCGTCAGGCATTCAAGGAGAGCCCACTCTTGCAGCGTGGCTACACCAAGGTGCGCCTCTACATAGACTCCCCTATCCTGCTTGTGCCCATAGAAGAATTTCATGAGGAAGATCTAGATGTGCTCTACCAGCATGCTTTCTCGGGGCATAGTGCAGATGCCATCCTCTATCGTGTGCAACCCGCCCTCAATGCAGTAGCAGTATTCCCTGTAAACAAGGACCTGAAGATGGTGGTGGAAGATAACTTCCAAGACATCCGCTTCACCCCTATCATGCAGCCGATGTGGCACTATCTGCACCAACGCAGTTTCACGGGCATCCATCGCAAGCTCTATGTTTACTTCCATGACAAGAAACTTGATGTTTTCAGCTTTGACAAGAACCGTTTTAAGTTCTTCAATTCCTTCAATGCCGAACATGCCAAGGATGCACTCTACTTTATTCTCTACGTATGGAAGCAGATAGGATTCAACCAGATGCAAGACGAGCTTCACGTATCGGGAGATGTGCCAGACAAGGACTGGTTTCTCTACAACACCAAGCTCTACATCAAGAAGACCTTTCTCTTGAATCCAGCCGCCGAGTTCAACCGTGCCCCCATCACCGAGATCAAGGGCATGCCATTCGACTTGCTGGCACTGTACTTGAGTAAGTGAAGAACGAAGAGTGAAGAAAGTGAAGAAGGAAGAGTGAAGAGTGAAGAAACAGCGTTCGGCGGCCGAAGAGAAAGTCAATTCAACAGCATAGCTAATCATAAAGTTCAAAGCTCAAAGTTCAAAATAATAAGTTCAAAGTAAAAATATGAGAATCATAACAGGACTATATAAGGGACGCCATTTCGATATACCTCGAACTTTCAAGGCGCGTCCAACTACAGATTTTGCTAAAGAGAACATCTTTAACGTATTGCAAGGTTACATCGACTTTGAGGATGCCACTGCCCTCGACCTCTTTGCAGGCACAGGCAGCATCTCCCTAGAGTTGGTATCAAGAGGCTGTAGCCGAGTGGTAAGTGTGGAAGCCGACCGCGACCACGCCAACTTTATCCGCCAATGCTTCAAGAAACTTGGTGAAGACAAAGACCTCTTGATCCGTGGCGATGTATTCCGCTTCTTGAAGAGCAACAAGCAGAAATACGATTTCATCTTTGCCGACCCTCCATACGCACTGGAGAAGTTGCCCGAGATTCCAGACCTAGTGCTGAATGGCGATATGCTCAATGAAGACGGCATCTTCGTATTCGAGCATGGCAAGAACTACGATTTCTCCGACCATCCAAGATTCCTGGAACACAGAAGTTACGGCAGCGTCAACTTCTCGATATTCAGATAAAAAGACATCTGGCTGTACGTTTACACGACTGTAAACGTACAGCCAGATGTCTTTCTCATTTATTTTTTGCTCAGTTTGGCCTCAATCTCTTCTATCGTAGGCATTGTGCCTTCCAATTTCTCTGGGTAGAATTTTTCCAAGTCATATTCTGAGATGGCAATTGGCTGACTGCTTGACTCAAGGGCATATTGTGCTTGTATGCGGTCTTTTTCCTTGCAAATAAGCAACCCGATAGTTGGGTTGTCTCGCCGGTCTTTGCGTAAGATGTGGTTGCAAGCCACAACGTAACCACCTAATTGCCCAACATCAGCAAAGGTGAATGCGCCTATTTTAACCTCTATTACGATGTAGCAAGAAAGGTGTAACTACTCAGCACCCCTATAGAAAACTTCTCGTTAATAAAGCATAAACTTGA
>OOCQ01001030.1_pt1 | contig 19538 bp, 9 predicted proteins | sample 1671121 | NCBI WGS metagenome assembly OOCQ01 (sample SAMN06348124, study PRJEB24527) | human gut metagenome | biome: human gut; feature: ankylosing spondylitis patient; material: feces | host: Homo sapiens | place: China | collected 2015-10 | reverse complement strand
AGGTCTTTTCTTAAAGGCCTCGGCTACAACCTCAAATCTCAAATTAGCCATTCTTCTTTTATTATTTTTATAAGTTTGCGGGTGCAAAGTTACGAAATAATTGGCTAACTGCTACCATCTTGGACGTTTTTTTATGCATAATTCAAACTTTTCCGTCCTTTTTCATACAATATGTTGGCTAGAGATGGGAAAATACACATTTACAGGCTGCAGAAACGCTCGATAAACTTCTTGCGGAAGAAGCGTCCTACCTTTACATAATCGATGTTGTCGAACGGCGGATAGAAATGGCAGACATTGTCAACCACCTCTATCAGATAGTCCATATTGATGATGTATTTCTGGTTGATCTGCACAAACTGTGTGTCGAGCCCCGCCAGCGAATCGCTGTTCACATTGCGTTTCAGCCGGATAGGAGTAGGCACACCAGCTACTACCACCTCCCAGCTACGGCTGGTGTGATTATACTGGAACACGCCTATGTCGCGCTTATCCACCAACTTGAAGTCGGTGCTGTTGGTATAGAGCAGATACTTTTCTTCCTTCTGGTTTCTGATGGTCATGCCATTCTCATCGATGGTTACCCCTTTGTAGGCCGGAAAAATGCAATCAGTGCCTGCTTCCTCCAGTCGGGCCATGATGAGCGCCAGGTCTTTGTTGTCTATCGGCTTGAGCAGCACATCAAAAGCTTTCTTGCGGAAAGCCGGCAAGATGAACTTATCGTAAGCCGTGAACATCACCACGCGGCATTCACCATCGGTGAAGTCATCTATCCTATCCAGGAAGTCCAAGCCCGAGATATCAGGCAACTGTACATCGAGGAACAACACATCGGGACGATGCTTGTTAACCAGCGACAAGCCTTCCAAGCCATTCAAGGCGACACCAGCCACCTCAATCTTATAATTTCTCAGCAGACGGTCTTTCAAGTCAAGAGCCGCCTGCTTATCATCATCTACAATAACGATTTTCATACTCACATTACATTACACCTTATTATATATTATATAGATTGCCTCATCTGATAGATTACATCTTATATAGACAATTTCATCTTATCAGGAACGAGGAAGCCCGCTTCGCATCCCAGCACCTTGCCTCCATCATCATGAAGATTATGGATGAAGAACGACATCTTGCTGCGGTTTCGCTCGTTAATCATGGCGATGGTCTGGCTGAGCACCGTCAACCCTGTCCGCTTCCTGCCTGCGCTTCGGATATCGAAGCCCGGTCCGTTGTCGATAACGGAAATGGAGGTCATGCCCTCCTGCCTACGCTCTATCTTCACCTGGAGTCGCTTGCTGCCTTCCCATCCTCTCAATCCGTGAACCAGGGCGTTTTCTACCAGTATCTGTACAAACATGGAAGGGATGCGCACCTTGTCGAGGTCGATGCCAGGAGCCACATCAAGCTTGAACTCCATATTCTCATCTACCAAAGGTCTCTCTACCTCTACATACTGCTTCACAAACTCCAGTTCTTCGGCAAGGCTCACATCCAGGCGGCACGACATATCGAGATTGGCACGTATCAGTTTTGACAAGCGCATCAGTTCATCAGCCTCCTCACTGCCGGAATGCACAATCTTATTATTAAGCACGTTGAAGACGAAATGAGGCGAAATGCGGTTGCGCACCGACTCCATCTTGAGCTGCATCATTCTCAGTTTGTTGGTTTCCAAGCGGCGACGGTTCTGTATGGTCTTCATGATGAAGAACATTACCACGAGCAAGACAACGGCCAAAGCAGCAGTGGCAAACATCTTGGTTTCCTGCAGTTCTGCATTCTTATGCTCCATCTGCAAATCGTGGTGCAGCTTGAGGGTATCCTGCGTAAAGCGCTCCATCACTTCGGAAGCACGCATGTTGGTACGGCGATGCTCCAGAGAATCGTTCTGGCGAACATCATCCCGCAGATTCTCGTATGCCAGGCGATAGTCTCCCCGTGCCTTATAGTACAACCTGAGATAATGATTGCGTATCTGACGCATGGTGAAAGGCATCTGAGACATATTCTGCTCCGAATCAAGAATACGGGTAACTGCCTGGAAGTCATGACGCTTTACAGCCAATCCTATTCGGATGGTATTGCAGTAATAAGTGGCCACACCATCTGCATTCTTGCGCATATACGGCTCCACCTCGTCAAGATACTTCTCCGACTCAGCCAACTGATCCAGATTAAGATACACATCAGCCATATTGAGCTTACAGAGATACATATCGAAGGCTTCTGCCTTGCCACGTTTTTCGAGCAAGTCCTTCAAGCGCAAAAACAATCGTAGGGAATTCTTATAGTCCTTAGAGTAATAATAATAATTTCCGTAGTTATTCAGATAATAGGCTTGCATCGCCACAGACATCTGGTTAAAATACTTCTCTGTCTGCTGGTAATACTTAAGCGATGTATCGAAGTCGTTGAGCTGCAGATAGATGGTTGCCAGACCCAGATAGAGGGTGATGTTCTCCTTCTTAGGCAAATCGAGCGAATCGACCAGGAACAGGGCACGGCGATACCACGATGCAGCTTCAGGCAACTGGTTCTCGAAGAGATAGGCATCTCCCAGATTGGCACACACCATAGGTGTCTGGTCCTTGGCATCACTGGCCAACGACAGGCGATAGGTTTCCTGATAAAGTGCCAGTGCCTCCTCACCCTTCTTGTGGAAGTTATGATAGTTGGCTGCCTGCGTATTGTAGGCAAAGGCGAGCAGACTGTTTCTGCGAGGTGACTCCGGCTGCTTCTTGGCAAACTGCACCACCTTATCTATATAAGGGACCATGGAATCGGGAGTAGCCGACAGGCAGAAATACTTGCCCATACGAGCATAATACTCGTAAAAGGCGAAGCTATCTTCAGCCGCCTTCAATCCCTGTTCTACCATCTTGCGAGCCTGGGGTGACTGGGCAGCAATGGAATCATCCACCTTCTGCAAGGCACCCCGATACTCATCGGTGTCTGTAGAGCCAGCCGGCCGCTGGCACGCAACAACGCAAAGTACTCCTATCACAAAACAGGAGCACTTTACGGCTACACGATATATCATTTGATTTATTTTCATCTTGGTAGGTTTCAGCTTATCATTATTGTTCATAACTAAACCAGGTCTTCCGCATATCGGAAGACCTGTTGCTCACATTTTATTGCTTCTTGCTATTACTTCTTGCTATTACTTTTTGTTATTGCTTCTTGCTATCGTCCCACTCAAACTGATAGTCGATGCCATTAATCTTCACCTTCACGAAGAGATCAACTCCCTTGCGGTCGTCGGTATAGATATAGCCATAGATTACCTCACCAGGGTGAATGGTGGTACGCTCCAGATAGCCCAAATCTGTTGGCTCCTTATCAGCATACTTCATGTGTGTGCTGTCGTCCAACTTGCGCATACGGCAGATGCGAGCCTGGAAATCCTTCACGGTGTTGGAAGAGTTAGAGAACTGGGCACCCAGGTTGGTGTTTACATTGCCACTGCGAGAAGCAGGCATCATCGAAGTACGGCGCACGTATTTCAAGATCTTGTCGTTATATTCTTCTGCTGAAATCTTTTCGAAATCTCTGCGCTTGTCCTTCTTCACTGAGTAGATTTCAATCTGATTTGGATCGAGGTCGAGATTGATCATACTCTTGTTGACAATGAACAGACCAATCTGGCGATAACCGCCGATATCGGCAACCATGGTGTTGCTGGCACCCACGATAAGACCATTCTTGTTGTAATATGGCCATGCCACACCATTCTTATACTCAGTTACGACCTCTGAAGGAGATGGAGTTTCAAGCACAGGCTGCTTGTCGGCGAGCGAATACTTAGAATAGTTACCATCAATATCGATCACTACATAGTAGCCATCAGGCTGGTCGGCAACGTATGGAGTGAGGGTACAGATCTTTCCATCCTCAGAGAACGAAGCAGAAAGACCATCACGGCGACCTTCGCTCATCAGGAAGTGCTTGTTGATGTTACCATTATTAAAATAGATGGAATATTCACCATTCAACTTGCCATCCACGAAGTTCTTCTTCTCTTCCACATTGCCATCCTTATAGTAAGAAACGAAGGTATCGGTAAACTTACTGTTGGCATCATCATTCTTGTCGAGTTCCAGGAAGCTACCCTCGCTCTGCAAGGTACCATCAATATAATAGGTCTTGAATTCCTTAGCCATGGCAGGATTCACCGGATACAAGGCATAGCGATAATAGCTGGCAAAAGCCTTGTTGGTAATCACCTTCCAGTTCTTGTTATAGTAAATGGTATCCACACGGTCCTGAGGAACTACAGAAGCAGGCGGTGGCAGCAACGAAGTCCCACTCTTTGCCTTGGCAGCAGGAGTTGCAGACGGAACTGTTGCTGGAGTTGCAGGAGCCGCTGCTGTTGCTGGAGTTGCTGTTGTTGCTGGAGTTGCTGTTGTTGCAGGAGCCACTGGAGTTGCAGGAGCTGCCGTAGTTGCAGGCGCAGCAGGAGCTGGAGTCGCAGCCGGCGCAGCTGCTGGAGCTACGGTCTGAGAATCCACAGGCAAAGCCGCCTCCTTTGGCTTGGCAGCAGGCTTCTTGTTTTTTTTAACGACGGTACGGTTCGTAGCTGGGCGCTTGCGCACATTACGTTTACTCTGTGCCATCGCCTGAGATGTACACAACACAGCCAAAACCATCAAGATAAGACTTCTAAATCTCATATCACTTTCTATTTTAATTCAATTATTTTATACTTAACTCTTTACGAGTGCAAATTTAATAAAAAAAGTAGAAAGGGCAAACATTTCTATATGATTTTCCTAAAATAGTAGAAAAAAATGGCAAAAAACAAAGGTTTTACATATAAAAAAGAGGATGTGCCGTGAATTTATGACACACCCTCTATCTCTTTTAGAATCGATATACTACGAAGCTGTTTGGCTTCATCTTTACATTCAATACATTACCGTTTGCCTGAGCATCTGATACCACAGGAACCACTACGTTCTTGTTGTCAATCTTGTTCTCTGCCAGGATATTGTCGGCATGCAAAACGGTTACCTTACCTGGGTTCAACTTCTTGACACCGTTGAAGGTCACGTTGATTTCCTTTGCCTCGTTAGAGGTGTTGGCAATCTTCACGATGTAGCTCTTGGTTGCCTTGTCGAAACAAGCACTGGCATAGAGACCATTCTCGCCAGCCACAGCCTTGCCGTTCTCGGTAAGCTTCAACACGTTGGTACCCTTGTTCTTGCCGTAGAGCTGCTGAACATAGTAGTTGGCAGAACGTACTGAGGTCAAGTTATCGAACCAGATGAGGTCTGGACGCCACTGCCATCCCTCTACGTGGGCGAAGAGAGGTGCATAAGTAGCCTGATAAACCACATCGGCATTGCGCTCAAGACCCGTCATGAAGGCAGCCTCAGAAAGCGCAGCCTCCCATGAGTTAGGATCGTTCTTGGCATGGGCAGCATACTCACCTGCGAATACCTTAGGACCCTTGCGGTCGTACTTGTCGTAACGGCTGGCATTGCTGCGGAACCACTCTGGGCTCTTGTAGTAATGCTCATCTACCATATCTACACCCAACTTGCGCATCTGCTCCCAACCGTAGTCGAAATCCTTGCCATCGGCAGAAGGGCCTGATGAACCGCAAATCTTAATCTTTGGATACTTGGCACGAATCTGCTCCATGAACTTCTGCAAGCGCTCTGGATACATAGGCCCCCACTGCTCGTTACCGATACCTATCTGCTTCAGGTTGAATGGTGCTGGATGACCCATGTCGGCACGGAGCTTACCCCACTTAGAGGTAACAGGACCATTGGCAAACTCGATGAGGTCGAGTGCATCGTCGATATAGCTCTGCAAATCATCCATGGCTACGTGGGCATTCTTGTCATCATCTCTGTTCTGATACTGGCAAGCCAGACCTACTGAAAGAATTGGCAATGGCTCTGCACCAATCTTCTCAGAAAGGAGGAAGTACTCGTAGAAGCCCAAGCCCAATGTCTGATAGTAGTTAGGGAAGAGGCGATGTGGGAAGGTATCTCTCCAGCGGTTCTCGTTCAAAGGACGGTTTTCTGGAGCACCCACGCTGTTCTTCCACTCATAACGGGTGTCGAGGTCGGTACCCTCTACGATACATCCGCCAGGGAAGCGGAAGATACCTGGCTTCAAGTCGGCCAAATCCTGTACGAGGTCGGCACGAAGACCATTCCAGTTGTCTGATGGGAAGAGAGAGATGTGGTCGAGATCTACGCTCTCTGAACCTTTTTCCAGATAAACACGCATCAAACCCTTGGCATCTGTCTGAGGAGAAGTCAGCGAAGCGGTATGCTTCTGCCATTTATTATTGGTAATGGTGATGCTCTTCTTGGCAATGACATCATTCTTAGAGTTAACCAACTCTACGCGAATCTTAGCCTGCTTGCCATCGATGAGATGAAGACGACCATATACAGAAAAATCGTACTTCATATCCTTCTTCAAACCCATGCCGAAGAAACCGCGGTTCTCAAGACCGGTCTGCTTTTCGCGAGCACCTGCGCTCTCCAAAGTTACATAGTGAGGATTGTGCTCAAAGGCTGGTCGCACATCGCTGAGGGTTACATTACCAAATGTATTCCATCCCATCAGGCGCTGTGGGAACTCGAAGGAACGGTTCTCTACCATCTCGGCATAAAGACCGCCATCGGCTCCGAAGTTGATATCCTCGAAGAAGATACCATACATGGTTGGCTGAATTTCTACTCCAGGCTTGTTGGCCTGAACTGTAAACTGATGCTGAGCGAAGGCTCCGAGAGAAGACATCGCCATCAGCACGGCTGCAAAAATCTTAGCTTTTCTCATATTTGTTCGTTATTGATGTTTTTTAGGTTGAAACTATTTCCTAATTGATAATACGGTTGTACACCTTAAATTATGTTTGCAAAGATACAAAAAATCCGCCCCAAATGGGGTGGATTTTTCGTTTAAATATCTTGGACTTTTGTCCAAATCCCTGTTTTTCTACTATTTTGTCTGAGGAATAAGCACAAAGTTGAAGGTCTTGTTGCCATAATGAACGCGATACTTCTCCAATGGCCAAGCACCCCATGAGTTTTCTCCACCTACACCCATGTGAGCTGCATCAAGGAAAAGGTTGGTGAACTTAGACTTCTTCAAGTCGAAGCTGTGGCGCTGTTCCTTCTCATCGCCATCATCAAGTTCCTCGGTGTCGAAATGGAGGGCACTCGCATAGAATGGTGCACAGCTCTTTACCTGCAAGCCCAAACCTGTGGCATCGGTCTGCTTCCACCAGCGGATGTCGCTCTTGGTTCCACTCTCCTGTGGACGGATGTATGGGAAGTACTGGTTGTCGGCTTCATCATTGTAGATGGCAATACGCATACAATCCTTGCGGTCGGAGTAGTTCTCGATAGGACCACGACCATAGTAGGTACTCTTCTCCATGCTGTATGGCATCTGCAGCAGCATACCGAAGCGGAACATATCGCTCACCTTGGCACCTTCTGTTGCCTTGAAGTCTTCTGTTACCTTCACTGCACCTGTATTGGCAAATACGAGGTATGTGATGTCCATCTGTCCCTGAACCTCAGGCATATCGAATGATGTGACGATGGTTACGGTGTTAGCCTTCTTATCCTTCTTCACGTCAATATTCTTCAGGTTCATCTGTGGGTTCTTCCAAACCTTGAACTTCTTCTGCAAGTTGGCACCCATATCGTTATCGGTAGGAGCACGCCAGAAGTTTGGCTTCAGGGTACCGCCCTCGCCGAGCATTGACTTGCCATTATAAGCATACTCAGAGATAAGACCGGTGGTACGGTCGAGCTTGAAGGTGAGGTTTGGAGTGGTAACAGCTACCACGTTGTCTTTCTTGGCTGCAAGCTTCATCTTCTTCTTGCCATGACCCTCAGCCAGCATCTTGCTGCAGTCACCCTTGCAAGCCTGCTTGGTAACCACAGGTAACTGTGCATAAGCAACAATCTGGCCAGCAGTCATCAATGGCTCTGAATTCTTCAGACGGAAGTCAATGTTGAGGAATACCTCCTTGCCGGTAATCTTACTTCTATCGTAAGGGATAGTGTAAGTTCTGGTCTGCTGTGCAGGAACATCGAGGTCGGCGATAGTACCATTCTGAGTCTCTACGCCATCCTCTTCCAGGCTCCAAGCCAAGGCATAATTGCTCAAATCACGGAAGAAGTTCTCATTATATACATTCACCTGTCCTGTTTCAGCACTTACCATCTTTGCCCAGATATTCTGATACTGATAAGCTACCTCGTAAGCATGAGGGTTAAGCTGACGGTCTGGACCGATGATACCATTACAGTTGAAGTTATTATCGCTAGGATCATACTTATTGTAATCACCACCGTATGTATATTCAATCTTGCGGAGTTCCTCGTTGTTCAGTCTGTAAGGCAAGATGCTCATTGGCTTCACAATCTTGCGGTGCAATGCCTGGTCAACGAAATCCCAGTCGAAACCACCCTGGAAGATAGGATACTTGCGTACCAGATCCCAATAATCGCTCAGGTTACCACCCGAGTTACCCATGGTATGGTTGTACTCACACTGGATGAGAGGCATCGGACTGTTAGGATCCTTGGCATACTTCTCGCAGGCACTTACAGGATAATACATTGGGCAGAAGATATCGGTACCCTCGCCACGGCGAGCCTGCTCATACTGAACAGGACGGGTCTTGTCCTGGCTCTTTACCCACTTGTATGCCTGAATGAAGTTGTCGCCCATCACGGTCTCGTTACCCAAACTCCATGTAATGATAGATGGATGGTTGAAGAACATAGACACATTGTGCTGGTTGCGCTGCAGAATCTGCTTGGCAAACTCAGGCTTCTTGGCTGCAGCATCATCGCCATACTGGAAACCATGACTCTCCTGGTTAGCCTCGGCAACCACATAGAGGCCATACTTGTCGCAGAGGTCGTACCAGCGTGGATCGTCTGGATAGTGGCAGGTACGAACGGCATTGATGTTCAGGCGCTTCATCATCATGATGTCCTGAATCATGCGCTGCTCGCTTACGTTGTAACCAGCATCCGGGTCAATCTCATGACGGTTGGCACCCTTCAGGAGAACAGGCTGTCCGTTTACCAAAAGCTGCTTGTTCTTGATTTCCACCTTACGGAAGCCCACCTTTACCTGGATAATCTCATAAGGTGCATACTGGCCGCCATTCTGGATAGGAGATACTACCAGGGTATAGAGGTTAGGAGTCTCAGCACTCCACTTGCGAACGTTCTTCACACGGAGCTGATACTTAGCCACACCATTTTTCACGTTATCTGTACCTGTTACGATAACCTCCTTGCCATCTGGATCGTAAAGGCCGAAGTAAGCCAAGGTGTTGCCCTGCAACTTTGCTGTAATGTTGAGCGCACCATCCTTATAGTTGTTCTTCAGTTCTGTCTCTACACGGACATCGAGCAGACGATGATCCTTAGAGCGGGCATAGAGATAGTTCTCACGAGCCGGACCGCTCAAGCGCCAGAAGTCCTGGTCCTCACACCAGGAACCATCGCACCAGCGGAATGTCTGGAAGGCGATGAGGTTCTTACCCTTCTTCAGATAAGGAGTGATATCAAATTCAGCGGCTACCTTGCTATCCTCTGCGTAACCGGCAAACTTCCCGTTTACATAAAGATAGATGTTAGAGGTTACGCTACCAAAGTGAGCGATAACTCGCTTTCCATCCCAATTAGACGGGATATTGATTTCACGACGGTAAGAACCCACGTGATTGTCCTTGGTAGGCACTGCAGGTGGCTGCTGGTCGAAGTGACCACGCCATCCGAAACCCACGTTTACATACTCTGGCTGACCATAACCCAACATCTCCCAGTTGCCTGGCATCTGGATATTCTTCCACTTTGAATCGTCAAGGTCAGTCTTGTAGAAGTCGGTAGGACGCTGATCAGCGTTGGCTACCCAGTTGAACTTCCATGTGCCGTCGAGCGACATGTAGTTCATACTCTGCTTCTTGTCAAGATACTCAGCACCCGTTCCAGGAAAATCATTAGGATCGTAGGCGAAATGCAAGGTGTGCAAAGGCAAACGATTGATTTCATTCACTTGAAGGTCGTGCCATTCTGTGAAAGTAGGCTGCTGGATGGCTACCGTTTTATTTAACGGCTTAATGGCGGCCTTCGGTTTCTTAGCACCAAAAGCCACCATTGCCAAGCCTGCCATACTTAATGTAACGAACAGTCTTTTATTCATGTCTTGTTATTTTGAGTTTAGATATTTATCATATTCACAAGCGGTGAGAAGCATGGCTCCCACACCGAAGTTGGCCTGAGAGTTGGCATCCACGGTCTGTCCTGGAATGGCTCTCTCGCCGATAGGCTGCACATAGCCCACCTTGCCGTCTGCCTGTACGGCAGTCTCAGTGAGGTAAGTCCAGGCACGGTCTATCACCTTTTTATATTCTTTCTGGTTGAGATAACCATTGTTTACGCCCCAAAGCATACCGTAGGTAAAGAAGGCCGTACCGCTGGTCTCTGGTCCTGGAGCATGCTCAGGATCCATCATAGAGCGGGTCCAGTAGCCCTCTGGCTGCTGAATCTCAGCCACAGCCTTAGCCAACTTCTGGAACTTATCTACAAAGAACTGATAGTGCTTGTAGTCCTTTGGCATATCCTGCAGCACCTTAGCCAAGCCTGCGAGAACCCAGCCATCACCACGTGCCCAGAAATCTTTCTTTCCGTTGGCACTCTTGTGCTTTGGATAAACGTACTTGCCATCACGGAAGTAGAGATTAGTCTCCTTGTCGAGCATAATCTCATCGGTAGTGAGGAGGTTGTCGTAAAGCTTGTCGAGATACTTGGTATCACCGGTCAGCTTATACATCTTGGTCATCACTGGCATCACCATGTAGAGGGCATCGCTCCACCACCAGTAGTCTGTTGGCTGAGAATAAGCCTCATAGTGCATCACTTCCTTGGCACGCTTCACCATGTATTCTGATGCAGCGGCATTGCCCTTGGCTGCCTCGATGTTATAGAGGTCGATGTAAGTCTGGAAGCAGATCTGCCAGTCGCCGAAGAGCACGTGCTGCTTGCCCTCGCCGTATGGCTTGTACTTCCACTTGGCTGGGTTAGCCTCTGTGGCACCACTCCAGTCGTTGTGTTCTGCCCAACGAATGGAGTAATCGAGCATCTTCTGGTCCTTCAGCATCTTATATACCTCCATATTGCCGGTATGATAAGCGGCATTATCCCAGAAGGCACGAACCTCAGGCTTGTTGTTAGCCTGCCAGTAGTTATTCACCTTTGTGATGAGTGCCACCACCTGATCGTGGTCCCACTTTTTGGAAGCCTTCACTTCCTTCTTGTTTGCTTTCTTGACCTTAGCGGTCTTCTTGGCTGGCTGTGCTGCATTCAGAGGCAAAGCCAGGGCTGCAGCCGCCAGCATCATCAATATCTTGCGCATAACAATCTATAAACTCTTAACTATAAACTCTTAACTAAAAAAATTACCACTTGTCCTTGGTAACAATCTCATCCTTCCACTGGTGATCCTTAGGGAACTGCTGATTGTTCCATGCCTTCACCTGGGTCCAAGGCTGTGCTGCATCGGTCCAGAATGGATGGTCGGCAGGCAAACCGAGAGGCATGAAGGCAAGGGTAGTCATATAGAGCGAACCGTTGTTGGTGTACCAGTCGGCAACGTTCTTCTGGCTGTTTCCGCAGAAACCGATAGAGAGATAACCCTTCTCATTGAAGTTGTTCTCCTGGTCGAACATGCGATGGAGCACCTTGGTCAACGCTGCACGCACCTGACCATTGCTCAAATCCTTAGGCAACTTCTGATACCATGCCATCAAGGCAAGCGGCTGCATGGTTGCCATACGGTAAGGAATACTTCTTCCGAATGCAGGGAAAGTACCCTCTGGCGAAATGAATCTTTCGAGAATGATGCTGTACTTCTGGCAGCGCTTCAGTTCTCGGTCGTAGTACTTCTGATAGTCAAGACGGGAATTCACCTTGGCATCTACCATAGCCTGCAGTGTTTCCAGATACATAGGATGGAATACATAGCTGCTGTAGTAATCGAAGGCGAATACGGGACCATCGGCATACCAGCCATCACCCACATACCACTCTTCTACCTTGCGGCAAGCTGAGTTAACGCGATATTCATCGAAATCGCCACCCGCCTTTGCCATGAAGCTCTCGATGGTTGAAGAGAAGAGAAGCCAGTTGGTGTAAGGAGGGTCGATGTGGCGGAGCTTGGCAAACTCTGCCAGATAGCGCTTCTTGGTTACCTCATCGAGAGGTTTCCAGAGAGTATCGTATGCACGGAGGAAACTCTCGGCGATGTAAGCGGCATCTACCAGATTCTGACCACCGATACCCCAGCAGAGATAGTCTGGATTCTGAGGGTCAACGGCATTCTTGTAGGAAGCCAAGGCCCATTCGCGGAGCTGCTTGCGCTGCTTGCCCTCGGCTGTAGCATCATCCGGAAGGGTGAGCCAAGGAGCCACACCTGCCATCAGTCTGCCGAAGCACTCCATATAGAGCACCTTCTTGTTGCGGTTGTCGAAGCTAGGACTGAACTCAGTCTGCATATTCTTCTGTAACTCGCCCTTAGCCATGTTTTCGAGCACTGGCTGAGCCATCTTGTAGGCCAGCGAGCACCAATATTGGCGGTCGCTCTGCTGCATTACTTTCTTCTTGGCATTTACTCCCATGAAAGGAACCACAGCCAAGACTACCATGATGATCGTTCTATATATATAATTCATAGATAGTTGTTGTTTGTTGTTTAATGTTTATTGTTTTGTTTGTTCTGTTTACATTTGGTGGCATATAGATGCCAACATTTAATGAGTGCTTGCAAATATTTTGCAAATATAATCAAAAATAGTTAGAAACAAGCAGAGCGACCGTATTTTTTATTGTTTTTTCAACACTGGAGCACCATTTTCCCAAGAAATAGGCACCCAGAGATGACGACTGTCACTTAATTGCTTTGGATTCCAGATATCTGCCATGAACACATAGTCGGCACCCTGGAACATCTTCTTCTGTGCGGCAGTTTCCACCTTATAGATAAAGGTACCCTGTCCACCGAAGGTTTTGTTGGCCCCCTCGCCGCGGCAAGGGTTTGCCAACTGTTCCCAAGGACCATAGATATTCTTCGCCTTGAATAAACGGGCAGCGTTAGGTGCCCATCCTGTACATCCGCTGGCAATCATCCAGTAGATGCCATCCTGCTTGAAAATAGTTGGTGCCTCGTTCTGGCCACCAGCCGCAACACGAACATAGCTTCCGTTGTGCTGCATGTAGTCATCCGTTAATTGTGCGATTTGGAGCGTTAAGTTATCCTCTGATGAATAGATGTGGTATGCTTTACCATCATCATCGATGAAAATTGTCATGTCTCTCGACATCTGTCCTCCCTCAAAGTCTCTCATCCAGAACATGCCGCGCTCTATCTGCTTGCGCCATTCTGGAGTCCACCAAGCCTTCAGTTCCGGGAAGAGAAGCTGGTGCTTGAGGTCGGTGGTATCTGGTTTTGAGAATCCCACAGGATAGATTCCTGGATTCACTCTACCTGAGCGAATGAACTTGAAAGGTCCGAAAGGAGTATCGCTGGTTGCCACGCCATAGCGGGCAGCACCATAGCCCCTACCCTTCAATTCGAGATGGAACCACATTACGAACTTCTTGGTCTTCTGATTGTAGAGGACCTTAGGGCGCTCGATGATGCAACCACCTTCGATATCGCTGCCTGGCTCATCTGTTACAGGAAGTACCAAGCCATGATTGGTCCATTTCTTGAGATCCTTCGAGGTGAAGCAGCTTACGCCCAGTGAACTGTAAGGCTTGCCATCAGCCGAACGGCTCTCGCCATACCAATAGTAGGTACCTTTGTAATTGAAGATGTTGCCACCATGCGCATTGATATGCTTGCCGGTATTGTCTTTCCATACACCGCCGTCCATCGGAGCTTGAGCCAATGAAGGCAGACAAGACAGCATCCACAACATCAGTAATGTGAATAGTTTATTCATTTGCGTTGAAGTTTATTTATTAAGTTTGTAATATTCTAACTGTTCGTTGCTGGGTGCAAAATTAGAGAATTAAGCCTACTTTATAGGGCAGATTTCGGTAAAATAAGGATTCAAATCGTTAAAAACTGCATTTTAGGCACTTTTTTGGCAGATTCTTTATACCTTTGCAATGAATTTTGGAATTTAACTAACAATAAATAATAGACATGAAATCTGCCATATTACGCATCCTCGTCTGTCTGATATGCTTTGCCTCCCAGGTGAAAGCACAGAACTTTCCATACCGTTACCTCCCGCCTATCCCCATTGCACCCACCGAAGAGGTGAGCTGCATGTTCTTTGCCAGCAACGGCATCATGTGGGTGGGCACCAATGCCGGTGTGAAATCCTACGACGGATACGTGGTCAAAACCTATAAGTCGAGTGCCTACCAGCCAGGCATCCTGCCCAACAATACCATCCGCTCCATAGCCGAAGACCACCAGAACAACCTCTGGCTGGGTACGAGAAACGGATTGGTGAGGATGAACAAGCGTACCGGAAAATTCAAGAGTTTCTTCCTGCCCGAAGAATCCCAACGCATCATCTATACCCTCTACGTAAGCAAAGACGGAACGCTGTGGGTAGGAACCGACGGCGGACTCTCATATTTCAATCCAAAGACGGAGCGTTTCCATACATACACCCCCCAGAACACATGGCTTATTGATGAAAACGGACACAAGCAGAAGATTTCCAGATACAGCGTGAAAGCCATCGTTGAAGACCAGAACGGCGACCTCCTCATCGGCACCTGGTCATCGGGACTCATGCGATTCAAGCGCAAGACCCATACCATGTATTGCTATCCCAAGCTCAACGCCACCAACTCTGCCTACTCGCTCTTCTTCGACAAGTACCATCGTCTATGGGTGGGAACCTGGGGCTATGGCGTGGTGCGACTGGACAATCCGGGCAATGTGAAGCAGCCTGGAGCACACCAGTACCCTTACAGCGCCAACCATTTTGATACCTTTTACAAGATTGTGCACGACCCGGTGACCCGAACACTCTGGGCATGCACCCGAGAAGGTGTGTGCTATCTGGAAGAAGATATTCCTAACGCAGAGTGGAAGGGATACAACTCCATCGGCAATAATCCACTCAACTTCAACAACGATATCGCCACCGACGGACAGGGCAACATATGGCTCTGCACGCAGAACAATGGTATCCTACAAGTAAATACCCAGCCTTCGATGTTCAAGCTGTGGAATCTTGACAAAAGCCACACCCAGCTCACCATCAACTACATATATTCCATCCTTACCACCGATGGCGAGAATTTCTGGCTGGGACTGAACCCATACGGCATCGCCCTGCACAACCGCAAGACCTGCAAGACTCTCTTCAACCACGAAATACCGGGCCTCGCCAATATCCAGCAGAGAGCACTCACCACCAGCATATCGGATATAGCCAAAAGAAGCAACGGGGAAATCTGGTTTGCCACCAACAGCTATGGTGTCATCGTCAAGCCTGCCGCCGGAAAGCCAGCCTTCCTGCTGACACACGAAACTCATCCATCTATCATACAGGATAATTTCGTAAATACCATCTTCGAATCAGGCGATAAAGTCATGTGGATAGGGCAGCGCAACGGCCTGAGCATCGTGTATTCCAGCAACCAGGGCACTGCAATTACCATGAAGGAGGGAAAGAAAGACTTCACTTCGTGCGACATCCGCCATATCTCGCAAGACAAGGAGGGAAACATCTGGCTTGCCACCGACAACGAGGGTATCATCCGCATATCGGGCAACGTCAGCAACCCGAAGTCTCTAAGATTCAAGCAGTATAGTCCTGCACAGCAGAATTTCGACATCGAAGATGCCACCGCCTGCCTGGAAGATTCAAGGGGAAGACTCTGGGCTATCTCCAACAGCGGCGGACTCTTCCTATATAATAAGGTAAAAGACAAGTTTGAGCCGAAGAACCAGGAATATCATCTGTCCGGCGACCGCATGCTCACCATCAAGGAAGATGAGAATGGAAACCTCTGGCTCACCACCGACTATGCCCTCGTCAACATCGTCTGGGGCAAGGACAGCAAGAAACCGCAAGACATCATCTATTTCACCAACGAAGATGGCCTGGGCAATGTGCTCTTCGTACCCAACACGGCTTGCCAGTATGGCAAAGAACTCTTCTTCGGAAGCCGAACCAGCTTCTTCTCGTTCGTGCCGTCGATGAAGCCGCAACTGGGCAAGAACAGAAAAGCCAAACTGGTGGTTACCGACGTCATTGTTGACGGCCAGCCTTTCGCCAAGCTCGATTCTGCCGAAAAGGCCGATATCTCGAAAGAGATGCCTGCCTATACCCGCCAGCTCATCATTCCGGCTGGAGTGAAGAAATTCAACGTGGAGTTCGCACTCCTCACCTACGGCAATACCGAGAAGAATGTATATGCCTACCAGCTGGAGGGGTATGACGACGACTGGCAGTATTGCGACAAGGGGGTACACAAGGCAGCCTTCCAGAACCTGAGTTCAGGAACTTACTATCTGAAAATCAAGGCTACCGACGGCTACGGCAAATGGCAGGAGCTGCCATATACCATCACCATCCTGGTGTTGCCGCCATGGTATGCATCCAGACTCGCCTTCATGCTCTACATCCTGATACTGATTGGCGGCATCTTTGCCATGGCAAGATGGTATAAAGACCGCGTGAAGACCCGAAACAGTCTGCAGATGGGCGTCATCCTTACCAACATCACCCACGAGCTGCTCACCCCGCTCACCGTGATTTCTGCTACCATCTACAAGCTCAAGGAGGTGGCGCCACAATATGAAGAAGACTATCTCGTGATGGACAGCAACATCAACCGCACCACCCGACTGCTGCGCCAGATTCTGGAAGTAAGAAAGTCGCAGGCAGGTCAGCTGCATCTGCTCGTAAGCAAAGGCAATCTGACTTCGTTCATAGAAGATGCATGCGAGAATATCCGTCCGATGGCTGAGCATCAGAAGGTTACCTTATCTCTTGAAAAGCCGAGGGGAGATGGAATGGCATGGTTTGATGCCGACAAGCTGGATAAGATTATCTACAACCTCATCTCCAACGCCATTAAATATAATAAGGTGGGAGGCAAGATAGATGTATCGCTCAGCTTCGACAAGGAGCAGGCCATCATCCGCATCTCAGACAATGGTATCGGCATGTCGGAAGAGAAAATGAAGCATCTCTACACCCGCTTCTTCGACGGTGACTACCGCAAGCAGAACCAGCCGGGCACAGGCATCGGCCTTGCCCTGACCCACGACCTGGTGAAACTGCACCATGGCGACATCCGCTGCGAAAGCGAGGAAGGCAAGGGAACTACTTTCACCCTCACCCTGCCTATCAAGAAGGGAGCGTATGCTCCTGCCGAAATAGATTTGTCGGATAAGGGCAAGGCGATAGATAAGGAGGCCATCCGACAGGCAAGCCAGGAAACGAGATTTGATACACAGGGGGAAACTGACGACAAGCCGAAGCTGGAGCCGGTGCGCCCGAGCCACCTCATCAGAAAGAACATGAGCAAGATTCTCGTGGTAGAAGACAATGAGGAACTACTTGTCCTGATGCAGCAGGTTTTGAGCAAGAGCTATCACGTGTTTACGGCAAAGAACGGAAAGCAGGCAATGAACACCATCATGAAGGAGAAACTAGACCTCGTGGTGAGCGACGTGATGATGCCGATTATGGATGGCATCGAACTGACCAAGCTGCTGAAAGAAGACAAGCGCTTCTGGCAGTTGCCTGTTATCCTGCTCACCGCCAAGAACAAGGAGGAGGACAAGACGGAGGCATACACCATAGGTGCCGATGCCTACATCACCAAGCCATTCAAGTTTGAGGAGCTGGAGGTACGCATCAATGCCCTGCTTGCCAACCGCAAGAAGCTGATAGAAAAGATAGAGTCCGTGGTTTCGCTACAGACGAAAGAAGAGGCTGATGCCCAGCCTAAGGTTCACCTGAGCGACCCCGACCAGGAATTCGTAACCCGTGCCACGGAGATGGTGATGAAGCATCTGGGAGATGCCGACTACGACCGCGAATCCTTCGCCAAGGATATGGCGATGGGCGAATCTACCTTATATAACAAGGTGAAAGCCACCACTGGGCAGACGGTCATCGCCTTCATCACGACAATCAGGATGAAGGAGGCTCGCCGCATCATGCAGTCGAACCCTAACATTCTGATTAGCGATGTAGCCACCCAGGTAGGTTTCAACACGCCGAAGTATTTCTCGAAATGCTTCAAGAAGGAGTTCGGCATCTTCCCGAAGGAGTATGCCGAGGAGCTGAAAAAGGGTTAATTGAAGCCCTTAGGAAATTTCGCATTTCGGGGTAACATATAAAGAAATCTGTCGCAATCTCGCTTTTTTATTGAGATTACGACAGATTTCTCGTTTAAAAGTTGTCGTAATCTCATATTTTTTATAACTTTGCGACAGGTTTCACCAATAAAAGACAAATATGAAGGAGAATATTATAGGCAGGTAACAGGAGACGATCTGTTCTAACTACCTATTTTTATATAGTTAGGGCGGAGCTATCATCATATAATCAAGGGTCTATACGCCACCTGTTCATCGTGGCATATAGACCCTTGTCATTGTATCCGTGTAAATCTGTGTAATCTGTGGGACAAAGAACAAGTCCCACAGATTACACAGATTTACACAGATTCTTACCTTTAATATAAAATATGTGGGTTTCTAACATTTTCAGAAACTTTTCACAGAAAACTCTTGCAGATATGAAAATAAAGTCGTAACTTTGCGCTTGAGAATTTTAAAACAGATGGTTATGAAGTACTTAGATCCTAAGGCAGACCTCACGTTCAAGAAGATATTCGGCAATCACCCTAAAAGACTGATCAGTCTTCTGAACGCCCTCCTGCCACTCAGCGAAGAAGAGCAGATACATGAAATCAAGTATCTGCCAACAGAACTTGTGCCCCAGCTCGAAGGGGGCAAAAACACCATTGTGGATGTACTCTGCACAGATGTCAGAGGCAGGAAGTTCTGCGTGGAAATGCAGATGGAATGGTCTGATGCATTCCAGCAGCGAGTACTTTTCAATGCATCCAAGCTCTATGTGAGTCAGGCTAAAAAGGGCGGAAAATACAGCGAACTGCAACCAGTGTATTCTCTCAACCTGATAAATGATATCTTTGCGCATGATACTCCCGATTTCATCCACAACTACCGCATCGTGCACGATAAGGACAGCAACAAGGTAATCAAAGGCTTGCATTTCACCTTCATAGAACTCCCTAAGTTCACTCCTCATTCCATTGCCGACAAGCGCATGATGGTATTGTGGCTCCGTTTCCTCACAGAAATTAATTCCAATACGAAGGATATTCCTGCCGATTTGCTTAATGATCCGGAGATAGGAAAAGCCGTAGAGGAGCTGGAGATTTCCGGTTTCTCGGATGCCGAGCTCAGAGCCTATGACAAATTCTGGGATTCTGTAAGTGTTGAAAGAACTCTTCTGG
>OOCQ01001024.1_pt1 | contig 19625 bp, 18 predicted proteins | sample 1671121 | NCBI WGS metagenome assembly OOCQ01 (sample SAMN06348124, study PRJEB24527) | human gut metagenome | biome: human gut; feature: ankylosing spondylitis patient; material: feces | host: Homo sapiens | place: China | collected 2015-10 | reverse complement strand
TACCTTTCTAGTTTATAAAGTAAAAAAGTGTCTACTGAAATCAGGAAAAGTCATATCATCATGTCTGGCAGCATGGCCAAAACATAGCCCATATTCTTGGTGACATCACTGAAACCAGAAAGTCCCATCTTATCCAAGGCATCAGCCCAACCGGCATTTAACTCTTGAAAAGAGGTCTTATTACTTGTCATCTCATACCAAGAGGAATCTTGTCTTAGAGTTTCTTCCTCAGGATTATAAGAATGGTAAGCTGATGATTGGGAAGAATCTGTGGATGATGGATCTGCATGATTGATAAAGCTATTGAGTTCATCCATATTAGAATCCCAGGTATCTTTCTTGGGAGCTTTCGCCTGACCAGATGCCTGCTTCTTTTCACAAGCAACAGCAGCCGTAGCATAATCCATGGCTCTTTGACTGACCTCTTTAAGGGTCATGCGTTTACCACCAATACTCATCCATGCTTTATTCTCCCTCGACATCTCCATGGCAATGGCATAAAACCCGGAGGCACATTGTTCACAACGTTTCTTCCCCAGTTTAATCATCCATTCCGGCGGTTGGTTATTGGCACGAAATGGAACGGCTTGCTTCGAAAAGTTTTCCTTTATCTGAGCCAGCAATTTACCTGTCTGATTTTTATTTGCGGCATAGAAGGAGTCCATCTCTTTCTTGCTTCGTGTTGTGAATGAAGGACTATATGTTTTTATTTTTCGCTCCAACTGTCCATTCAACTGATAAATCAACTCAGAATTTCCCCTTTTGATGGAATCACTGGCTGTCTGAATCTTCTTGATGGCATCCTCATCCTGAAGTGCGAGTTTACAGTCTTCCTTGGCATATTTCTCATTTTCCCAGTTTCTGGCATGGTTCAGTGCAAAGCCTGTTCTCAGACCGCCATCAATGGCTACACCACTCCAAGCTGAATTCATGAAAGCAGCAGCTTTTGGAGCCACTTTGATTCCAGCCTTGGTTGCACCTTTTACTATAAGGGAATTACCGGAGCCGTAACCTCCTGTCACTGCAGCATCAATGACCATGGAACCACCCATGGCTGCACCTTGTTCCCATATATTGGGATTATACAAGTCTTCAGCTTTCTGAGCTATGAGCGAATCTTGCTCACCCTCTTTGGGGCCGATTTTCGGAAGCAGTCCCAAAAGGCTGTCATCAAAAGCCTTCCTTGCGATGTAGGTAGCACTGTTTTTGGGAACCTTCTCTCTGGCAAGTTGCTCTATGATAAGTCCCTGGAATCGATTTGCCACATAGTTTTCTGCAAAGGCTGCAAGCTTCTCAGAAGGTTTCCCACCATTTTGTCTGATGAGTTCCTTGTAGAACGAATCAAGAAATGTCTGATAATCCTTGGCAAATTTGGTATCTTTTCCCCATCTGTCCTTACATTGTTTAATGATGTCATCTGAGGATTTCTTATACCACTTTCCGCACACTTTCAGCTGATTGTCTGCATTTTGCAACTGTACATCCACTGGTACGAATGGAGACTCGTTTTTCTCCAATCGATTGATAAATTCCTCGGATTGCTTTTCTCTGAGATTTCTTACCTCCTTTACAAGCGTAGGTGCCACATATTTGCTGAAATATTGGCGGATACAGTAGTCAACTTGCGCCAAATTCTGATAATTGTTCTCTTTAGCCATTATAAAAATGATATTAAAAGCCCAGGAGCTGCTGTCGTGCCTGCTCAATGGCCTTATGATAAACTGTCATTTGCTTGGGATAGAACCTCGTTAGCCAATCATCATGAGATATCTCATCATTGATGAACTTGATGGCTTGCTGACGAGTTACCTCAATGGCGTTTTCTCCCCTGTCTCTTCCATTGAACCAAGCCTTGGTCCAGGATCTTCTTCCTGAGGCATCGAAATAAACATAGGCTTCATGTTTGACATCATAACTCTCAACGTGTATGCTCAAATCTGACAGAGGGTCCACCACTAGGCCGTCTTGGGCAACTTGATGAGAAAGTTTTTTTTTTGAGCCTCGTTCCAGGAAGCAGGACACGCATCATGGCGAAGCCAGGCATAGCTCAGGAAATCTTCAATGAGAAGATTCTGGATTTTCTCAGCCACTGGCAGGCTTCTAGCGGTGAGACCTAGAGGATTAGCCATATCAGGAAGCTTTTCGAAGAAATAATTGCGTTCTGCAGCCTCGGATATGACATGTTTGAGGGTGGTCTGCATTCTTTCTGAAGGAGTATAGCTGCCCAATCTCAGTTCATTCATGTAGGCAGGGAGCCAACGCATCATCATCATCAGAATTTCATCCTGCTCCTTATCATAGTGAGTCTTGGGCTTTCTGCTACCCAATTGCTCTGTAGTAGGAGCATTGTTGATACCCATTGCAGCCAGCTGCTGGATATTAGCCCAAATCATAGCCAGGAATTCCATGGGATCGATGGTGACACCATCAAATCTGACTTCCAAATGAAGGAATTGACCACTCTTGCCGATTTCCTGTCCAGCCTTGATACTGGTTCCGTAAGGACAATATGCTTCGGTGATATGGCCATACTTCACCTCGTATTTGCCATATTTGGCTATGATATAATCTTCATGAATACTGTCATGACCTGCACCGATGACTGTACCGGTGGCAATAGAGTAGAGAGGTTTCCCACTGGTTAGAAGATCCACACCATGGTGCTCAAATTTCTGCCCACCAGTTGGATGTCGCTGCAATCCAAATCCCAACGTGGTCTGCAGTTCCTCATCATCCCTGAGGGGAAATGGCATCATAAAGCCACTTCCCGACTCAAGGAGCATATCTTTATAGTTCTTTTTCATTCAATTTTACAATTATTGTTTGTGGATTATAATTTCATACTTCTTGGACGGTTTACCACTTCTCCGTCATCTGTAGCAATTGGATATTCCAAACTCTTATACATATTCTCTGGCTCCATGGAAGCATTTGGCTGCTTAACTTGCGGCACATATTGCTGAGAAGGATTTTGCTGTTGTTGTAGAACCTGCTGATTTGGGAGCTGACGATTGTTGATATTCTTCAAGGTCATACCACCCAGAAGCAGACTGGCAGCTTTTCCAAGCCACCCGAAACGTCCAAACATCATATAGGCGGACAATGCCAAAGTTAGAATATTCATCTTTGTTACAGCACCGCCAGAAACCTGATTCACGATATTGTTCATCCCTCCCATCATATTACCCAACATGCCATCCTGGTTTCCCATGTCAGGATTGCTGGCCTGGTAAAGATTAGGACTTTGCTCTGTCGTGGGATCATAGTAGCCTCCACTTCCATTGCTGACCATACCATTACCCACGTAATTCTTACCCATTTGGTAAAGGTCGGTACCTTCACCCACCACGTTGCCAAGAGTATTCTTACTGAATTGGTAAAGGTCTACTCCTTCATTTACTACTGAATCAGCTGCATTTGTAACCTTATCATAAATATCCGGCGCTTTATCACCAGCGACTGCTTGTCCAACCATACCACCAAGGCCGTTTTCTGTAGCATTCTTACCTCCAATGAAGTAGAGTAGAGGGTTGATGACACCTTCTCCGGAAACTAAACTGTATCCACCCAGACCAAGAGCTGCATGCCAACCAAGAACTTTTGGATTCTTAGCGTAGAACTTCGCTGCTTTTTTGAAGGAATTGTCCCCATTAGCTGCTTCTTTTGTAGCTTTTCCTGCATGCTCTGCAGATTCTTTTGCTGTTTCTGCAGCTTGTTCTGCACTATGGGAAGTCTCTTTTGCTGTTTCCTTTCCTGTTATGGTTTCATCTTTTACTGTTTCAACTGTTTTCTTTTCTTTCTTGATAACCTGCTCTACAGTTTCCTTGCTAGTTTTAATAGATTCCTTTTCCTTGGAAATCACATTAAACTTTGGCTTAAAGGACGGAGTTGGCAGAGATTTTTCCCATGCCAGGTAGCCGCTATCCTTGAAAACCGGAGGTCTTACTGGCCTTGTCGGTATAACAGGACTTTCTGGGACAACTGGCTTTCCAGGGATAGCCGGGTTTACTGAAGTCGAGGTAGTTTGTCTGGAGAAGTGACGGGAAAACCAATTCTTGACTCGTTCTGTAAAAGAAGGACCAGACGTGGAATTTGCCACTGCAGGCTTAGCCTCTTTTGGTGAATGCTTCCACAGACCTCCCCAAAAATCCTTCATCTGAGTTTTCCATCCTGTCTTGCTCTGATTAAAGGCAGGGGTAAAACTGGGTGGTGAAAGGGATTTCTCCCAAGCACGATAGCTGGTTGGCTTTGTCGTAGCAGGAATGGAAACCTTGGCATCCTTAACTATGCCTTCAACATGTTTTGCTCCTCCTACAACTTGTTTTCCTCCACGAAAGAGATTCTTTCCTTTTTCCAGGGCTGTTACGCCCAATTCTTTCCAAAATCCCATATCATATTGCTTTTATCAGTTAATCTGGATAATTTAAATTCACGATGGCTCTCACCTTATGGCGCATGGTCTTGGGCGTTTCTATGATACCTCCATTCACGGAAGAGCAAAGCCAAGCCTGATGGCCGGGGTTTTCCTTCACCTCTGTGGATGTCCAGTACCAGGTATCCTCAGATAAGTCGATAGGTTGCCCTCCCAGCCGCATGATCAAAGGATTGATAGAAGGGGCATTTCTTATCAGGACTCTCTGTTCTGCTACGCTAGGAATGAAATCACTTTGCCCTTTAGAATGAAAATGGAACATTTCCTGAGCAATAGGAGAGCCTTTTCCTGTATCTTGATCGGTACTATTGAACATGGCGATGGTATTAGTGAATCCGTCGTATGACTCAATATTCATGCTCGTTCCTTGGCTCACTCCCAAAGAATCAGAGAAGGCCTCCTGGAATTCATTCAACATCACTGCCATAGCAGGATGTTCTTCTGTAGCCTCTGTAAACACTACACCCACTGCCTTTTTGGAAGTTTGGGAGAAGTAGGTGGTCGTATCCATACAACTGTGGTCGTCACAAAGGACATACCCAACATGAATACCATAGTCCATTGGTTCATGCTCGTCACATGAAACCAACAGACCTTGGAATAAGATGGCCAACAGTCCACAAAAAATAGAAATATATGTTTTCTTCATTGTCTTGCTGCTTAAAATGTTACAATGGAATTTTTACGCCCAGATTAATTCCGGTTTTAAACCGGTCCTTTCCCCTGATGGATATATCTTCCTTGATGGCAAAGAACACACTCCATCCGTCATAGAGATTATAGGTATGTTCATAGCCTGCATGAACAGCACCTATGGCCTTATGGAAATCGCTACCAGCACTGGCGCCAATTCTGAGGCTGCCGTGGTGATTTCGTCCTCTTCCGACACAGGGCTTATATACGGCTCCTACACCCCAGGTGTTATGGTTATGCCAAAACGACTTCCTGGTAATGTGCTTTGCCTCAGGATCCTCATCATATTGGATAGAGTAGGTGACGAAGTATTCCCAAGCGTTATGATACAGCATTTCCTTCTCATAGGAGATGGTTGACTCCAGGGTTCTAGGATAGGCGCCTCCCATGGCTATCATGATATGGCTACCCTGGTTCTGTGCCACCATGGATGATGGGATGCCCCATGCCAATGCCAGCATACCGATACTCTTCTTTAATATTGTCATATTGTACTTCATCTTATATTACTATTGTTCACGCAGAAGAAGAGAGTCGAAAGAGTCAGCAGAGAGAACGTCTTCATAATCTAACTGCATGGAGATGGTTCTGCCACTGATCTGCTTCTCACTGAGTTCTATGGAGAGGACTTTATCATTTGGGAAAGTCATCTTTTTCAAGACTGCGACATTTCTGTAACCTTTCTTAAATGACAAGCTTCTGTCCAGAAGGAGCGCTGGCTTCAGCTCCAGGGTTTGCTGATTGGTGGCTTTCTGAAGTTTCTTATCCTGCAGTTTAAAGCGGAGTTCATCTATATCAAACTGCAAGTTGGTATAGTTGTCCACCGAGAAATCAATGAAAACAAATTCTCCCACCACGTAGATATTATTGAGACGCATCTTCATCTTGTGATGATTTGTGATAATGCCTCTATACTTGGCAGGAGAGTTCCAAACCTTCATGGCATAGGCAACCATATCGGTGGTGGACATGCTTACCTCCGGATTGTGGAAGGCATTTCTTTCTACCAGTTCCACCTCCTTGTCTGTTACCGCTTCTTCCAGTTTACTGGTATAGACCAGGGCATACTGGACTCTGTAACGCTCAGTGATGATGGTAACGATACCCATCACCTCGCCATCCTGATGATGAGAGGAGATAGGCTTGAGACGAATGACGTTATCCAGCGGCTTGTCTCCCACAATGGAATCCGTAGAAATATCCACCATGCGAATCGGCTCCGAAGCAGTGATAATAGAGGATACATTCTCATTCACCGTGAGACGTTCCATATCATAATACGTTTTCTGAGCGTTGGCTCCAATACTGGCAAGGCACATCATCATGAGTGCCATTACCTTCTTCTTAAGTCTTTTCATACCAATTATTTTACTGATTTCAAATGATTTATTATTTTGTCTTACCATGAGCAGAAGATGAGTCGATGAGATAAACCTTCGTGCCGTATTTCAGCTTGACCTTATTCTTCTTGACATTCTTACCCAAAGCACTCATCGCCTTTTGGGTGGCATTACTCATGGCTTGTGATGCCCAGCTTTTAATGCCAGTACCTCCCGTGGAGTTCTCTGTGAGATTGTTTCCTCCTTGTGTGGCTGAGGAAGCGATGTCCTGTGTGGTTTCTCTAAAACTACTCATAGGAACATAAAGACCTTCCAAGCCATCCGTATCATAGAGCGAGAGATTGACCTTGAAGATTTCCTCACCAAAGAAGATACTTTCCACCTTACCCTTCACTCTCTGTTTTCCAAAGCCGCTCATCGACGCATAGAGATAGGTACCTTTACCTACTGTTATGCCATCGATTTCAATGTCGTCTAAGAGGCGAAGACGGACTCTGCTGCCATCAACGGCCTTGACTTCCTCATCAATGATGGCGGAAATAAGATGACTCTTATTCTTTTCCAATCCCAACGTGTTGAAATAGGAAGAAACCTCTTTTGTCTTTTTGGTGACCTTCTCTGGAGTTTCACTGTCGGGTGATGTTGGAGACAGGCCACTTTTGAGATTTCCGCCTTCCTTAGTTTCCCGTCTCTCACTCACTCGATTCGTATCAGATAAGCGACGGTGGACTGGTTTATCCAGTTCCTCCTCCAACTCCTCAGGTGAGGCGAGTTCTGCAAGGTTACGATTCATTTCCTCCCAGGTTTGGTTTCTGCGTCTTCTTTGAAGGCGTGCTATCTCGGAATCACTTACTGGAGCCACAAAGTCATTGGAAGCGGAAGTTTGTCGCTGGGAGTTCTCTCTTACACGGCTTTGCATAGCGCGCAACTTCTTGAGTTCCTCCTGTTCAGCCTCCTGCTGTCTGATAAGTTCTGCCTCTTTCTTATTGTATTGAGACTCATATTCTTCCTTTTTGTTCACTGAGTCACGGTCACTTTCCACACTGGCCAATCCGGAAAGATCTGTAATCTTACCATACTTTCTTTCCGTATTATCCATCTTACTTCCCAAGAGGCTATCCGTCTTTGCATCAGGCAAGGCACTGGACAGATAATCTGTGGTTTTGAGATTACCGTTTCCTGCTTCACTAAATTCAATATTGGAGGTATCAATGGCGAAGTAACCAATATACAAGATTATCAGATAGAATACCGGAGGCATGTAATACTTGGGCTTCTTGTAATTAATCTTATTTGTCTTCATCTTATGGGCGTTATTTAATTTGTTGACGTTTCTGAAGGGCAGAATCCACCTTCTCCACTGCGGTAGTTCTGTTTGAACCATATTTCTTATATGATCTTATCATATTCACCACATTGATGCCTAGGCAACCTATCACAATGGTAAAGACCAGTCCGATGAAGGCAATTCTATGATGGTTGGCAAAAGCCTGAATCCTGGCCACCAGGAAATTGATGCCCGACTTCTCTGCAAACTTCATTCCTGCCTCTTTTTCTCTGAGGTAACGTTCCTTATACTTGGGATCATCTTTGCTTGGCATTTCCTCACCTATGATCATTTTCTTCAAACTCATATATATAATAATGTATAGTGTTAATACTCTGACTTCTTTTTCTCCTCCAGGTCCTTATTCAGAAGGGTACGCCAATTGGTAATCAGGATACCATGCGGATTGTTTTCCGTTCTCGGTACTTTCTTCAGGTTACCTGCTGTCACAATCTGGCGCATGAGGATGTTGGTTCTTCTCTCTATTCTCTGCCTACCATAATAGGTAAAGGTCAGCGAATCCTTATTCAACCTGATACTGTCACAGAAGATACTGCAGATAGTGGAGGTTCCAATCAGATTATTATAGAATCCCTTTTCCTTCAGTGCATTATACTGTGCCAGACCGGTCTCATCAATGAGATACATGGCCTTTTCCATGGTATAACGGATATACTTGTCATCCGGGGCCAGGGTGAAGAAGAAATGGTGGAACATCTCTATGTCACTCTTGGCTTCCACATCGAAGGTCTCTTCCATAGAGGTCTGCTTGACGAGTATAGGGATGTTACCATCCAACACATATACCTTTTTATGGGCATCACTCACCATGCCTCTGGCTATGAAGATGCTGCCCAGGCTGATAACCACGCAGCCCATCAAAAAGAGGCTGCTGATGATCATCACCATTTTGATCTTGTTTTCCAAATTCTGTAAAACTGCCATATTCTTATTATTTGATAGTGTTGTTAAGACTATTTCGGCATCAGACTCATGGCACTTTGCTTGGCAGAAGCTGCCACACCTTCACCGAAGTTTCTGGTACTGAAAGCCGTATCACCCTCAGGAATCATCCATGCTGCCAGGTCCGGCACCAAATTCAGGCACTTCAGCGACACAATGGAAGCCACCAGCAGGTAACCGCAGGTCATGAAGGCATTTTGGATATATCCTGTAATTTCTCCTTTTCCTGCCGTAATAACAGTGAGGTTCTCCACCTGTACACTGATAACAATATCAAAGAGAAGAAGGACGTAAAAGCCCACGAAGTAAAGCATGGCTCCATAGAAATGCACCGTGAGGTAACGGGTTATCCACTTAGCCCATGCACCTTTCCACTTGGGCAGTACAGAGAAAGCCCATTGGATAGGACCAAAGATTGTGAGCATACCCAGGAGAATCTGCTGGCAGAAAATGGTGCTCCACCATCCGATTCTATAGATGACCAGTGCCAGGAACATAACGATTTTGTCCAAACCTATAATCAGGCCTGCAAAAATAGACCTGTCTGCTGCTTCCTGTGCCAGCTGCTCACCTACCTGCTTCTGCTCGATATCTTCTATCTGCATGGAAGCATCCTGGACGATTTCACTCAGGATGATTTCCTTGGCAACCTTCTGAGTAGGGGCAATCTTGTGATACATGGAGTCTCGCTTCTGTATCAGGGGCATGAGTTCATTATATTTCTCGCTCACTTGAATCGCCTCTGCCTCATAGAGGTCATGGGTATAGGAACCGATACAATTGGGAATGAAGGCCAGTGCGTCCAAAATACTTCCATTATTGTTGGTGGATGATGGATACCAGAAGCACATGACCAGAGATATACCCAGTACCTTCATGATCTTGACCACATCGATGGGTTCGCCCTTGACGAGCATCTTGTAGGACATGGAACCGGCCACGATGATGGAAAACAAGGCTCCAAGTGCCATGCTCATCTGGAGAATGTACCAGAAGAGACCATCCGAACCGATAAAATCGGCACTGCATAGAAACTCGTTGGTTCTAAACACAACATTGTCTATGTCTTCCTCAAACAGGTCCACTCCGATGGTTTTTGAGAGGTCAGAGATATAACTTCCCATACCACTTGTGACACTGCCTGTGGAGGTGTCTAAAAATAAAGATGTAAATGCCATTATATTTCTTTTTCTATTTTTTGTTTCTTGCTTTTATCAGGGTTTTGCGCCAGAAAAGCCATCCACAGCCATGGCAGCCTGCCATCTTCTGTAGGCATCCGAGGCAATAACCGTGTTGGAAGTATTTCTTTCACCCCTTGTGTTATTTTCAGAAAATCTCTTTCCCTTTTTCATTGAGTTCCAATACAGGAGTTGTTTGACCAATGTCACGTTTCTCTTCACGATGTCTTGATAGATAGCCAGATACTCTCTTTTCCTCATACCCAAATCCTGGTAGGATTCATGAGTGATCTTGATGGCTGTTTCAAAACAGTTGTAAATGTTGCGCCAAGTCCGGTAATCGCTGGAACTTCCGCCACAGGAAACGATATGGTTGATGTTCTTATTGAAGAGCTGCATCTTGGAGTCGAGTTTTTTCTTCTCCAGAACCCACGACAAGTCAGATGCAGAGGAACGGGAAGCGATATTCAACGCCTCCACCTTGGCTCGTTCCACATAATCGGAATCCACCTTCTCTGCCTCATTGACTTCCTTGGACGTATTGGCCATGACATCCGTTCGATAGGCAAGCTTGTTTCTTAGATTGGCATCTCTCTGGTAATTCTTATGCAGTGAATTATAATACCAGGCAGGAGAGAGGACACCAGCACCCGTTTCCATGGTGGTGAACTGGTTCATGATATCCCTTTCGTGGATATAAGTAACCTCCTGTGCCTGACCATACAGGCTCACCAAGCTCAGAAGCATGGACAAGAGACCTTTCAGATGATTTCGTTTCATACTTTATTCTATTAGTTGAACATGTTCATTTCTTCCTCCAATAAGGCTGCCACCTCCCAAGGGCTTATGGGTGAAGGACTTCTTCTCCTGAAGATAGTTGAAGACCAGACGACCGGATTTCAGCCATCTGGTATAGGAATCCCTCACGATTTCCTTGATGGTTCTAGCCATGAAGATTTCCTTTTTCCAATACCCAAGCCGGATGGTCATATAAGTATGTATATCCAAATAGGCATGGTATATACTGCTATCGATGTGGTCCATGCTTTCATTGATGTGTTTTAGAATCATCATCAGGTTGGCTGTGGTACATTCCGTTGCTCCTGTTACGATGAGCGATAATTCTCCATAGGACTTATAGAGTTCACCCACTTCGTCTCTGATATCTTCCACCGCCCTGTTGGTGGTATTCAGAATCAATGTATCCGATGACCACACTGCGCCATGGGAGAGGATCCTGTCATGATAGGTATCGATGAGGTTCCAATATCTGGTGATATTTCTCTTGATACTCGTATAGGTATTGACACCATGGAAGGCTGTTGCCGTTCCCTGAAGCACCAAGTCCATGATATCGAAACAGCGCTTGTACTTGTCAAGCTGTTCTGCCACCTTGCGATGGTCAGTGATTTTCTTACTGCTTTGCTTATGATACTCATAAACACCCAGCTGTGCAATAGCTCTCACCTCCAGCAGGGTTCTCACCTTCTTATGGTTGGCAATCATGGCCTCCAGGGAAGCCGGATCATTCTGTGCCCAAATACAAGAGGGTAGGACACACATCAAGAATAGCAATATATACCTTTTGAAAAGGCATTCCATGAAGAATCTATTCATACACTACAATTTTATTGATCATTAGAACTGCCATTATCCTGCTGCTCAGTCTTATGGGCAAGAGAGGATTTTTTCATTGCCTCCAAGCCTGCACCCTCCCAACGTCTGAGGGCATATTCGGCGATACCGTTTCTGCCGCTTCTGCTGACCACGTCAAAGATCTGCCTTTTGAGAAAGTCCAAGATACATTCCCTCTGGGTCATCACTTTTTCGATAAGAACCAGCTGGGCAAAGATCTTGGTCAGTTCCTGTTCTACATATCTTGCAACCTGTAGGCGGTCACCTGCTAAGAGAAGGTGGATACCGTCTTCATCATCATCCTCTTCTGTCGAATTGGAAGCATAATTGTATCTCACTGAGACAGCACAGTTTGGAAGGTCTTCCATCCATTGTTTAAGTCGCATATTGACCTCTTCTGCCCTTAATTTCTCGCTCTGGTTCATATTGAGTTTCATGACTTCGATGACATTCTCAGAACTACTGCTGGAGGTAAGCTTGAAATCCACTGACAGAACTGCGCGGTGTATGCGTACACCAAGCACATAGGTAGGCTTGCGGCTTAACTTCAAAGAAGCAGTATATGTGACATTGGTTTTGGCATCTGCACAATAGCCATGTCTTACAAAGACATAGGCAGCACTCCCTTGCACCCATTCTCCCTCATCCAGCCATTGGATTTGGTACATGGAGGCCAGGCTGGCCATATTGTTGGGTATCCGATAGGGACCATCCAAATTGTCACTCATATCCTTGTAGTATTCATCCAGCGCATGAGTGGTTTGGGAGAGTTTCCCCTCGGCTTCTTTGAGTTGTTTCTTGAGAAGTACCGTTTCATCGGACAGCGTATCATACTCGCCTTGAAGCTTGTTTGCAAGAGGCAAATTCCTGTTCATCTTGGCCTGATTGATTCTCGTGACCAGATTTCTCATCCTGGTATCATTGCCCTTGATTTCTGATTTCAGGGCATTGATCTCATCTGAGAATTTCTTTTGCTTTTGAAGCAATGGCTTGGATCCATCATCTGCCGTTGGAGAATTGGACATGGCAAAGTCCTTGGACTTCGGCCATTCCAGCTTATTTCCCTGGCTGCCATTTTCCTTCCAATTAAACGAGCCTTCTCCAAGGGTGGCTCCATCATCACATTGGGCGATAAAACTTACAGAATTACAGCCTTCCATTTTCTTCTCATCAGCCATGGTATAATATCTTGGATGATCACTACCCATCTCTATTGATATGGTTGGATGCTCAGCAAGGAATTTCTCATTTTCATCAATCAAGCCATTGAGTCGAGCCTTCATCTTTTGTACGAAAATGGCTTTGTCCATTGTCTGAGAATCAAAGGTTTCCTCATAAATCTCCTCCTTGATATCCCAAGTGTCTGTCACCTTTACCTTGTAGGAGTTAAAACAGTAGCGTTCGTCATAGGAATGTTTAAAAAGTCCGCCTTCATAATGGCGCTTTCTATCCTCATGCTTCCTAGTATAGAGAATCGTACACTGATGACCAGGATGCGCCTTGTTATATTCCTGACATTTATCTGCATTCCACTCGGTGAGTAGGAAAAGCTTATCTTTCACTTCCTTATCCTCGTTCGGTGTAAGGGTTTTATAGCATGGAATCTTCTCATAGGCTTCACGTTTTTTACCACTGGCATGAACGTGCCATGCTTCTTTCCATCCGGCATCATCATATTCCGCATAGCCCGTAGGATTGTATTCACATTTAACCTCAGACCCGGAATCATGCTTGTAGATATACCATCTCTCAGTGTAATACTGTCCCTGGAGTTCCTTGATGTAGGAAGAGATATACCCAGTAAGGTTATAGTCACTTGTCTGGAAGAGCTTTTCCACTGCATCTTCATTGCCTTCACCTACCACGGCAAACAACAATTCCTTGATGTTACCGGCATCCTTATAGGATTTATAGTGGTTTTTGAAGGACTTATACAGCTTGGTAATCTCCTTGGGCTTAGCCTTGAATATGGCACCAATCCTGCTGGCACTTTCCAGGTTGCTGTCATAGGCGGCTTTTCCTGCCTGCGCAATGATGCTTCCCAGGTTCTTGTAATCCTCAGCGATTTCCTCTTGGGTGATGCCTGTTCCAAATTCCCCCAATTTTCCCAGAAGCGTCTTCCAGTCCTCTTCTCCGAGCTGCGTCAGATCGAATATTTGCTGAAGGTCCTCATTGAGAACCAAGAACCTGATGTCCTTGAAGGAGCGCCTTCCATTAGTGACCACCACTTCAAATTGCTTGCAAAGATTCTCCACATTCGTTGTGGTCTTTAATAAGTAGGGACCCCAATGGATGGCATTATCCGGCTGCTTTAGCATCTTTCCCGCCACAGTAATGAACTTCGGCATGATACCATCCTTCACCAGACGGAAGATTCTTTGATAATAGTAATTCTCCTCTGAGGCAAAGAGTCCCGGGTTACGCCTTGCGTCCCTCAACTTCTTCATGCTCTGGAAGATACCAGCAGATGCCAATCCTGCTGATTGATAATGATCAAAGATTTTATTGATGTTACTGGCCGTATTCCCTTCCACCAATGTTTCCGTTTCATAGGCAGCAGACATAGCCGCGGCCGTCACCTTGTCTATGTTCACACTGCTCCAGCTCAGTGCACAGAGAGGAGAGCAAATAAGAAAGGTTAAGATGATCGATGCTAAGATTCTTTGCATGGTTCTTTTATGATGACTTTTTATAATTGAATACTTTTCTTTCCTTGAGAACCTTCTGAGAGAATTCCAGGGATTTCTGGATACCACTCAAATGCCAGTCGCTCACAAAGGTCTCGATGGCGGTTCTATAGTCGGAACCCAGGTGTCTCTTATAGAACTTCAGTGCTTCTTTCTCCTGCTTCTCCGTCGTGTAGGCCATATAGCACTCAGGAGGTTCCTCCACTCCAAAGACATCGCCCACCAGACCTCTCTTGATGAAGACCTCCTTGAAAGGTGACCTGCCTTCTTTGTTATCGAGTCCATTGATTGTGAAAATCTTCTGGCAGTCATTCTCTGTAAGAGCCAGGGTTGTCTTTATTTCCGAGAACTTATCCTTGAATTTGCTCTGGTCCAGCAACATGAACACATCTGAGTTGTTGACAATGGCTTCCTTGACGATGGGAGAGGAGGTGATATCCTGGATTTCCTGGGTGACCACACCCACCATTGCCCAATGCTTGCGGGCCGTCTTATAGAGATACTTGATGTAGTTGGCCATCACGGGTGTGGCGATAGCTTTCCATGCCTCTTCTATGACCAGGCATTTTCTGCCTTTCTTGATTCTCATTTTCTGAGTGAAGACATCCATGATAATGAGGACGATAAGAGGAAAAAGGATGGGGTCATCCTTCACCTTGTCGATCTCAAAGACGATGAATTTCTCGTCAAACAGGGATGCATCCAAGTCATTGTTAAGGATGTGCGCCTGCTCACCACCGCGATAGAAAGGCTTCAGAATGGCCGCAAAGTCATGGATTGCAAACTCAATGTTCTGCTGGACAATCAGCTGCGGGATTCTTTCAAGGGCAAACTCATAATAGGAATTGAACGAAAGTTCCTGAACTTTGAGATTCTTTCTCTGTCTCTCCATCTTGTCAATCTTACGCTCAATGCGAAGGAGATAATTTTTCTCTATCAACTCTGGAGTAAGGCGCTGAAGCTGATGAAGAGCAGCTTTCTTCTCTCCCTCAGTGGCAGCAGTATCATCCAAAACAGCCTGGAGCTTATCTATGAGTCGTGCATTTCTGGAAGACTCCTTTTCCTCCATGATACGTTCATAGCGTTCCTCCAGTTCCAGCTCATACTGGTCATACTTGCCATTCTTCTTATCCTCAAGAAGCAGCATCTCCTTTAGCTGGCTTCTTTCCTTAGCACTGAACTTTTCAAAGGGATGAAAATAGGCCTCATAATATTCCGTAATGGTTTGATTGATAATGGTATCTTCAATCTTTGAGGGATAATCAGTTCCCTTGAAAAGCTGAAAGACAAGACTTTTCAGGAAGTTCTTCTTCTCGCCAAAATTCTCATCATACTCCAGCTCTGATATCTTGAAGGGATTCATAGAGATGGGCTTTTCCTTACTGTAGGAAATGTAGGTTCCCTCAAAATAGTTACAGATTCCCTCATAACTGTCGCCCGTATCCACGATGACCACATCTGTATCCTGCTCATAATACTGTCGCATCACGGAATTCATGAAAAAGCTCTTGCCGCTTCCACTTGGTCCCAGTACAAAGAAATTGGAATTGTTGGTATATTTCACCTTACCTTCCTTTCCTGTAATGTCAATGGGAAGAGGCAGCCCCTGCCGGTCAGTATAGTAACACTTCAGAGGCGAATTGTCACCCTGCTGCTGATGCTCCTTATACATCAGGCAAAGAGCCGGCTCCGAAAGAGTGAGGAATCGGTCATAGTCCTCATTGAGTTTGAAACAGTTGCCAGGGAAACTGGCTACAAATAGTTCCAACTGGTTATAGGCTCTCTTCGATATATGAATACTGTGCCTAGAGAACATATTCTCCAGGGAATTTGTAATCTTCTGGAAGTCTTTGTCAGCTGCTATCTTGACCACCATATTATAATGGGCATAAACAAGCATCTTGCCGTTTCGGGCGATTTCCGACTGAACCTTTTCTATGTCCTCAACGGCAATCTGGTTGTTGGGATTGGGAATGGAAGCATGACGGTTCTTTTTCTTATCGAGCTTCATGACTTCCTTCTTTTGATTTGGCAAAAAGATAACCTGATTATAAACCAGGGTATCTACATCCGGGAGAGAATCCAATGCTGAGAGCAAGTCCTCTGAAAGAATGCTGTTACCCACCTGATTCTCGGAATAGGGACGAATCATGCCGGGCAGGCCAACCTGATCCACATCCAGGAGACTATAAACCTTAAGATGGTTGTTTCCCATGCCAATCTCCTCACCGGTGACCCTGAAGTTACTCATGGATACACGAGAATGATTGAAATCCATGGCAAAGAAACGGTCTGCAAAGATTCTGCAATCCTCAGCTCCAAGGAATGAGCTTTCCACGTCACAGCCTTTCAAACGGTCATGAACCTTTTGGAGCTTCACTAGAAAATCCTTCCACTTGGCAGTGTCATAACTATGTATTGTTCCACTTTTACCCTTCTGTGTAATAATCAGATAGGTTTCATGTGCCACATATGTGCGGCCATTGAAAAAACGGAAGTAGGAATCGGACAGAAAACGTTTGGCAGCAGTTTTATCCTCATGAGAAGCAATCTTGTTCATGTCAAACTGCTTGCGTACGAAAACATCCTGTTTATGCAAGGCATATCCTTCACCCAACAATTGCAGCAGGGAAGTGAAGAGATCCGTGAATTCATAATAGCTGGCCTTGGAAGCAGAATACTTTCTGATAGGGTTCTTGATTTTGAGGACAGCAGAATAATCTCCACCTTTTGTATAAACTATTCCCATACCATTTACATCTTCCACACTGAAATAAATGTCTTCGAAGACCTTGGGCCTCTTTCCTCCAGTGCCAAAGACACAAACGGATATGCCCATGCCTGCCAGTATGGCGACAAAGAGCGTTACCACTGCGATTGCTACCATGTTGTTGAATCAATTTATTTTGTTATTATACCTAATAGCTTTTAGAACGGGCATAAATAAAAATGCCCTTGGGAGATTTCTTACTATGCAGACCCTTATGCTGCTTGATGAAAACCATCCCTCCACCCACACACAGGAAAGTGGTAAGCAGGATGAGTCCAACAATGAATCCGAAAATGATATAGCCAATGAGAAAGCCCAGAAGGCCCCCTCCTACAGCACCTGCGGCCCAATAGATGTATCTTCCCTTCAAACCCATGAATTCAAGGGGCTTTTGAAGCCCTTTGAAAACTGGATAATCCTGGAATCTTTCCTGGTCTATGTTACTCATATCCAAGGATTAGAGACCAAAGAACAAAGGCAGACACTGAGCTGCTGCGATGAGGAAGATACAAGCACCTACAATCATCATGATGCTCTTCTTGAGAATCTGCTGAAAGTTTGTAAGGTGCTGATAATCAATACTTGCGAAAGCCGAAAAACGCCAAAAGAAACAAACTGGAAACAAAAATTTCAAAAACCCCAAAATGAAAACATCTGCTTAACATATCTTAACACGGAAATGAACGGAAATTTTCATTTTCTATCATTTTGTGCTGCGTTCCTGAAGGTGCAAAATCAGGTATTGTGAACCTTATTGTCGTTTCAGCAATCAGGTTGAAAAAATGGCTTTAGTTGGAAAAATGTGCACGAAAAGTGGGCTTTTCAGGTGGCATTTTATAGTATTTTCTGCGAAAATACAGTTGTATGTTTAACTTTCTACGTATAAGTCTCTTTAGTCTCACGGAATTTTATTAACTTTGCACCAAAGTTTATTTTTATTGACTAATATGGCTAAGTTAAATCGTATAAAAGCTGTTCTTGCCGAGCAAGAGAAAACAAGCAAATGGTTGGCAGAGCAAGTTGGGAAGTCTGCGTGCACTGTTAGTAAATGGTGCGGAAATACAGTACAACCAGACCTAAAAACACTGGCTTTGATTGCCAAGTGTCTTAATGTGAAAGTTGCAGATTTGATTAAGGAGCCTAACGAAGAATTATGATCTACGGCAAAGAAAATCATATCCTGTCAACAAAGGATGTTGAAACATTTTTCCATCACCTGGTTTATGAACGCAAGGTGAATTTCCATCCTGATGATATGTTCGAGGATTATGTGTCATGCGAGGGCGGCATCAATACTTTTACGATTGATGAATGTGCTATTTACAATCGCTTGATGGACGAATGTTTCAGAGTATGTGATAATGAAGGAGTTGATATTTACTCCATCGGATTGAAGGAGCTTCAAACGGCTCTTGGTATAAATGTAGCATAAAATGGCAAAGAAAAAATACAAGGTGTTAGACCTATTTTGTGGTTGCGGAGGCATAAGCGAGGGCTATGCTCTTGCAGGCTTTGATATTGCAGGTGGCATTGATTTCAATGAATATGCAACCATTACCTTCCAACATAATTTCAAGAAGGCAAAAGTTCACAACATAGACATCACAACCTTCCCAGATAGTCAAATCGAAGAAGAGTATGGTGATGTTGATGTAATTGTTGGTGGACCTCCATGCCAAGGTTTTTCGTCAGCTAATCGTTGGCAGAAGGAGATGGAGGATCCACGAAACAAGTTGTTCTTTGAATATATTCGATTTGTTCAAAAGATACATCCTAAAGTAATCATGATCGAAAATGTAAGAGGACTTCTTACAAGAGATAATGGTTACGCTATTGAGCGTATCAAGGAGATATTAGGTGCTGAAGAGTATAACATAACTTATCAGGTACTCGATGCGTCCGAATACGGTGTCCCTCAAAATAGAAAGAGAGCAATTATTGTAGGAGTTCGTAAAGACTACAAAGATATTAAATTCGACTTCAGCAAAATAGAAAAGCAAGAAAAGACAACTGTAGAAGATGCAATTGGGGAATTGTATTGCTTTGAACAAAGTCCAGACGGAGTTAAGCAAATATCTACACCTGCAGATACACCACTGCGAAAATTCTTAAGAACAAAGGATAATTCTATTCTTGATCAAGATATTGTATATCCTGCACAAAAGGTTCAAGACCGCATAAAGCATGTCCCACAGGGAGGTAATTGGCAAAATGTGCCAGCAGAATTGTGGCCGACTAATCGTCAAAACCGACATTCTTCTGCATACAAGAGACTTGATCCCAGAACTCAATCTTGTACTATTGATACAGGAAATGCACATAGCAATTATTTTCACCCACTGTTTCATAGAATCCCAACTATCAGAGAGTCTGCAAGACTACAATCTTTCCCTGATAGCTTTGAGTTTCAAGGACAAAGCGCAGAGATTCTTCGATAATGGTCGTAGAAATCGGAGTTTCTTCGATTGTTCTTCGACTTCTTACAGCAAACAAGGGGGTTCTTTCTGAAGGATTCGTTATATTTGCACCGATAAATTGCAATTTTCCTAAAATCCGCAAGCAATCTCAATGGCAATCTCAATTGCAGTAAAGAGCTTGAA
>OOCQ01001018.1_pt1 | contig 19689 bp, 18 predicted proteins | sample 1671121 | NCBI WGS metagenome assembly OOCQ01 (sample SAMN06348124, study PRJEB24527) | human gut metagenome | biome: human gut; feature: ankylosing spondylitis patient; material: feces | host: Homo sapiens | place: China | collected 2015-10 | reverse complement strand
AGATTATTGTCCAAAGTAGTAATAGCACAATAAAGCAACGATAACAGGGCGCCAATGGACAAATCACATCGTAAAATTGCACTGTCTAAAAAAGTGACTATTTGTAACTTTTTTACCAATTTTCTTATTACAGTAAAAGGAAACTACCATGGTTGGTTTAGACTTTTGGCTACAGATCCTTCTCGTATTGGTCTGTTTGTTCTACGGTGCCCGTAAAGGCGGTATGGCCCTCGGTCTTATCGGCGGTATCGGCCTTATCATTTTGATTTTCGGTTGCGGCTTGAAGCCGGGTAAACCGCCGGTCGACGTGATTCTCACGATTTTGGCTGTGGTTTGCGGTTCTGCAACGTTGCAAGCCGCCGGTGGTTTGGACTGCTTGCTCCAAATCGCTGAAAAGATCCTCCGTCGCAATCCGCGTTACGTCTGCTACTTGGCTCCGTACATCTGCTGGTTCTTGACGATCCTTTGCGGTACGGGTCACGTTGTTTACACGATGCTCCCGATTATCTATGACGTTGCTATCAAGAATGGCATCCGTCCGGAACGTCCGATGGCTGGTTCTACGATCGCTTCCCAAATGGGCGTGATCTGCTCTCCGGCTGCTGTGGCTGCTGTGTCCATGATCGCTTTGATGGACGGTTACACCATCAACGGCATGCACTTCGGTTTCGTTGAACTCTTCTCCATCACGATTCCTGCCGGTTTCGTTGGCGTCTTCGCTGTTGGTACCTTCTCTTGGTTCCGCGGTAAGGATTTGGATAAGGACCAAGACTTCCAAAAATTGATCTCTGATCCGGAAACGAAGAACTATGTTTACGGTGACTCCACGACGTTGATCGGTCGCACGTTCTCCAAGACGCAATGGGCTTCTTTGTTCATCTTCTTGGCCGTGATCGTTATCGTTGCTCTTCTCGGTATGTTCCCGGAATTGCGTCCGCAAGTTGGTGCTAAGCGCTTGTCCATGACGTTGGCCATCCAAATGTTCATGTTGGCTGCCGGTGCCTTGATGGTGATCTTCTGTGGCGTTAAGGCCTCCAGCGTTGCTAGCAACTCTGTGTTCCGCGCCGGTTGCGTGGCCATCGTTGCTGTGTACGGTGTGGCTTGGATGTGCGACACGATGTTCGCTGCTCACTTGCCCACGTTGAAGGCTGGCTTGACGGAAGCTGTTAAGGAAGCTCCGTGGTTGTACGCTGTTGTGTTGCTCTTGACCTCTAAGCTCGTGAACTCTCAAGCTGCTGCTGTAGCTACGATCGTTCCGGCCGCTTTGAGCGTCGGTGTTCCTCCGGGCATCGTGGTGGCTTTCTCTGCCGCTTGCTACGGTTACTACATCCTTCCGACGTACCCGTCTGACTTGGCCGCTATCCAATTCGACCGCTCTGGTACGACGCACATCGGTAAGTTTGTGATCAACCACTCCTTCATCATCCCGGGTTTGATCGGTGTGATTACGGCTTCTGTGATTGGTTACATCCTCGCCATGGTTTACGGTTTCGTATAAATCATCAGTATTGTTGATTAATATGAAATGAATAAACGGCAAGTAGTCTTCACTGGTTACTTGCCGTTTTAATTGAGTCTTGTGTCTACGGGTACATAAGACGATAATAAAAATACCCCTTGATCGAAAGATCGACTCATTGAAATCGGTTAGGAAAGACAAAAACAGTTTGCCGCCCCTAACTAATAGTGCACTAGAAAGGAGAGATAAAAGATGTCTCAATTACCTGAATTCAAATACGCTCCGATGTTCCAAATGGGCAAAGACGACACGGAATATGAATTAATCACCAAAGACTACGTCTCCGTGAGCGAATTTGAAGGTAAGCCGATTCTTAAGGTTCAACCCGAAGCATTATCTACGTTGATTAACACTGCTTTCCATAACGTTAACTTCTTGTTGCGTCGCTCCCATAATGAAGCAGTCGCCAAAATTTTGAACGACCCAGAATCTTCTGATAACGACAAATACGTTGCATTGACGATGTTGCGCAACGCTGAAATCTCCGCCAAGGGCATCCTCCCGATCTGTCAAGATACGGGTACGGCCATTGTTCACGGTGAAAAGGGTCAACAAGTTTGGACGGGCTTCTGTGATGAAGAAGCCATCAGCTTGGGCGTTTACAATACCTACACGCAAGACGCTTTGCGTTATTCTCAAAACGCTCCCTTGACGATGTACAAGGAAGTTAACACCAAGTGCAACCTCCCGGCTCAAATCGACATTGAAGCCACGGAAGGCGACGAATACAAGTTCTTGTGCGTTGTGAAGGGTGGTGGTTCTGCCAACAAGTCCTACCTCTTCCAAAAGACCAAGGCCATTTTGAACCCGGACGCTCTCGTTCCGTTCTTAGTTGATCAAATTAAGGACCTCGGCACGGCTGCTTGCCCGCCGTACCACATCGCTGTCGTTGTCGGCGGTACGTCTGCAGAAAAGACGATGTTGACGGTGAAGTTGGCCTCCACGAAGTTCTATGACAATTTGCCCACGACGGGGGACGAAACGGGTCGTGCATTCCGTGACGTCGAATTGGAGAACACGTTACTTGAAGCTGCCAACAGCATCGGCCTCGGCGCTCAATTCGGTGGTAAGTACATGGCTCACGACGTTCGCGTTGTTCGTTTGCCGCGCCACGGCGCCAGCTGCCCGATCGGTATCGGTGTGAGCTGCTCTGCTGACCGTAACGTCAAGTGCAAGATCAACAAGGACGGTTTGTGGATTGAAAAGCTCGACACGCATCCGGAAGAATTGATTCCTGAAGCCTTCCGTAAGGACAGCGAAGGTCAAACCGTGAAGATTGACTTGAGCATGCCGATGGATCAAATCCGCGCTGAATTGTCCAAGTACCCGGTCTCTACCCGCGTTTCTATGACGGGTACGATCATTGTGGGTCGTGACATCGCTCACGCTCGCATTAAGGAACGTCTTGACAAGGGCGAAGGTTTGCCTGATTACATCAAGAATCACCCGATCCTCTACGCAGGTCCTGCTAAGACTCCTGAAGGCTATGCTTGCGGTTCTATGGGCCCGACGACGGCTAACCGTATGGACCCGTACGCTGATCCCTTCATGGCTGCCGGTGGTTCCTTCGTGATGATCGCTAAGGGTAACCGTACGCAAGTCGTGACCGACGCTTGTAAGAAGTGGGGCGGTTTCTATCTCGGTACGATCGGTGGTGTAGCTGCTGCTTTGTCTGAAGCCGCTATTAAGAGCATCGAATGCATCGAATATCCGGAATTGGGTATGGAAGCTGTCTACAAGATCGAAGTTGAAGACTTCCCGGCCTTCATCTTGGTTGACGACAAGGGTAACGACTTCTTCAAGCAATTGAAGCCGCGTTGCGTTTGCAAGTGCGAATCCAAGTAATTCGTCATTGCTCCAGGGCGCGTTAAGCGCGCCCTAAAACAGAAGAACCACACCTCAAAATCGAGCGTGTGGTTCTTTTTTTTCGGTTTCAAATATCAGAACTAGATTTGATAGCCGGCCTTACGGGCAAAGCGAACCGTTGCATCCAAAAAACCTTGCTTGGAGCCACAGTCGTAGCGAATGCCATCAAAGCGATGCGCATAGGTCGTGCCCAAATCCAATTGGCTGGCGATACCGTCCGTTAATTGAATTTCACCGCCCACACCCTTTTGAACGGTTTTTAACTTTTCAAAAATTTCGGGCTCCAACACATAGCGACCAATCACAGCCAACTGTGACGGTGCCACTTCGGGCTCAGGCTTTTCCACCATCGTACGAACGCAACTTGTGGCAGCACTCGGGTCATCCACGCCCACAATCCCGTACTTCTTCGTATCAGCTAAGGGCACGTCTTGAACGGCCAACACGTTACCGCCGCCCATTTGACGACGCACGTCGATTAATTGACCGATTGCCGACTTTTGCGCATCAATTAAGTCGTCAGCCAACATCACGGCAAAGGGTTCATCGCCCACGACCGGTTGAGCGCGCAAAATGGCATGACCAAGGCCCAACGGTTCAGGTTGACGAATGTAGACAAAGGTCACGCCCATCGGCGCAATGGAACGCACCGTTTGCAAAAGTTCTTCCTTGCCCTTTTCGATGAGTTCTTTTTCCAACATTGGGGCCTTGTCAAAATGATCTTCAATGGCGCGCTTGTAGCGGCCCGTGATGAAAATCATGTCCGTGATACCGGCGGCATACGCTTCTTCCACGGCGTACTGAATCAAAGGCTTATCAACAACCGGCAACATTTCTTTGGGCATGGCCTTGGTGGCCGGTAAAAAGCGCGTACCTAAACCTGCGACCGGAAAGACAACTTTACGAACTTCTTTCATGGGAAAAACCTACAAAAATAAATGAATCAACATCCATAAGTATAGACAAAGAGCGAATAGAAAACGCAAAGAGAAACGCTTTGCAAAACACTGATGCCTTAAGGTGTCCCTCTATTAAGCTTTTCAAAACAAACTTCAATATACTGACAGCATTCAATAGGGGTGTTTTGAACTTATGCAATCGGCTCAAAAAATTTTAGTCATCGGTGATGTCCACGGGTGCCTGCCAACGCTTGAAGAATTGCTCGACCAAGTGCAAGAGGAAATGCCTTTGCTCTTTTTGGGCGACGTGATCAATCGCGGCCCGCAATCACTTTCCACCTTGCGTCTTATTAAGGCCTTAGGGTCTCGTGCCAAGTTTCTCTTGGGTAACCACGAAATGCACCTCTTGGCAACAGCAGCCGGCGCCGGTAAAGTCAATCGCCGTGATACGATCGATGAAATTTTAAATGCCACCGACAGTGAAGAACTCATCGACTATATTCGTCACCAACCCTTGCTTTTTCAATGGCAAGACTACACGTTTGTACACGCAAGCATTGACCCGGCGTGGACTTTAGAGGAAGCCAAATCTTTGGCTCAAGAAGTGCAAACCCATCTTCAAGGTAACGACTGGAAAGCGTATTTGCAACACATGTACGGCAAAGACTTATGGGATAAGAAACTCACGGGGGACGCTCGTATGCGAGCCATCTTAAATGGCTTTACGCGCATTCGTTTCGTGAATAAAAAAGGGATTCCTGACTACAAGATTAAAGAGGGTTTAGCGCAAAAACCCGATCATTTAATGCCGTGGTTTGAGTGCCCGGTCAGAAAAACAAAAAATGACCGCATTGTTTTTGGTCATTGGTCAACGCTGGGGCTTGTTGTTCAAGACAATGTCATTGCGCTCGATACGGGCTGTGTTTGGGGCGGAGCACTGACGGCCATTGAGTTGCCCGCTCGCAAAGTCTTGAGTGTTAAAGCCCCTCAATACCTTGACCCACTTGCTTAAAAAGAATGGCGCCTATCGTTTGGATATTGCGCCTTCTTTTTCGATTAATTTGATCCCGGATTTTCCAACATCGGATCGGGCACTCCCATCGCTTCGCTCATGCTGGCTGACGCTATTTTTGCCACTTCTCGGCGATCTTTTCCATGCGTATCAATGACAGGTAAGAATTTCATTGTCAACGCCAAATTAGGCGTACTCACAATCGTCCATAAACACGCAAAAATGGAAATGTTGGCATAAGAGGCTTTGGTCGTTTTTTCACCGTTTTCCGTATAGCAAAGCACAACGGGTTGAATGGGCGTGCCCGACATCACGGCAGGTTCCATCAAATTGGCTTTTAAGGGCAATAGCGACAAACCTAAACTCGTACGACCTTCCGGGAAAAGCATAACGGTTTGACACGCTTGCAGGGCAAGACTTAATTGCTCATTGACTTCAACAATGGAGCGACGGTTCTTGCGTTCAATAAAAAGCGTATCCACGCCCTTGGCAATACGACCGAAAATCGGCCAATTGGCAATTTCACTCTTGGCAATAAAGCGACCCGGCTTTTGAGAATCCAGTGCAAAGATATCTAAGAAAGAAACGTGATTGGCAACAAGCAGACAATGAGACGGATAAACCTCACCCTCGCACTTTAATTTAATGCCCACGATCTTAATGAGAAAAGCGGCCCAAGAGCGAATGATGCCGACCTTCTTTTCGGGCTTTACCCATTGCAAATAAAACAACACCATCGTGATACAAGCCACGACATACAAAAGCGCCGCTACAAAGCGAAACGCACCGGAAATCTTATGCATAACGATTAATTTTCTTCGAAATATTGTTGCAAGATGACGCTTGCTGCCTCATCATCGATAAATTCTTCATCGCTATCGACAACCGCCGAGGAGTAGCGCTCATCAACGCGGAAAACGGGTAAATGATAACGCCCTTCAAGCTGTCGGGCAAAACGCTCACAACGCGCGGTCATCTCGTGCGCCGTGCCATCGGGGTGAGAGGGAATCCCCACCACAAAAGCCACAGGAGACCACTCTTTGACTAACTTCTCGACCCCCTTCCAACGGGCGTCATTTGTGCGAGAGTCCACAATCTTCAAGGGTGATGCCTGACGCATCATGGTGTTGCCGATCGCCACACCAATGCGCTTTTCACCAAAATCAAAACCAATAATCGAACCGTCCATTATGCGTGTCCTGAACCATCCATCCAATTGCCGAAATCGTTCGGCGTCAATCCAATCGAAGCCAAAGCCGCTTCATACCGACGTTCAGCCGGCACATCGAAAATTATGGCTTCATCAGCGGGCGCAATCAGCCACCCCGAAACCGACAACTCGTCTTCTAACTGCCCTTCGCTCCAACCGGCGTAGCCAAGGCTAACGAAGAATTTCTCGGGGCAACGCTCGGCGTCTGCCATAGCTTCGAGAACGTCTTTTGACGTCGATAACGTCATGTTGTCCGTGAGCATGAGCGAAGAATGATACTTCTTTTGAGGTGAATGCAACACAAAACCCCGCTCAACCTGAACGGGTCCGCCATCAAAAAGCATCGCTTCTTCTAAGCGCTCGTTGTGGTTTTCAATGCCCACGCGTTCCATGAGCGAAGCCACACTTAAAGCCACCGCACGATTAATCACCAACCCCATCGCCCCTTTGGGTGAATGCTCACAAAGGTAAATAACACTTTGAGCAAAAATGGGATCCTTCATATTGGGAGCGGCGACTAAAAATTGTCCTTTGAAAGAAACAAAATCTGCCATTAAAATTTCCCCCTGATTGTCTATATTCTTGCATGTTTTTTCTTTTCTCAAAAGAAAAGACACACTTTGTTTCGAGGCTTACCCATGGTTGAAAACGTTTTAGAAAAGTTAACCGCTCTTTTTACGCAAGGAAATGCGCAGTTTCGCGTCCTCGAACACACCGCCAGCGGCAAAACAAGCCAATCAGTGGCTGAAATCCGCGGCACCCAACTCGGGCAAGGTGCCAAGGCCCTTGTCTGTCATGTCAAAGGCAACGGTATTAAGCAACACGTCCTTGCTGTGTTGCCCGCAGATAAGCAAGCCGATTTAACGAAATTAGCATTGGCCCTGGGAGCGCGCCGCGCATCACTTGCAAGTCCTGTGGAAGTCACGGAACTCACCGGTTGCGTCTTTGGTGCTGTGCCGCCTGTGAGTTTTCATCCTGACCTAAAACTCGTGGCCGACCCCTATCTTTATGAACGCTACGACGAACTCGCCTTTAACGCAGGTCTCTTGGATCATTCCATCATCATTAAGACTGATGATTATCGTCGTATCGTGTCGCCCGAACTTATTGAATTCATTAAGCCCGAGGAAGCCCCCAAAGTTGAGGCAACTCCTGAAAAAGAATAACGTATCTGTCCTTTCTAAATTGTGTAAAAAGGCATATCATTATGGGTTACCCTGATTAATTTTTCGTCTTTACCAAAAAGACAAAGCTGACTGCGTAATGATTGATTACAGCACCGTTTTATCTGCGGCCCTCACTCCGATTACTTTGATTTCGGGCGTTGGCCTTTTGTTGGTCTCCATGACCAATCGCTACAACCACTCCACTGACCGTTTGCGTCAACTTTTGCGTGAAAGTAACGCCATCGCGCCTCGCCGTGACGATGAGTTGGAGCACGCCATTGACCTCATTTTCTTACGAGTGACGTTATTGCGACGAGCGATTTTGCTCGTTGTCCTCTCGGGGATGTTCTCGGCCCTACTCGTGTTGATGAGCGTTATCGAAATCGCCATGGGCTTTGACTTGGTGATGGTCAAATCCACGCTTTTGTTACTGGCCGTGGTTTTGGTCGTCGCTTCCACGCTGATTTTTGCCGAAGAAGTCTCCACCTCAATGAAGGCTTTGGGCTTGAGTGTCCACCACTAAGGAGAGTGTCATGGTTGAATATCATCAAATGTTATCCACGGCACTTCCGCCCGTGACTTTAATTTCCGGCGTCGGTCTTTTGCTCTTAGCAATGACGGCTCGCTACAACCACTCCACCAATCGAGTGCGCCAACTTTTGCGTGAAAAAAATGCCATTGCTCCGCGTGAAGACAAGGACTTGAATCACGCCATTGAACTGATTTTCGAGCGCGCCGCCTTACTTCGTATGTCCATTTTGACGGTGGTGTTATCGGCTACCTTCAGTGGCCTTCAAGTCTTGTGCGGCATCGTTGAGAGCATGGTCTCGATTGACATGGGCGTTGTGAAGCTCGGCATGCTCTTTATCTCCATCGGCTTTTTATTGATTTCTACGATTTACTTCGTTCGCGAAGTTTCGCTATCGACCAAAGCCATTGGGTTGAGCATGCACCACTAACCGTCACACGCGGTTTAACGGAAGGGGCGACCCCAGAAGAAATAAACCGCCGTGTCTTGATCGCTCGTTTGACCCACGGCCAAATAAAGCGGTCCCACGATCGAGTCGGCAGCCACAAAAACGCTGCCGGCTTTTTTCCAACTGTCCCAATCCGAATTAATAAACTTGCTGTTGCCGGATTCTTGATTAAGGTGTGCCGCCTCAACGCTTGCGCCTACATAAACCGGAACACCCCAGAAACCGCTGCGATTGATACGCTTCATACCAATGAGGCTTGTTGTGAACATGTCTGCCCCCGTGTAACGTCCGTAGTAAGCGCCCGACATGTTAAAGAGGCCACCGATCGCAAAACGTCCCGGAATCGTAGAAGAACCCGCTCGCGCTGCCAAGATACTCACGTAATCATTACCCCAGTCATAGGGCAAAATGGCACTTAAGTAATAGTCACTGACTTCCGGTTTTTCGGGACTTTCATCAACATGCATATAGCGTCTTGCCTTAAAGTCGACAAACGCCCCTTTCTTCGGGAAATTCACGTCATCTAAATTGTCGTAGCGGAAGTTAAATTCCACAAAGGGTGCCGTCGTATCAAAGCGCTCCCAATTCGGAACCGTTCCCACGGTGGGCTTCGTCTTCAAGTGCGCATAGCCTGCACCAACAGAAAACGCAGCATTGCGAGAAAGTTCCGTCCCTAAAGCAAATGAGCCTTCAAAAACGCTGTTTTCAATCGTACCCAACGCATGACCGTGGCCGTTATAGAGGTCATAGGACTGTGTTTCGTAGTAAAGCTTCGGTCGGACAAAAAACGGACTATTGACACCTAAGGGCTGATAGAACATGGATGAGAAATAACTCGTCTCCCCAATTTGAAGTTCATTGCGCCACTCACCGCCCCATTGGTTAACCCAACCCAAGGTGTGGGCTAAGAGAAAATCAAAGGTGTGTTCTCGGTTAAAGTCGCTTGAAAGCTTGCCACCGACGCGAAGCGTGTTGTACCCCCAAGGCTTTTCCTGAGGTTCAATGACGAGCACTTCCGTACCATTGGGGCCGGGTTCAAACACAAAAGGCACCACAGAGAAGTCGTCCGTTGCCCAAACACGGTCGCTGGCGCGGTTGAGCGTTGCCACATTGACCTTGTCACCGGGCTTAATATCAACGATTTCTTTCACAAAGTCCGGATTGACGGTCTTTAAACCCTCGACTCGAACTTCGGCAATCGTCATATCACGCGGTTCACTCACAATGGATTGACGAGCCAAATTCCACGTTTGGAATTCTTTTTTAGAAACAGCTAAGCGCTTCAGTGCCTTTTCATACTTACGAGCACTTTTTTCCCCAGCATCCATAATGGCTTGGGCCTTATCAAAATCGGCCGCTGTCAATTCTCCTAAATCGACAGTAATCAAAATGTCCTTGGGGCCTAACTTTTTCTTTGATTCCACCAAGTTGCGATCAGTCAAAATGGCAATCATCTGCCCCATCACAGCGGTCACGGAACTCACTTGGCGCTTTTTTTCCAAGGGTGTACTCACGTCCACCGCAATAATGATGTCGGCCCCCATCTCTTTGGCAAGCTCAACGGGCAAGTTTTGCACCAAACCACCGTCCACCAAGAGGTGATCCTTGTAAGGATAGGGAGAAAAGGCACCGGGCACGGACATAGATGCTCGCATTGCGGTTGCGAGGTTAACGTCATCTCGCATCACGACCAACGAGCCATCGGATAAGTCCGTCGCAATGGCGCCAAAGGGAATCGGCAACTGCTTTAAGTCATTGACGGAACGAACGTGTTCGGTAATTTTTGCTAAAAAGGTGGTTAAGTGTTGAGAGGGTACGACAGAATCAGGGAAAGCCAATCCCTTATCCGTAATCCCCACTTCTTTAATAGCCAAATTTTTGTAGTCGTCTTCTCTGCGCAAACGATTAAGCGATGAACGATCCGGGCGAATGGCAAACATCTCACGCCAATCCACACCTAAAATGATTTCGCTCATTTGATCCACGGAATAGCCCGATGCATAACCGCCACCCACCATGGAACCCATGCTCGTGCCCGTGACCAAGTCCACCTTAATGCCTAAGTCTTCCAAGACCTTAATAACGCCAACGTGCGCAAAGCCACGCGCACCGCCACCGGATAAAACAAGGGCGACCTTGGGACGGTCTTTTTCATAGGTAACGGGGGCATCAGCCAAGGCAGAACCACTGACCAACACCAAAGCAGACATTACCAAAAGGACTAAGGGAGTAAAAATACGTCGCATAAACTTTAATGAATTTCTTTGAATCTATTGGACATCTTACTACATGCATTGCTATATGAATATTCATTCACTCGTTTTCTTTGTAACGCCATTTCCAAGAAAATATAAACACGGTATCATTTTTAGATTAACTCTTTTGATTTCTCATTCTGGAGAATTCTGACTCATGCGTATTTTATTGACGGGCGGTGCCGGTTTTATCGGCTCTCATACCGCCGTTGAAATGACTCAAGCCGGCCACGATGTGGTGATCTTTGATAACTTCTGCAATAGCGATGCCACGGTGCTTGACCGCTTGGAAACGATTCTTGGTAAGCGCCTTGCCTTTGAAGAAGGCGACATCCGCGACTACGATCGCATTCGTGACGTTTTAGAAAAGCACCAAATCGAAGCCGTGGTGCATTTTGCCGGGCTCAAGGCCGTGGGCGAATCTTGCGAAAAGCCCCTTGAATATTTCGATAACAACATCACGGGCACGCTTGTGCTTTTGCAAGCCATGAAGGCCCTTGGCATTAAGCGCATCATCTTTTCTTCTTCTGCGACGGTTTACGGCACACCTCAATACCTTCCCTTGGATGAAAAGCATCCTTTGTCGGTCACGAACCCCTATGGTCGTACCAAACTTCAAGTCGAAGAAATCTTGTCCGACCTCTGCGCATCTGATGCCGAATGGTCTGCCGTGTGCTTACGTTACTTCAACCCCATCGGTGCTCATGAGAGCGGTTTAATCGGTGAAAATCCTCGCGGTATCCCAAATAACCTTTTGCCTTACGTGGCACGCGTGGCTGCCGGTCAATTAGAAGCACTTCAAGTCTTCGGTAACGACTACGATACGCCTGACGGCACGGGTGTGCGTGACTACATCCACGTGGTTGACTTGGCTAAGGGCCACGTTTTGGCTGCTCAATATGCCCTTACCCACACCGGTTGGATTGCCATTAACTTAGGTACGGGCATCGGCTACTCGGTCTTAGACATCGTGAAGGCTTATGAAAAGGCTTGTGGTAAGCCTGTGCCTTATAAGATCGTGGCACGTCGCCCGGGGGACGTTGCAAGCAACTGGGCCGATCCGAAACTTGCAAAAGAACTTTTAGGGTGGGAAGCTCAATACACCTTGCAAGACATGTGTGAGCATTCTTGGAACTTCCAAAAGAATTGCTGACAGCTGTCAAGATAGTCCCGCTTGCTTAAGCGGGATTATTTTTTGATGAGTTCGAATACTGTTTCTGTAACGCCTTCTTGCCAAGACCGGGGCGTAAAACCAAACGTCGTCTGAAATTTATTCGTATTCAAAACCACATGAGAAGGACGCTTGGCGGGTGTTGGGAAAACGTCACTTTTAACCGCTTCAATTTCAACGTCGGGCGAGAGGCGTTGCGCCTGCACCAACACCTTTTTCACCCACTGAGCGCACTCATGGCGATGGCAAAAACCGGCGTTAGCAAAGTGGTAAATTCCTCGGTCAAAGACTTTGCCTTTATCGAACTCCGAAAGCACCGCCCAAAGCCCTCTAGCCACTTCCGTGGCGCTTGTCGGCGTCCCCCATTGGTCATCCACCACACAAAGTTTCTCTTTTTCTGAAAACCAGCGAATCAACGAGGTCACAAAATTAGTATGGCCCGGTGCATGCACCCAGGTCAAACGCAAAATCAAAGCTTCTGGGTTCACATCCAAAACCAAACGTTCCCCTTCCAATTTGCTTTGACCATAAACGTTTAAGGGATGAGTAGCATCCATTTCTTCATAAGGCGTTGACCGCACGCCATCAAACACGTAGTCCGTTGATAAGTGAACAAAGAAGGCATTGATGTCTTTAGCCACTTGGGCTAACGCTTGGGGCGCTCGGGCGTTAACTTGAAAAGCCGTCTCTTCATCGTTTTGAGCAGCATCCACTGCCGTATAAGCCGCCGCATTGATGATGACGTCCGGTAAATAAGCTTTAATTGTCTCATTGAGCGCAGGCAAATCTAAAAGATCCCCGCCTTTATCCTCACGCCCTAAAGCAATGACATCAAAATAAGGCGAAAGCGCCTTTATAGCCGCTTGCCCCACTTGACCGTTTTTACCCAAAATCAACACACGCATGGACGACTACTCCTTGAGTTTCGCCAAATGCTTTTTAAGATAAAACCCCGTTGCACTGCCCTTGACTCGAGCGATTTGCGCAGGCGTCCCCGTTGCAATGATTTCACCCCCGGCAGCGCCCCCTTCAGGGCCTAAATCCACGACCCAATCGGCCGAAGCAATCACATCCAAATTGTGCTCAATGATGACAATCGTGTTGCCTGCATCACGCAATTGTTGAATCACCGAAATCAACATTTGTACATCTTCAAAATGTAACCCCGTGGTCGGTTCATCCAAGATGTAAAGCGTCTTCGTAGTATCGCGTTTGGAAAGCTCCAGCGCAAGCTTCATGCGTTGGGCTTCGCCGCCCGAAAGCGTCAAAGCGCTTTGCCCCAACTTGATGTAGCCTAAACCCACGTCCATTAAGGTTTGAAGTTTGCGTTTTAAGGCCGGATGAGAGCTAAAGAAATCCAAGGCTTGTTCAACGGTGAGCTCCAACACTTCGGCAATGTTTTTACCCTTATAGAGTACGTCCAACGTTTCTCTTGCATAGCGCTGTCCATGACAAACTTCACACGGCACGTACATGTCGGGCAAGAAGTTCATTTCCACCTTAATGAACCCTTCGCCTTGGCAGGCTTCGCAACGTCCGCCCTTGACGTTAAAACTAAAGCGACCGACGTCATAACCCCGTTCTCTGGCCACAGGCGTTTGAGCAAAAAGCTCACGAATGTGCGTGAAAAGCCCCGTGTAAGTGGCAGGGTTAGAGCGAGGCGAACGACCGATCGGGCTTTGGTCAACGTCAATCACTTTATCAAAACGCTCCAAGCCTTCGATGCGCTCATAGGGTTCAGGCGAGATACTTGCACGGTAAAGCGATTGAGCGGCAATGCGATAGAGCGTATCGTTAATGAGCGTGGATTTGCCAGACCCCGAGACACCGGTCACAACCGTGATTAACCCTTCGGGAATTTCTAAGGTCACGTTCTTTAAGTTGTGGCCGCTCGCGCCCACCAGTCGCAAAACGTTTTCGGTCTTGCGTTTGGCTTTTCTCGAAAAATCAATGTGCTTGGTGCCGTTCAGATAAGCCCCTGTTAACGAATGGGGATTTTTTTGAATTTCATCGGGCGTGCCACAAGCGATCACTTCTCCCCCTAAGAAGCCAGCCCTAGGGCCCATATCCACCACGTAGTCAGCCTCACGGATCGTGTCTTCATCATGCTCAACGACAATGACAGAATTGCCCAAGTCTCGCAGTTGCTTAAGCGTTTCAATGAGGCGATCATTGTCCCTTTGATGTAAGCCGATCGAGGGTTCGTCCAAAACGTACATCACCCCCGTTAAACCAGAACCGATTTGGCTTGCCAATCGGATGCGTTGACCTTCGCCACCCGAGAGCGTATCGGCACGACGATCCAACGATAAATAACCCAAACCCACATCGGTTAAAAACTTCAATCGCAAGGCGATGCCGTCAATTAACTTTTGGGCAATGTCTTTTTTCGTACCATCAATCGTGAGTGCATCAAAATAGTTTTTAGCTTCTTGCAAACTCATGCCCGTGATATCGGAAATGGCTTTCTTTTGTTCCCCTAAACCGATAAAGACATTGCGAGCGGCTTCTCTTAATCGCGTTCCGTGACAAGAAGCACAGGGTTTTAATACGCGGTAGCGGTTGAGTTCTTCTCGCACGGCTTCGTTGTTGGTTTCGGCATATCGACGATTAAGAATCGCCAAAACACCATCAAAGGGTTCGGTTTGATAGGTCACTTTCCCGGCACTTCGATAGGGCATTTTGATCTTTCTGTCGCCCAAACCGTAGAGAATATCGTGGCGATTGTCTTGCGCTAAATCGCACCACGGGGTATCAATGTCAAAATCACAAGCCTTTGCCACCGCCGACATCATGTCAAAGTTATAAAGATTGCGACGATCCCAGCCGTGAATGGCGCCGGAGGCCAAAGAAAGCTCTGGGTGGTTAACGACACTGTCTTCGGTAAAGACCATCGATTCCCCCATCCCGTTGCAATCAGGACACGCTCCTAAGGGGTTATTAAAGGAGAAAATTCGAGGCTCTAACTCTTCAACGCTATAGCCACATTCGGGACAGCAGTAGTGACTCGAAAAACTTAACTTTTCGCCCGTGCCCATGTCTTCGACTTGCACGCGCCCATCCGTTAAACGAAGCGCTGTTTCAAAGCTCTCTGCCAGGCGTTGTTGCGCATCGTCCCTAACCTTTAATCGGTCCACAATCACATCGACATCGTGACGTTCTTTGGGATCAAGATCGGGCAAAGTCTCTGTGTCATAGCGCTTTCCGTCGATTTGGAAACGAATGAAGCCTTGCGTTTGCATGTCTTGGAAAAAGTGGGCGAAATCCATCTTTTTTTGACGAACAACGGGGGCGACAATCATGATCTTGCTGCCCACAGGCATTTGCATCACACGATCAACCATCGCAGAGATGGGCGTGACTTCTAGGGGCAAACCGTGCACAGGACAATAAGGGGTTCCCACGCGAGCAAAAAGCAGACGCAAATAATCCAGAATTTCGGTGATGGTTCCGACGGTTGAGCGCGGGTTGGTTGTGACGGCTTTTTGTTCAATGGCAATAGCAGGCGACAAACCGTCAATCAAATCAACATCGGGTCGCTCCATGAGGTCTAAAAATTGGCGAGCATAGGCCGAGAGGCTTTCAACGTAACGACGTTGACCTTCTGCGTAGAGCGTATCAAACGCAAGGGAACTTTTCCCAGAGCCAGATAACCCCGTAATCACCACGAGCTTGTGGCGTGGAATATCCAAATCAATATTTTTTAAGTTATGCGTACGTGCGCCGCGGATGCGAATTGCCGAACTCATCTTTATCCCCGAATTTTGAGCTAAACCAATATATTTTATCGACTTTCTTTCATTGAAATGAAATAAGAATCTTGTCTTTACGTAAAACTCACCCTCTAGGTGTGGACATTTTCGGTAAGTTACTACAAAATAGTGAATAGCATATTTTTGGATATGCTCACCAAACGCATCAAAAGCGACGGGTGAGTTAACTCCCTGTCTGAAGCCTTTGGATTGATTAGGTTTGTTGTCATTCCGGTGACAACGTTTTTTTGGAAATGAAAGATTATGGCTTCGGTTAATAAAGTCATCATTATCGGTAATTTGGGACGTGATCCCGATACCCGTTATACCGCTGAAGGCGGTACGGCCATTACCACGATCACTGTTGCAACGTCTCGTCGCTACAAGGATTCTAATGGTCAACCTCAAGAAGAAACCGAATGGCACCGCGTTGTGTTCTTCGGTCGTCAAGCTGAAATTGCTTCCGAGTACTTGCGTAAGGGCCGTCCGGTTTATGTGGAAGGTCGTTTGCGCACGCGTAAGTGGCAAGGTCCGGATGGACAAGATCGCTACTCCACGGAAATCATCGCTGAAACGATGCAAATGTTGGGTACGCGTGAACGTTCTGAAGGCGCTCCGGCTGCAGGCGGCTTTGAATCCGCTCCGCGTCGTCCGATGCAAAGCGAAGGTGGCTATCATCAAGCTCCCTCTCGCCAAGCTGACCCGATGCCCGCTCCCGTGGGTGGCCTCGACAATTTAGACGAAGATATTCCGTTCTAAATTTCGCTTGTCGCAAAAAAAATAACTCCCTCACTTTTCGTTTGGGAGTTATTTTTTGTGCCTTGCAAAGCTTAAATTGCGCACACAACGTCTTCAATAAAGGCCTTTTGTACAAACTCACTCACCGGCATCGGCTTAAAGCACACGTTCCCTTGAATAAGGTCGCAAGTTGTGGTCTTAAGAAAGTCCAACTGTTCTTGCGTTTCGACCCCTTCCGCAACCACTTGTAAGCCAAGTTTCGTCAATAATGCCGTGATGGAACTCAAAACAATACAAGCTCTATCACCACATCCCAAGAAGAAGCTTCTGTCTAACTTCGCAGTGTCGACAATTAACTCCTTCAAGCAACCGAGCGATGAATAACCGATCCCGAAATCATCCACAGAACTTCTAAAGCCCATTTTTCGAAGTTCTCTCAAGAATACCTTTGTACTTTCGAAATCTCGAATCACGTCTGTTTCGGTGATTTCCAATTCAATTTCTTCGGGCGATACACCATAGTGCGTGCACACCGACTTCAGATGTTCTAAAAGACCGGGAATCGTAATCGTTTGACGAGATAAGTTCACAGAAATTGGGCACACACGACGGTTTTCTTCATGCCACTTAGCAATCATCTTGCAAACGGCTTCAAAAATGAACATGTCCAAACGGTGAATCAGGCGATACTTTTCAAGCGTTGCAATGAAGTGCCCCGGGGCCAAAAGTCCACGCTTAGGATGTATCCAACGCGCTAGCGCCTCAGCCCCCACTATTCGGCCATCTCTCATGGAAACTTTTGGTTGCAAATAAACCTCAAAAGCTCCTTCCTTAAGTGAGGTCACCAATTGAGTAAAGATTTCGCGTTCTTCTAACATCTTTGCAGCACGATTGGGATCGAAGAAGCACGACTCGTTGCAGCCCACCACATCGTCCGAATGCTTGCGAGCCATATTGGCAAACTCAAACATACGCTCGAAGTTGGTTTTATCGTTTTCCGGCAAATAAATCCCGAAACGCAATATCAAATGCGGGCCAAGCAAGGCGTGCGTAATGATTTTCTCATCGACCTTTTGTCGAATAAAGATCAAACGATTAAGAATTTCTTGACGATTGCGAGTCTTCATCAAGACGTAGAACACGTCACCGACGTTACGAACGAGAAGTTCTTCCTCAGAGAGTGATTGCTTGATACAGCAATAGATGTGGTCGAGAATGACATTGCCAACGCTTCGACCGAACCTGACATTAATCAATTTGAATTGTCGAATATCAATCGACACAACAGCGTAGGCCGTACGATCACTTTCAAGTAATTGCCTAGCTTGTTTGGAAAATTGCAAACGCCCCATCCCGCCCGTTACTGGGTCAATCGATGCACGAGTTTCGGATTGATCCATTTGCAATAACTCCTAATCTAACCAAAAAAGGGCCAAGAGGCCCTTTTTCATCAGTATACTTCAGTTTTTCTCAATAGAGAAGCAAAAAACTGGAAGCGCCATTGATAGAACAACGCCACGGAAGCATTCACCTATCAATAGCGACTCAATGCGCATATTTCGAGATCGGATACCTCTTGTCACATTGTACGAATAATGATCAAAAATGCGCAACTTTTTCTTATATTTCTAAGCGTTAAACGCAGGGCAATGATCTTTTTCTCATTTATTTAATCGCATAAACTACTCCTTATCAAACACATTTGGAGTTATCTGCGAAAGGACGAACAGTCTTAGTTAATAAAAATGGCAAATTTACTGGCATTACGACCTAATAGCAATCCAGTCTTCGTGGTTATCTGGCGTGGGGAAACTAGGATTTTGAGAGTTTCCTTTGTAGATATAAACATTTTTATCTTTGTCCAGAAAAAAATCTCCGCTTGAAGGAGTGTCTCGCCACTCAGAAGATGAATAATTAAACCTTACCCAATTGTCTCGATTGTTGGCTGTAGCCAAATTAATAAGTTCAATATAAGACCCACTACAAACTAAATATCGTTTGTTAATAATATCGTAGACAATTTTCCCAAGATTTATTTTGTTTCCCCAAAACACATTCAAAATCTCAAAGTCACAACCATACTTTGCAAGAATTTCTGTGTCAGTCATCCACCACACTTCATTGATAATCTCATCATCTTCAGAAACTGTGATGTCATCATCGGGGGGAGTAGTCACTTTGCAACTCGGAACTTCCAACTGAGCGATATTTGTATAGGCACGATTAGAAGTTTTAGCTGTGACCCAAGCACCCCCATTCTCACTGGCAACCGGAATCTCATCCCCCACAATAGAAAGAGTGAAGTCTCCGAAATTAAAACTCCCATCATCGCTGAGTTTATCAAGTTGATTAACCATCGTGACCGCCTCACCACAGGAGTAGCCTTGCGCCATGAAACGAGTAAAGTGCGAATTAATTTTGACCTGAACAGCATCGACCGTCGCTTTTGCTAACTTTTTTTCAGATTCCTCGCGGAGATCGAAATAGTGTTGAGCTGCCAGCGTCCCCAATACACTCAAAATAATGAGTGAGAACACAATTTCAATCAGTGTAAAGCCTTGTGATTTTTCTACAGTTCTCATCACGCTTCCCTCACTTGACATACAGTCGCAAAGTTCTAGTGCGACTTAGTGCCGTCCCATCCGCAAACTTAATTTTAAACTCCAGATTTTCAACCTTGATCTGACTGACCTGATTATTGGAATCCGTAACAAAAATAATTGATTCGCTCTTGATACCGGAATTCATTCGAGTGACAACGGTCGCCTCATCTTCACTTTGAGAAGGAGATTTCATCACAAAAGTCTTCATCTCACTGAGACAATTAGCTACTTCAATATTATTCGTAAAATCAACGTCTTTATAGAGCAGGTGCTCATTTAATATATGGTTGACAGAGTCCAAAAGATATGTAACTTCATACTGGCGTCGAGTATCTGAAGCATGAGAAAACACTGGTGTGGAAGAAGCTCTGAAAAAAACAGCAAGAGCTGAGAAAAACACGATGACAAGCACGGCATAAACCAAAATACTGCCACGTTGAGAAGAGAAAGATAAACGATTGTTTTTAAACCTCATCGCTACTCTCCTCTATTGGAACTAACGTAGAAAACAAACGTTTTTT
>OOCQ01000994.1_pt1 | contig 20009 bp, 13 predicted proteins | sample 1671121 | NCBI WGS metagenome assembly OOCQ01 (sample SAMN06348124, study PRJEB24527) | human gut metagenome | biome: human gut; feature: ankylosing spondylitis patient; material: feces | host: Homo sapiens | place: China | collected 2015-10 | reverse complement strand
CCCCGGGCAGCCCGGTGCAGTTCGTCTGTGTGGAGCTGCTCAAGGGCGAACTCAGCGGCGAGAACGCAGTCTGCCTGACCTTCAAGAACATCTCCAAGGTCACCCTGACTGCGCTGGAGATCCACTTCAAGTGCAAGGGCGTGGATGGCATCATCCTGTGTGAGGATGCCTTTGAGTACCGCGAGATCGAGGTCAAGCCCGGTGAGAGCTTTGGCATGGACGATGCCGTGTTCGTGACCCAGAAGGCCATCACCAGCGTGGATGTGGTCCTGAAGAACGTATACAGCGGCAAAAAGGTCGTGCATCTGGATGCCATCAAGCGCGTCCGCCTGCCGGCCCCGCGCCGCCTGAGTCCGGAGCTGGAAAAGGCACTGGAAAGCCGGATGAACCGCAGCGGCCTCAAGTATATGCCGCAGGTGTTCGAGAACGGCTGGTACTGTGCCTGTGGTTCTTTCCACCCGAAGGAAGAGGACACGGTCTACTGCACCGAGTGCGGCTGTGACCGCATCCTGCTGCAGAACGCCCTGAACACCCTGCTCCAGCCGGAGCAGCCGGACCCCGTGCCCGCTGCCCAGCCGGAAGCACCGGTGCGGCCCGTTCAACCTGCCGCGCAGGAAGAGCCTACCCGCATCATGAGCAGCGCGGCCCAGGAAGAGGCGACCCGGGTCATGCCTGCCCGCCCCCATGTGGAGCAGGCGGCCTCCTTTGCGCCGCCGCTGGAACCGGTGGAAGCCGGAGAGCAGACCCGAATCCTGGATGCACGGAACTACCAGCCTGCTGCCCGCGCGGCCCGGCCGGACGACGAGGGCACCCGTGTGATGCCTGCCGCCGTGCGGGACGCTGCCCCGGCACCGCAGCGCGCTCCGGAGCCGCAGCCCATGGATGAGGACGACTACGAGGAGGAAGCGGACTCCCGTGACAGCATCGCTGAGACCCTTATCCGCTGGGTTCCGCCCATCACGGCCATCATCTGCGCAGGCATTGCGCTGTGGGGCTTTGTGTATTATCAGTTTATCCTGTAAAACAGCAGCGGAGGAGGCGGTGAGCGTTTCCTCCGCTTTTTTGTTGCAACTGCTATTTGGCTCCCCTGCCAGGACAGACTCCCTCCGGCCGGAGGGAGATGTCGCGCCAGCGACAGAGGGAGGATAGCTGGACGCGCCAAAGCGCGGCCTGAGAGGTTTTATTTCAAATCGAGGAAGTGGCAATATGGTAGACGAGACGTTACAAGCGGCGTTTGAGATCAAGACGGCCTGCGATGAGATCAGCCGCAAGCTGCTGCGCTGGCACTGGGAGCAGAAGCCCGGTGCCCACAGTGTGGACGCTCTGCTGAAGCATCTGGCCCAGCGCCAGAAGGAAAGCCCGGACTACTACGAGCGTCTGCCCGAGCTGAGCGGCCGCACCAGCTGGCAGCAGTTGGACACCACCCTCTGTATGCGCGTCCTGCTGGATCCGGAGAAGGACGCCGCCCGGCCATTGGACCTGCTGGGGGATACGCCCCGCCCGGCAGCGGCCCGCCGCGCCTGCAATGCGGTGCGGATGGCCCGCAACGAAGCCGCGCACGCCTCCGACAAGACTGCTGCCGCACAGGCAGCCCTCCGGTTCAACGAGGCCGTGGAGGAGCTGGAGGCAGGCTATGAGGGCACGGCCCTGACCACCGGCGACCTTGAGAAGTATTACCGGATGGCAGAGGACTTTCTGGCCCGCTGCGGCGCTTCGGAGACCATCGAGCCGCAGAAAAAGGCCGGGGACGAACCGCCCCGCCGCCCGAAGTCTCAGACATCGAGGGCCGATGCCCCTGCCCGGAAACGCCAGAGCAGCGGAGGCCGCACGGCATCCCGGGGAACATCCGGCCGCAGCCGGAACACCTCCGGGAAGACAGTCCGCAGCCGCCCGGCCACGGCCCGCCGCAAAAAGCGTCAACGCACCCAGAGCCGTGCCCTCACGGTGGTGCTGCTGGCTGTCGTTCTGCTGGGTCTGCTGGTCCGGGCGTGGACGATGGGACTGATGAAATAGCAGCCCCGCTGCGCGTGGGAGAGAAAGTCTTTTCGCATCCCCATGGGACATCCCTCATACACTGAAGGACAAGGGGGAGTGCGGATGGAGCAGGGGATGGGGATGGTCTTTGGGCTGTTCGGCGGGCTGGCGATGTTCCTCTACGGGATGGACCGGATGAGCCGTGCCTTGCAGCGGGCGGCAGGCGACGCCATGAAACGGCTGCTGGCCCGGTTGACGGCCACACCGCTGCTGGGGGTGCTCACCGGGCTGGCCGTGACGGCGGTGCTCCAGAGCAGCTCGGCGGCGACGGTCATGGTCATCGGCTTCGTCAGCGCCGGGCTGCTGGAGCTGCCCCGGGCCGTGGCCGTCATCTACGGCATCAACATCGGCACGACCATGACGGCCCAGCTCATCGCCTTCGACGCCCAGCAGCTGGTGTATCCGGTGCTGTTTGCGGGCTTCGTCATCGATTTCGCGGCCCGTAAGGCCCGCTGGCAGGCCGTGGGAGAGGCGGTATTCTCCTTCGGGCTGCTCTTCGAGGGCATCGGCATTCTGGGCCGGGCCTTGCAGCCCCTCGCGGGGCAGGCAGTTTTTCTTGGGTGGATGACCCGGGTGAAGGCGTCGCCGCTGCTGGGCATCCTGCTGGGGCTGGGCATGACGATGGTAGTACAGAGCAGCTCGGCCACCATCGCCTTCCTGCAGAATGTGGCCCGGCAGGCCGGGCCGGACGGCGTCCACAGCGTGCTGGGCCTCGCCGGGGCGGTGCCCGTTCTGCTGGGGGACAACATCGGCACTACGGTCACGGCCCTGCTGGCCTGCATCGGGCAGGGCAGGGACGCCGCCCGGGCTGCGCTGGCTCACAGCTGCTTCAATCTCAGCGGGAGCCTGCTGGCGGCGGCGCTGCTGCCCGGGTTCGTCCGGCTGGTGGAGCTGGTCTCCCCGAAAGGCCCGGAGCTGGAGATCATCTCCCGGCAGATCGCCAACGCCCACACCCTGTTCAATCTGGGCTGCACGGTGCTGTGGCTGCCCCTGACCCCCTGCATGGTGCGCATCGTGTGCATTCTTTTGCCGGAGAAGCACGCCCCTGAGTTGAAATGAACGCCCTAAAATGGTATAATGACAGTGTATCGAACAATTTTGTGACGCTTTTGTTGCACAAACGATAAACTGACTCTTCTGTGGGCCTGCAGCGGTGTGCGGCTGCCAGGGCACAGAGCGAACCAAGAGGACGTGTTACTATGAAGGATATCATCAACGGGTTGATCGAGCGGTTCCGCAGGCAGCATGTACAGGCCCGGCGCTATGTGGCCATGATGCTGGTGCTGGCCCTGCTCACCACCCTGTTCGTCAACTGGCAGCTCCATGGGGTGGGTATCACCATGACTGCCGACTACCACTGCGGCTACGAGGAGCACCAGCACACGGCGGCCTGCTACGAAAAAGTGCTCACCTGCGGTTACGAGGAGGGCGAGCCGGAAACGCCCGTCACCTCTTCGGACAGCAGCGCCGATCTGGTGTCCGCCTACAGCGCGGCCGAGCCGGAAGAGCTGGAAGAGCCGGTGCAGACCGAGCCGGAGACCATCTGGGTGCCCCATGAGCACACCGATGCCTGCTACGAGGAGCACCGGGTGCTGACCTGCTATCAGGAAGAGCACGAGCACACCGACGACTGCTTTGACGAGTACGGTGCGCTCATCTGCGGCGAGTTCGAGCATATCCACGACGACAGCTGCTACACCACCGAGTATGAGCTGGTGTGCGGCCTGGACGAGGGCGAACTGGTGGAGGAGCCCAACCCCGCCTATCAGGAAATGCCTGCCAGCCGCCCCGTGGTGGACCTGCCCCCTGAGCCGGCCGAGACCACCCCGGAGGAGCCGGTGCTGCATCACCACACCGACGCCTGCTACACCGAGGAGCTGGTGTGCACCATCCCGGAGCACCACCACACCGTGGAGTGCCTGGCCGATACCCAGGCCGACGTGGAGACTGCCGAGGAATGGCAGGCCGCGGCCAACGTGGCCCTGAACGGCAACTGGGCCGAGGACCTGCTCACCGTGGCAAAGTCCCAGCTGGACTACCAGCAGAGCGACAAGAACTTCAAGCTGGATGTGGAGGACCAGCAGGTGCTGCGCGGCTACTCCCGCTATGGTGCCTGGTACGGCAACCCCTACGGTGCCTGGGACGTGATGTTCCTGTCCTACTGCCTGCACTTTGCGGGTGTGCCCCAGACGGTGGTGCCCCAGCGTGCGGGCGTGATGGCCCTGCACAGTGACCTGCGCGGCTCCCAGTGGCTCACCGACGCTGACGGCTCCACCGCAAGGCCCGGCGATATCGTCATCTACAACACCCTCACCACCGAGCAGGTGGCCGTGGACGAGAGCTCCTATGGCATCGCCCTGCTGGACCTGGACGAGGACCCCGACACCGCCGCCCAGCTCACGGCTTCCGAGCCGCAGGTGGACACCCGCACCGTGACCACCGAGACGGTGGGCGTCGTGTCCGCCGTGGACCCCGACGCCGGGACCCTGACCGTGATCTCCGGCAACGTGGACGGCAAGGTGGCCGAGGTGCCCGCTGCCATGTCCGACGTGACCAGTGTCATCTCGGTGACCGGCGCCTATGCCGCCGAGACCACCGCTGTGGCCCCGGAGGACCCGGCAGGCTCCCAGGAGGAGCTGGACGGCAGCTATGCGCTGCTGGAAGATGAGGATGGCTTTGGGGCTACGGTGGAATGGGTCGGCGAGGCCCGGCAGCAGGACCCCGATGCCCCGGCCTTGCTGGCAGAAACTGCCGATACGGAGGTGAACCTGGACCCCGCCTGGATCACTAAGATAGCGTTCGAGCAGAAGGTCAATGGCTCCTGGGAGACCCTGATGGGGAATGAAGTGGAAAGCGGTACCAACGTGCAGGTCACCATGACCTACAAGCTGCCTGCGGGCACCTTGACGCCGGACCGGCGGACCCTGTGCTACCAGCTGCCGGATGCCATGAAGCCCAAGCAGCCCACCTCCGGCAAGATCCTGGACGAGACCGACAACAACAAGGTCATAGGCACCTATACCATCGACACCGACGGCCTGGCAAAGCTGACCTTTGACAAAAGTGATAAGTTCACCGGTTTGGATGCCAAGGGCAACCGGGAGTTTACCGGAACCTTCAAGTTCTCCCGGAAAGTATGGGCAGATGATTTTGAGAATAACAAAACCATCACCTTTGAAAAGGGCTATACCCTGACCATCAAGAAGAAAACGGCAGATATAAAGATCAGTAAAGGGTACACCGGCTATTGGAGTGCCTTTGAAAATCATCCGGAAAGTGGCACCTTCATAAACCATTATAAGGTGACGGTGGAGACCACCAGCGGTACCAAAGAGCAGGTGTTCCTTACGGACACCCTGAACACGAATAGGAATGGCGAAAACCGTAGCGACTACCTGAAGGGCGGCCAATACCTGGAAAGCTCCTTTAAACTTTACAAGGTGGATGCTTCTGGTACAAAAACGATGATTAAGCCGGTCCCTGTGTATCAACGGACAACGGATAGCCACGGCTACCCCCAGGTGGTCCTTGGCCCGCTGGATCCATTGGAGATCGGAGAAAAGTACATCTGGTACTACGACGTTCAGCGGAACTATGCGGACTTTGACCAAATGCCCAACGGTGTCGGTATCATCAACAACACGGCAAAAGCCGAGGCAGGGAACGTGGTGGACCAGGCTGACGCATGGTACACCTGTAAAAACCCTCGCATTGAGAAGAAGGGCCAGTACGACCCCAAAACAGGCCACATCCAGTGGACGATCACTGTAAAGGTACCCCATTCTTTCCTGGGGTCCTATATGCTGCAGGGCTGCAAGATCACAGATGACTTGCCAGATAGTGTGAAAATCGTAGGGGATGTAAAGGTAGGCAACGATACGATACCGGCAGAGGACTTTCTGCAAAAGGGCTATACCATCCCGGCGGATTTCACGGGGACGGAGCTGACCATCACCTTTGAGACCACCACCCCCCTGGGCGGCGGCACGGTGACCAATACTGCAAAGGTGGAAACCAAGAGCGACCATACCTTTGAGGCCTCGGCTACTGTGAACATCGGGCAGGGAGATTGGACCTTGAACAAGCAGCTGGCCAGCAGCAGCAAGGGCCTGGCCAAATGGAATATCTCTGCCGCCAATGCGGCTGGCGAAAGCAGCTTTACCCTGGTGGAGACCCTCAAGGACGCTGTGAACGAAAGCGGCCAGACCCAGCTGGACACCCACTACGCCTACGCCGCAGAGCTGGAGAAGGCTTTGGAAAACGGCCTGACCCTGACCCTCCACGACGGTGGCACCATGAACTATGCTGATGCTAAGGCCGCCGGGGTCATTACCGTCACCTACTACAGCGGTGCCGACGGCACCGGCGGCACGGTGACTGCCAACGACCCCTCCACCTGGGTGCGGAGCTTTACCATCCAGATAAACAAGGCAGATGACAACCCGGTGCGGCGTGTGGAGGTAAAGGACCTCCCTACCCACGAGAATCAGCGCAATGTGCCCACCGGAGAGAAATGGACTTACAAAAACAGCGTCAGCATCCAAGGCAGCTCTCAGAGGGCTGAGGCAGAGGACACCTACCACAGCTACAAGAGCTTTGAAAAACGGGTGTCGGCGAACAGCGATCAGGACGAATCTGGTTACCAAAGCGGAGACCAGACCTACCAGTACAGTAAACTCGACGGCAAAAACCTCCACTATCAGCTGGTGGTGCAGACCGCTGCCGAGGATGATGCCGACATCGTTATCACCGATACCCTGCCGGAAAACACCGAGTTCAAGACCGACTGGGTAACGATCGGCATGGACGAAGGGGCCCCGGATAAGGCTGACAAGTTGGAAGGGGCCAATGCCACTGTAGCCTACGAGGAAGCCACCCGGAAGCTGACCATTACCATCCGCGACTACAACCTGAGCAAGAACAAACAACACAAGTTCCGCATTCTGTACAAGGTGAGCGTGGACGACGATCCCCGCTGGAAGAACCCCTCGGTGGGCCAGGTGATCTACACCAACACGGCCCAGTGGGGCGAGCTGACCGAGACCCTCCACACCACGGTGGAAAAGACTGTGGACCCCCTGAAAAAGACCGGAAAGCTGGTGGATGGCAAAACCGACCGCATCGAGTACCAGGTGGTGGTGAACCCGGCCCGGAAGGACCTGTCGGTGGAAGCCAACAAGGCCCCGACCATTGAGCTGTGGGACGACGTAAAGGCCCAGAACGGTGCCATTGTCCGGGGAGACCCGGCGTCTGTAAAGCTGTATTACTTCCAGTATGACGAAGCCACCAACACCGTGACCCGAGGGGATGAAGTGCCTCGCAACCTGTACCAGGTGCTGCCGGCAGATGACGAGGGCTGGCTCCACATGGTGATCCCCAACCAGACCGCCATGATTCTGGTGTACCAATGTGATGTAAAGCAGGGCAGTGCTGCTGAGGATTACAACGTGGACAACACCGTCAAGCTGGGCAATGGGGACTCCACCGAATCGGATTCCATCAAGTTTACCTATGCATCTGCCGCCACAGCCTCCACCGGACAGTTCTTGCTCCACAAGGTGGACGATTACTCCGGCGTGGCATTGCAGGGAGCAGAGTTTACCATCTGGCAGTATGATCCGAAAACCCAGACATGGCAGCCCTGGAGCGGCGGCGTAAACGGCACCGTCACCACCAACGAAAAAGGCCAGGTGAGCCTGACGGTGCTGGAAAACGGCAGCGAACAGACCCTGAAGCCGGACCTGCTGTATAAGATCGTGGAGACCAAAGCACCCCAGAACTACCAGAAGGACGAGACTCCCCATTATGTGCTGTTCCATAAGAGCAACGAGACCCCCCAGACGGCCTTTGATACCGCTACGGGCAAGGAGAAGGTGATAGACGAGGGAAAGACCATCCTGTTCACGGACGTCCAGGTGGGCAGTGCCGCCCAGACCACCACGGCCCAGTATACCAACCGCTACAGCAACCTGACCGTCAGCAAGCTCTGGCTGGATGCCGACACCCGCCAGCCGGTGGAACCGGCGGTGAACAGCATCCACATCAAGGTCTGGCAGTACACCGACAATGACAAGGACAAAACGTTGTTTGCCGAAGCCGACCTGACCGCAGATAACAACTGGACCTGGTCCGAGTCGGGGGACAAGCTGCCCCTGAAGGACGAGAACGGCAATGCGTACCACTACCTGGTGGAGGAAACGACCACCGGCAACTGGAACGTGTATATTGACAACAACGGCGTGCAGACCGGCAATATTACCATCCAGAACCGTGTTTACACCGGCTACGAGCTGCCGTCCACCGGCGGCATGGGCACGACACCCTTCGGGGTGCTGGGCGGCGCACTGGCCGCTGCAGCAGCCCTGCTGCTGGCCCGCAAACGGAAACAGAACGAGGAGGAGTGAGCAGCCATGAAACAAAACAAAAACAACCGGTTTGCCGCTCTTCTGCTGGCGCTGTGCATGGCCGTGTGCTGTGCACTGCCCGCGCTGGCAGCCCCCGCGGCCAGCGCCAACATCGACCTGAGCCGCACCGGCAGCATGGACGTGACCCTGTACGACCACCAGAACGACGTCCCCCTGCGGGGCGGCGCACTCACCGTGTACAAGGTGGCGGACGTGGCCCGCACCAACGGCGACCTGCACTTTGTGTACGCCGCCGACTTTGCGGGCTGCGGCATCGCGCTGGGCGACCTGACGGACAGCACGCTGGCTTCCAGGCTGGAAGCCAAGCTGCCCGCCCGCGCCGTCGGCACCACCCATAAGATCAGCGAGCAGGGCATCGTCTCCTTTGACGCGCTGCCGCTGGGCCTGTACCTCGTGGTGCAGACCGAGAACTCCAAGGGCTACGAGGCCATCAATTCCTTCCTGGTGTCGCTGCCCATGGCGGACGAAAGCGGCTGGCTCTACACCGTGGACGCCACCCCCAAGGTGGGTGCGCCCACGCAGGAGGTGACCCCGCCCGAACCGGAAACTCCCAGCACGCCTTCGGAACCGGACAAACCGTCCAAGCCGGAGAAGCCCTCGGAGCCGGAGAAGCCCTCGGAACCGGACAAGCCCACCCAGCCCGACAACCCGGACATGCCGGTGGACCCCAACGACCCCAACCGCCCGGTGTCGCCCGGCACGCCGGATAACCCGGTGAACCCCGGCAACCCGGACAACCCCGTGGCCCCCGGCACGCCGGATAACCCGGTGGCGCCGGGCCGCCCGGACGGCAATGCACTGCCCCAGAGCGGCCAGCTGAACTGGCCCATCCCGTTCATGGCCTGCAGCGGCGTGCTGCTGTTTGCCGTCGGCTGGGTGCTGGACCGGAAGGAGACGCTGGCATGAACACAAAGCAGAAGATCGGCCGCGCCTGCATGATCGTGGGCATCCTGCTCATTCTGGGCGCGCTGGCGCTGCTGGGCTATAACCAGTGGGACGCCAACCGCGCCGACCAGGCTTCGCAGGACGCCCTGGGCAAGCTGGAAGAGACCCTGACCGAGACCATGGAGGACAAGACGAAGGACGAAGAGCCGGTGGTCCAGCCGGAGCTGGACCCGGAGCAGGAGATGACCGTCACCGACATCGACGGCTGGGGCTACATCGGCTACCTGTCCATCCCGTCCATCGGGCTGGAACTGCCCGTGATGAGCGAGTGGAGCTACGCCGGCCTCAAGGTGGCCCCGGGCCGCTACTCCGGCTCCACCTACGCCGACAACATGGTGGTCTGCGCCCACAACTACGCCAAGCACTTCAGCCCCATCAAGTGGCTGGCCCTGGGCAGCGAGGTGTACTTTACCGACATGGACGGCCAGCGCTGGAGCTATGAGGTGTCCAACGTGGAGACCATCCAGCCCACCGACATCGAAAAAATGATCACGGCCAGCGACGAGGACGCCTGGGACCTGACCCTGTTCACCTGCACCACCGGAGGCCGCGCCCGCTGTGCCGTGCGCTGCACCCGCACCGCTTATCCGGAGCCGCTCCACGCGGAGGAGTGAACTCCGGCAGGAACGGGACGATTTGGAATGCCCTCCGCTTTGCTCTGGCAATATCAGCGGAAAATTATTTTTAAAGAAAAAACAATCCCGGAAAATCTGCGGATTTTCCGGGATTGTTTTTTCACGGATGGGCGTTAAGGAAAGTGGCCTGTTCTCTGGAAGGCAAACGATTTAGAATGCCCTCCGCTTTGCTCTGGGCATGAATAGCGGAAAAATTATTTTAGATTTTGCAAATCCGGCAGGGCTGCGGCCCCGCCGGATTTGCTTTTTCACGGGAAGGGTCGTTACGGGAAATGGCATCGGCTGCTGTTGGCCTACGGCCAAAGCGCAGCAAATCAAATGCCTTTTACGGCAACGCTCCTCACCGGGGAGCTGGCGCGCAGCGACTGAGGGGCGTTCCAATCGGTGGAAGCCGAAAATACGGTGAAAAGATCTTCACGCCGAACAGGCGTGAATCTTCAGTATTTTCGGGTGGAGCCTACTTCTTTGGGGTCTGAAAGGGGCGAGCAGCCCCTTTTTTGCAACGACGACGACCGCTGCCTGCGGCAGAAACAGGGAGGAGTTGTTGGGGCCGTGGCCAGCAGGATGCAAGGCCCACTCAAGGGCCGTAGCATACGCTGGGAGCCACAACCCGTCCAGGGGAGAGGGGTGTCCAGAGGGAGAGAGGGGGGAGTCGAAACACCCCTCTCACCCTCTGGCCCAGCGGAGCGACCCCGGCGGCGATGCCGCTTGCAAAAGCCATCGGGCCTGCCCCACGCGATTGCACTCTGCATGAGAAACATTACAAAAAAGCACCCGCCATGCGGATGCACAGCGGGTGCCTTGAAGGGCTCTGCGGGGGTGCTCAGTGGGTGGTGCCCATGTCCACAGCCAGGTCGGCGTCGTTCTTCACAACGGCCTCCACGGCCTTCTCCAGGCCGCGGGCGATCTGGTGCAGGTCCATGCTGGGGGTGCCCAGGGGCTTGTTGACCACCTGCTCCATGGCGTAAGGCACATGGATGAAGCCGCCCCGGATGTTGGGGTACTTCTTGTCGATGAGGTACAGCAGGGTGTACATCAGGTAGTTGCACACATAGGAGCCTGCAGTGTAGGACAGGGCGGAGGGGATGCCTGCATCCTTGATGCTCTGCACCATGGCCTTCACGGGCAGGGAAGTGAAGTAGGCGGTCTCGCCGTCCTCCTGGATGGTCACGTCGATGGGCTGATAACCGGCGTTGTCGGCGATGCGGCCGTCCATCAGGTTGATGGCCACCTTTTCCGGGGTGATGGCGGAGCGGCCGCCGGCCTGACCGATGCAGATGACCACATCGGGCTGGTTTGCCTGAATGGCAGCTTCCAGCACCTCACCGGCACGGATGAACTCGGTGGGCACTTCCTGCTTGACGATCTCGGCACCAGCGATGGTGTCGGGCAGCAGCTTCACCGCCTCAAAAGCGGGGTTGACGGTCTCGCCGCCAAAGGGGTCGAAACCAGTGAGCAGAATCTTCATAGTAAAAAGCCTCGATTCTCAGATATAAATGGACGGCTCCAGAACGGTGAGCTGTCCGTGATCCATGATCATGCGGTTGTCCACATAGATGCAGGGAGCGTGGGTGACCAGATCGTAATGGCCGGAAGCATCCTGCACACCGCCCAGCGCAATGTTGCGCCCGAACCCGATATGGAAGGTGCCATAGGTGGATTCGTCCTCGATGTAGCAGTTGCCTGCACAGCGGGAGTGGGTGTTGAGCCCGATGCCGAACTCCGCCGCCACCACCATGTTCTCCGGGTCGTGGAAGCGGGCCAGAAACTGCTTGAGCCGCCTGCCGCTGGCATTGTCCTCGATCTCCACGATGCGGCCGCCGCGCAGCTCCACCCGCACGGGGCTGTCCACGATGCCGATATAGCCCATGGAGCCGTCCAGGATCAGGGTGCCGTTGGTGTCGCTCTCCACCGGTGCCACATACACTTCCACGCTGGCAGAGGAAAGGCCCTTGCCGTCGTGGCAGCAGCCGTTGAAGAAGCCGGGCACACGCCCCTCGATGTTGAAATCCAGGTTCGTGCCAAGCTCCGTGGTCACATGGATGTGTCTGGCGTTCTGGTAGCAGGCCATGATGATGCTGGCCATGATCCTGCTTTTGGGCAGGCTCATGTTCAGGAAGTCGTAGCTCAGCAGGGACTGCCCGTTGCTGGTGCTCAGCGGCAGCGACAAAAACCGGTTGCGGCGGGCAATGACCCGCTTGACGGCCCGTGTGGTGATGAGGGAATACTCGGAAGCACCGATCACGGCGTTGTAGGGGTCAAAGGCGTCCTCACGGTCATCGAAATACTGGCCCACCTGCTCGTGCAGGTCGTCCAGCATCAACACATCCGCCACGCCGCCCACCGCCTGTGCGGCTTGCTGCATGGCTGCCACCTCGACAGCATACTTCTGGCTGGATACGATCAAGATGCGTTCGCCTGCACGGAGCCGGACCCAGTCGCGAATAATGATATCGGCTCCGTGCTGAATTGCTTGTTCCATTGAATCACTCGATCTAACAAAAAAATCACTTCAGGAGGATCATCATCACGATCTGGACCACCATCATGATGATGGCGACAGGAACCTGATTCTTGATGACGCCCATGGGCTTCTTCATATCCAGCAGTGCCACGGGCACGGTGTTGAAGTTTGCAGCCATGGGGGTGCACAGGGTGCCGCAGAAGCCGCAGGTCAAAGCCAGCATGCCGATGACCACCGGGTTTGCGCCGTGGGCCAGCACGAACGGGTAGCCGATGCCCACGGTCATCACGGTGATGGCGGCGTAGGCGTTGCCCATGATCATGGTGAACAGCATCATGCCGATGGCGTACACCACGATACCGGCGTTCACATTGCCCTCGGGGATGATGTGGCTGACCAGGTCAGAGATCACATCGCCGACACCGGCAGCGGTGAAGACGGAGCCAAGGCAGGCCAGCAGCATGGGCAGCATGGACAGGGGGCCCACGGTGGACAGCATGCGCTCGGAATCGTTCAGGAAGGTGGAGGGCTTGTTGTCGCGGTTCATGATCATCAGCAGGATGATGGCCACGATAACGCCCAGAGCCACGCCGTTCAGGGCGGACAGGCCGATGCCCATGCCGGTGATGGCGCAGATGACGGCCAGCATGCCGATGCTCAGGGTGGGGACAAAGATCTTCATGCCGATCTTCTCATAGGTAGCCTCGGTCTCGGCCTTGGTGGCAGCAGAGACAGCGCCCTTCTTGACCTTCTTGAGGATGGCGGGGATGCACATCACCACCACCAGGATGCCGCTCACCAGAGGGGGCAGCCAGCGGCCCAGGGCAAGCACGACGCCCAGCACGGCCCAGAAGATAAAGGTGCCCATGGGTTCCGGGTTCTCCTTATCCTTCAGGTTCTTCACACCGCAGTAGATGCACAGCAGGCCGATGATAAAGTAGATGATCTCCATCACCTTGGTGGACAGGCTGTAATCAGCACTCATAAAAAAGCTCATTCTTCTGTCCTCCCTTACTTATAGTACTTCTGGATCATCTTGCGATCCTTGATCACATAGAATACGATGGCGACCACAGTGGCAATGATGCACACGGGGATCTCGATGGCAGCCAGCTGGGCCAGCTCCACCTCGATGCCCAGGCCGGCCAAAGTGCTCTGCACCAGCAGGCCGCCGGAGCCGCCCACGAACAGGACCTGACCGAAGAACCAGGTGATGTTCTCCATGCCGGCAGCCATGCCCTTCAGCTCCTCGACATGCTCCTCATTGGGCTCATGGCCCTGTGCTACAATGGCACCTTCGGCCATGGGCATGATGACGGGGCGCACGAAACCGGCCACGCCGCCAAAGCCCACGTTGAAGGCTGCAAAGATCGAGCGCATCACGCCGTAGATGCCGATGACCAGACCGGAGGTGGCACCCTTGAACTTGCCGATCAGGGCAGCGGCTGCTTCACGCAGGCCGTTGCGCTCCAGCGTGCCGGTGACCAGCATCACGATGATGAAGATGGCCATGCTGCGGTTTGCCACAAAGGTGCTGCCCAGCGTTTCCAGCAGGGTGACCGGGCCCAGACCGCCAACCAGTGCAGTCACAACGGCTGCCACCAGAATGACCAGAATGGAGTCCAGCTTCAGTGCAAAGCCAGCGATGACGATGACAATGCCGAGTAGTTTTAGTAGTTCCATAATTGCCTTCCTTTATACTTATATTTTCCCGGCATCGTACCGCGCCCCGGCAGCCTGTGGGTCAGAGGGCCGCCGGGGAAAAGCCGTGTGCCGAAAAGACGAGAAGGGGGAAGAGCCTGCTCAGAGGCGGACGAAAGCCGCCAGCAAAGCCGAGAATGCGGCCGCCGTGATCCACAGCGGGACAAGGCGGCGGCGCAGGTGGGCGGCGATGTCGCACTGCTCCAGCACACCGGAGGCCTTGAGGGGCACCACGGTGGTGGAAGCGGGCACGGCGGCCTCGCTGCCATAGGGATTTGAAGAGGTGAACTCGCCGGTGCCGTCCTTGGCCGGGCAGGCGTACACGCCGTACCAGGAAGCCAGGATGCCGCCCTTCCCGGCGGCGGCCTTCTGCACCCGTACCCGCTGCACGGTCAGTGCCTCGGCCCTGCGCTCCTCCACCATCAGGTTGACGCGCATCATGTTCACAAGGTTCAGCACCGAGGACACGGCGATGAGCAGATCAAAGACCAGTACCAGAATGAGCAGCGGGTGCATGGGCAGTTCCCTCCAAAAGCGGTGCCGCAGCCCGCAGGCGGTGCAGTACCTTACAACGTTAAACTTATTATATCATAAAACCATCACAAAAGTAAATGAATCGCCCCAGATTCGCGTTTGCGAAGTGCAGCGGAGCAATGAAAGCCCCAGTGGGGCTTTTAAGCGACAGAGCGGTCTTGCGCCAGCAAGATGGAGGGGCCTCGCCCCGACAAGCTCCGGGACGATAAGCACAAAAAAAATCCCCCGTTTCCCGAAAGAAACAGGGGAAGTGTGCCGGTTAGTTTAAAAGAAGAGCAAACAGAACGATCTCGGCCGCACAGCGCTTTATCGCAAGGCTAAAAAAGCGCAGATGTAACAGCATATCTGTGATATGCAAACCAACGCGGTTGCTGTTGCATTAAAAAAGTTGGTTTGCTATAAATTTTCAGAGGCTCCCACGGCATTTTCTCCAATTCCGGTGTTGGCATTTTGGTTATAGCTACGAACTTATTTGTTGTAAGTACTATTTGTAGAACAATATATTGACAGATATGATCAGCTCTGCTACGTTAAGTACAGGGTGACCACCATTTTTATTCTATTCAAAAAAGGAGGCTTGACCATGAAACGACTTCGCTTAGGCATACAACTGGCTATATGCCTGCTTGTTTCTCTGATGTTGCTTCTGTGCGGCTGCAGTCGGACAGAAACCAGAGAGATTCCGGCCAGTTCTGCACCGGAAACCGTCCAGGCAACACCGGAATCCGTAAAAAAGAACACCTCCCTTACCCCGCAGGAAGAATTGGAAAAGCTTTCTTTGACACCGCAGACCACACAGTGCCCTATTTGCGGAGGAACCGATCTGAAGGTAACACTTGCAAGTTCTGAAGTGCAAAAAGGGAGCATGCGTGCACAGAAGTGTATCCACTATCTCTATGGGGAAGATTATGTCAGCCCGCTGAACCTTCGTGTATGTGACGTTTGCTTATCGTGCACTTATCCCGAAGACCCCTGGCACGGAGATTGCTATGATGTCCCGCTTGGTTCCAGCACCGTCTGTCATGGCTATCAGTGAGATTCCCGTTTTAAACTGTGATCATTTGACAAAACAGAGCAAATATGCCATCACAAAAAGGCAGAACTTCGCAGGAGGTTCTGCTTTTTTTATCGCAAGGCTAGAAATTAGCGTAACCGTAACAGCATATCTGCGATATGCAAACCAACGTTGTTGCAGTCGCATTAAAAAGTTGGTTTGCTATAGTTGGAACAAAACCTTCGCCTTGTTATTGCAGCCCTCCGGAATGGCACAAAAAAATCCCCCGTTTCCCGGAGGAAACAGGGGAGGGGACTGCCTTGCGGCAGCAATTACTTGTTCTGGATGTACTCGTGGATGGCCTTGGCGGCTGCCTTGCCGGCACCCATGGCCTTGATGACGGTAGCGGCACCGGTCACGGCATCGCCGCCGGCGTACACGCCGTCACGGCTGGTCTTGCCGTCGTCGCCGTCGGTGACGATGCAGCCGTGCTTGTTGGTCTCCAGACCCGGGGTGGTGGAGCGGATCAGCGGGTTGGGGCTGGTGCCCAGGCTCATGATCACGGTGTCCACGTCCAGCTCAAACTCGCTGCCCTTCTTCTCGATGGGGCGGCGGCGGCCGGAAGCATCGGGCTCGCCCAGCTCCATCTCCACGCAGGTGATGGACTTGACGAAGCCTTCGTCGTTGGCGTGGATCTCCACGGGGTTGCACAGGGTCTTGAAGATGATGCCCTCTTCCTCGGCGTGCTCCACCTCTTCCTTACGGGCGGGCAGCTCGGCCATGCCGCGGCGGTAGACGATGTACACGGTCTCGGCACCCAGACGCAGGGCGCTGCGGGCAGCGTCCATAGCCACGTTGCCGCCGCCCACAACGGCGACCTTTTTGCCGGTGCGGATGGGGGTCTTGCTGGTGGGCAGGTAAGCCTTCATCAGGTTGGAGCGGGTCAGGAACTCGTTGGCGGAGTACACGCCCTTCAGGCTCTCGCCGGGGATGCCCATGAAGCGGGGCAGACCGGCACCGGAACCCACAAAGACGGCCTCGTAGCCGTATTCGCCCATCAGCTCGTCGATGGTCAGCACCTTACCAATGACCATGTTGCACTCGAAATCGACGCCCATCTTCCGGAGGCCGTCGATCTCTTGCTGGACGATGGCCTTGGGCAGACGGAACTCGGGGATGCCGTACATCAGCACGCCGCCAGCTACGTGCAGGGCCTCATAGACCGTGACCTTGTAGCCCAGCTTGGCCAGATCACCGGCAGCAGTCAGACCAGCAGGGCCTGCGCCGATGATGGCGACTTTGTGTCCGTTGGGAGCAGGCACGATGGGAGCGGTGTGGACGTTCTCGCGGTGCCAGTCGGCCACGAAACGCTCCAGACGGCCGATGCCGACCGGCTCGTTCTTGATGCCGCGGGTGCACTTGCCCTCGCACTGGCTCTCCTGCGGGCAGACGCGGCCGCAGACGGCAGGCAGGGAGGAGGAGCGGTTGATGACCTGATAGGCGGCCTCGAAATCGCCCTCGGCCACATGGCCGATGAACTCGGGGATGTCGATGCCGACGGGGCAGCCGGTCTGGCAGGGCTTATTCTTGCAGTGGATGCAGCGCTTGGCCTCGTTCACGGCCATTTCGGCGGTGTAGCCCAAAGCCACTTCCTCAAAATTCTTGTTGCGGACGTTGGGGTCCTGAGTGGGCATGGGGCACTTTTTGGGGTCCATATTGAAAGCCATCTTACATTCCCTCCTGAGTCTTGAACAGGTTGCAGGCCTTTTCGCGGGCCTTGGCCTCAAAGGGGCGGTACATGGTGCCGCGGGCCATGGCCTCGTCGAAATCCACGAGGTCGCCGTCGAAGTCGGGGCCGTCCACGCAGGCGAACTTGGTCTCGCCGCCCACGGTCAGGCGGCAGCCGCCGCACATGCCGGTGCCGTCGATCATGATGGGGTTCATGGAGACGATGCTCCTGAGGCCGTGCTTCTGGCAGGTCTTGACCACGAATTTCATCATGATGAGAGGGCCGATGGTGATGACGAGGTCGTACTGGTTGCCAGCGGCCACCAGCTCGTCGAGGGCGGCGGTGACGACGCCCTTGGTGCCGTAGCTGCCGTCGTCGGTCATGATGCGCAGCTCATCGCTGCAGGCTTTGAACTCATCCTCGAGGATGAGCAGATCCTTATTGCGGAAGCCCACGACGCTGTGGACGACGCAGCCCTGCTCGTGCAGCTCCCGGGCGATGGGCAGAGCGATGGCGCAGCCCACGCCGCCGCCGACGACGCAGACCTTCTTCAGGCCCTCGGTCTCGGTGGCGCGGCCCAGCGGGCCGACGAAATCGTGGACGCTCTGGCCCACCTCAAGGCTGTTCAGCTCCATCGTGGTGCCGCCGACGATCTGGAAGATGATGTCCACGGTGCCATTCTCCCGGTCGTAGCCTGCGACGGTGAGGGGGATGCGCTCGCTGTCCTCGAACGGGCGCACAATGATAAACTGGCCCGGCTTTGCCTTTTTGGCAATGAGCGGGGCTTCAATGACCATCTTTGTAACGGTGGGGTTGAGCGCCACCTTTTCCGTGATCTTGTACATTGCGTTTGCTCCTTTTCCTGACGACATATTCCCATGCATGAAAACACGCCTGATCCCCGGTGCAGCCCGAAGCAGCAGGCGCGAAAGTTCAGCAACGATTTGACAATCTTAATTATAACTGCTTCAAAAGGGGAAAGCAATTAAATTTTCTTCGCGTCAGTCTCGACAAACTTGAACGACGGCGCGGTTTTGTGCGCGGCGGGGGGACGGCGACGACTCTTTTTTCGAAAAATGCAAATTTATGGTTGACAAGAGCGGAAAACTGCGGTATAATAAACGACGTCGCCGGAAACACCCGGCGCGCCACAATGGATCTGCGGCCGTAGCTCATCTGGTAGAGCGCCACCTTGCCAAGGTGGAGGTAGCGAGTTCGAGCCTCGTCGGCCGCTCCATTTTTGTGGAAGTTTAGCTCAGCTGGGAGAGCATCTGCCTTACAAGCAGAGGGTCAGCGGTTCGATCCCGTTAACTCCCATAGGTCCCGTGGTGTAGCGGTTATCACGTCGCCCTGTCACGGCGAAGATCGCGGGTTCGATTCCCGTCGGGACCGTTCAAGTAGAAATATTTGAGACTCGTTAGCTCAGTTGGTAGAGCAATTGACTTTTAATCAATGGGTCACTGGTTCGAGCCCAGTACGGGTCATATATGCGGGTGTGGCGGAATTGGCAGACGCACCAGATTTAGGATCTGGCGCTTAACGGCGTGGGGGTTCAAGTCCCTTCATCCGCACCAATTTTTATAAAAAGAAGTCATACGACTTCTTTTTTTCATTTTAGCTATAGCTAAACATTAATTTGAAATTTCTATCTACCTAGTTAGCAATAAATCCATTTTTTAACTTGCTTCATAGTATGTGCCCTTTTGTTTACATATTTAAGTATACTTGATTTTTCTAATTAAAATGTTGTCAAAAAGAACCGTTCCTATTGACACATCAAATCAAAAAATGATCCTGTCATATACAAACATCTCAAAGACGCACCTTCCATTAGGGTGCGTCTTTCATTTTATTATAAAATACCAGGCTCTTTTCTAAAATACTTTATAAAAAACAAAGGAACAAGGCGCATTTTTCAAATTGCCTTGTCCCCTCATTTAGAACTAGTTATTCTTCGGAATATACAGCTCCTTGGTTACAGTATCGTACACTGCAAAAGTATTTACACTTTCAACAGATACCTTTGAGCTATCAAATTTTACTGTACTATCACCAAGAGTTCTCGTTATTCCAATGCCGTTGCTTTCTTCATTACAGTTCAAATTTGAAACAGCATAGTAATCAGAACCAGTTTTGAACTCAAAATATTGCACCATGACAATTTCAGTATCTGTTACACCGCACACCTTTACAAGTTCCACATGTATATATCCTTCTGTATCTACATATACTGAGTAGGTATGATTACCAAAATCAGTGTTTGTAACTTTCAGTCCTGTATCATCTTCGCCATAGCCAAGCATCGTTTTGAAACCACTCTCTGCAGAGTAATATAATCTCTCTGCTTTGAGTTCTGCCTGAAATTTCTCTCGGTCTCTTTCCGAACAAGATCCGGCTACTGCTATTACGGTTACAATTGCAGTACCTACGGCAACAGCTTTTATCAAGTCCACTTTGTCTTTTTTTTCCATTTTTAACAACCTTTCATGAAACATCATGTGAAGGAATCCAGAACCCTCACGTTTATCACAATAAACCTTCGTGAAGG
>OOCQ01000992.1_pt1 | contig 20048 bp, 16 predicted proteins | sample 1671121 | NCBI WGS metagenome assembly OOCQ01 (sample SAMN06348124, study PRJEB24527) | human gut metagenome | biome: human gut; feature: ankylosing spondylitis patient; material: feces | host: Homo sapiens | place: China | collected 2015-10 | reverse complement strand
GTTGCTCAGGTACTTATAAATAAAGTTAAATCAAAGTGTTGCGGAATTAAGGTTATGCTCTTTTCAATACTTAAATTATCGTATATGGTATCTTTGCTTTCAAAAATGTATGATAATCTTTTCAGATTTCCAATTGAATCTATATCCATTGTACGCGCGAATGAATTCAGTGTGAAATAGACTTTGTTATTATTTGATTCAATTTTAGTATCATTTGGTAAAGATATAATATCTCCGTTAAAAGACATCAGGTCACCTCCACTTTTGAACCAACTTTCCTTTTTGGAATTATCCCCAAGATAAGAAACTTCATAGTATGGCATGTGGAGTTTTTGTGATAATTCATTATTTATAATGTCAAATAATTGGTATTCACTTTTACTAATGTTAGTTTTTAATTTTAAATATCTTGGCTCAAGTATATCTATTTGTGTATATACAGCTGGTAGTATTACAGAATTTTCAGTTTCTGTAATATATACTATGCCACTTTTATTTATGATATTATTACTATCTGTTAAAGCAATTTGATATAGGTTCCCTCCTATTTGTTTACCAAGTTTCCCTACTTTTATATAGCATGGTGCCAACAGGCCTCTGCAATATGATGTTAGTTTATTTTTATAGCCATATTTTGTACTAAAGATATCAAATGCATGTTCGAAGCAATTGATTGCTTTCCGATATTCGCTCATTTTCATAAGCAGAACGCCTTCTTCTAATTTAATGATTCCATATGGCTCTGAGTATTCACCAATAGATTCTTTGTAAATATTTCCTGCTTGTCTGTAATATTTTATTTTTTGTGAATATTCTTTTTGAGGAAGTTCTTGCGCTAAGCTGATTAGTGAATCAGCTTTTTGCATTATATTCCTATCATATGGTTTTGTTTTATATGTATCGGATATTTTTGCAGCTTCTTTTTCTTTGCCTAATTTGTATAGGCAATATGCCTCCCATTTTTGTGATGATTTTTTTGAGAAATATGATTTTGGCATTTTTAAACTGTCAATTTCCCATGCTTTTCTGAAGCAACTTTCTGCTTCAGAAAAGTTTTGAATATTTACATAATTTATTCCTTGTCTATAGTAACGCTCAGATTCTTTTGGTTGAGCATTTATAGGCAGACTACTCACTAATAGTGTAAGAAATACTATAAATTGTTTTACTAAAGTGTCCATTTTTAATCTATTTGATAAGATTTTCTAATTTATTTATTCTGCTTTCTAATTCTGGCTGTTCTTTCTTCAGAATGATGAGTACATCCTTGGCCTTGTCTTTCTGGTCATCCTTGATATATGCCAGAGCAAGATACCATCCAATGGTTGCTGAATTTTGAGCACAGTCAACGTCTGTGAGGCGTTTGTCATATAAAGCTTGGAGTTCAGCGATAACCTTTGTCATGTCACGGTCTTTCTTGATCGTTGTTGCTATGGAATCAAGTTTGTTGAGCATGGCTTCATCGCCTTCTCCTCGTTCAGTTAGAGCACCTCCTATGCTGATGTTTTCAGCTACAATGCTATTACGCTGCTGGTAACCATATTCTGTAAAGCGGAGATAGCCTCCGAATCCCATGTAGATGAGCAAAGATGCAGCAATTGCCATAAACTCTTTGAGGCTTATGATTCTTGCTCGGTGTGAAGAGGCTTTTACCGCAGAATTTAGCTGTTCTGTGAAGGCTTTCTCTTCTTCCTGTCGCTTCTCTTTCATCGTTTTTGCCATGAGTGAGGTAGCCAAGGCACGTTCTTTCAAGCTTGAATCATAGTTAAGATCATCTTTGAACTCTGCTTCTTCTTTCGGTGACATATTGTCTCGGATGAAGCGTTCGATTCGGTCATCCTGATCTATGGCGACAGATTCGTTCAGCTGCTCTATGAATGCCTTCTCTTCATCCTGGCGCTTCTCCCTCATACATTTAGCCATGATGGCTGTAGCGAAAGCTCTTTCTCGCAAACCTGGGTCATTGGCCAGGTTTGTCTTGAAAGCTTCTTCCTCTTCTGGCGTCATCTTGTTTCTGATGAACTTGTCTATCTGTTCGTCTTGCAAGATAGCTTCTTGTATATTGTCCTGCTCCATGATGCTACTTCTTTAAAATTTTGAATACTTCTGGAAATAAGGATTCAAGTTTATCCTTGAACTTCTTGACGCAGCGCGATTTGGTTGTCTTTACAGAATTGGCATTGCTGAAATTATATTTCTCAGCTACTGCTGTCAGATTCTCCATGTTATCCCAGTATATGCCATGGAAGATTTTGTTGCAGTTGTTAGGAAGTTGGGTGATGATCTCTTTCACTGCTTCTTCCATCTTGCTCAATTCAATTTCACCTTCGTGTCCATCGGTGGCGGCTGACATCAGATAGGACAGTTTGTCCATATTTACGCTACCATCTTCGTTTTCCTGGATCATAGAACTCATAGAGACTTCTCTTGCTGTCTTATCCACCACGATTTTGCCATTTTCATCTTTGTGCTTGGATTTTGGAATCGTCATCTGTCTCTTCCTGATCATATTCATGGCAGTGTTGTTGCAGATTCCGAAGAAATAGCTTTCAAAGTTTCCACTTTTGCTGGCTAACTCTTCCAGATAGTTGTTTTCTACGTGCATGAGTTTTTCCCACACTCTTGTACATGACTCATAGAAGACATCATCAATGTCTTCTTTAGTTAGAGTATGCTCAAACTTCGAAGCTAGAGCTTTGATTACTTTGGGTCTTAGCTCGACTGCGATTTTGATAAGTTCTGTATTGTCTGATGGTACGTTCATATTTAAAAACTTTTTTCGATTACTAAATTCTGATTCATAGGCCATAGTCCTTCTTTTGTGATTTCCTTGTTGAGTTGGTTGATAACCGTACTTGCGTTGGTTGAAAGTCCAAACTTCTTAATCACTTGTGCCATATGGAAGGATAGGGGACCGTAGATCTTATTGTTTGCCTTGATTTCTCGATTCAACTGATAGGGACGGCATGCTTCAAAGAAAACGACATGAGAAATCTGTCTTGTTTTTTGAACTTTGTAGTAGTTGGCCGTCTCCAGTTTTTGGGGTTTGAAATATTTGCCTCTAGTATAGGTGAATCCCTGCATGGTTCCTCTGGATGGACATTCATCTTCATCGTCGTCCAAACCTTTGGAAGCCGTACCGGCATGGCATGCGTCGAGAACAGCATAGACTACTCCCTTTGGGCCTATTTTTGTTCTGAGTTTGGTAATCAACGGGGCAAGGTCATCATCCAGGATATGTTTGTGCCCTTCATAAACACCTTTTTTATACACCTTTCTAGCATCTACAGGAATGATAGCTTCGTCCCATCCATCAACTTCGTCTCCACTGATGTCCTCAACAGGTTGTCCATGACCGGAGAAATGAAAATAGATGATGTCTCCTTTTCTGGATGTTGCTATTAGTTTATTGATACCCTCTATGATGTTCTTATGGGTAGCTTTTTCATCTGTGAGAGTTGTTACCTTAAATCCCTTAGCTTTCAGAATAGGTGCGAGCAACTTTACATCATTAGCTCCATTGATATTGTTCCACTGATAACCTGTCAGGGCTGTGTCATATTTGGATATGCCCACTAGTAGTGCTCTTTTTTCTTGGGCTTGAAGCCTGAAGAAAAAAGAGCAAACTAGAAGTATGATGAATATTTTCTTACTCATATTGTTTCTTGTTTTGTTTCCAAATTCAATTTTTTGGCAAAAATACAAAAAAATATCGTAAAGGTGAAATTAATTCATATAAAAAATAGATGTTTTTGAAAAAACGGTTTTTACATCGCTTCAAGGCAAAAGGTTGCCCGAAAGGTCACGGTTGCCGTTGAGCGTGTTTTCATGCTCTATATGATGTAAGATGCCGTCAGAGAGAGATGACCATATATGTATGAATACTAGTATCCATACGAGTTTTTTTGTTCAGTTACATGCCAGTTACATGCCAGTTACATGCGCCAAGCACTGTTTTACAGGGCTTTTGCTCTATTTTAGGGCTGTTTCGAGTCGCCCAGTTACATGCCAGTTACATGCCGGTTACATGAGTTATGCCCAATACGGGATGTAATTATGTCGGTTATTACCCTCGGCGTTTTCTTCTTTTATCATCTTTGCTTCCAAGGCATCCTTTATGATTCTGGAAGCCATCGGGTAGTTCTTGTCTTCAATGCCCAAGCGGCCTCGGAGAGATTGGTTGTTCATCTTTTCGTTTGAAACATACCTGAGGCAAGCGTGTTGATAGCAAGCCATCACTCTTTCTGACTTATCCAAATCGGCAAACTTACGGTAGGTGAAAACGGTAGCTTCCGTTCGTGTTTCTTGAAGTTGGATGCGGATAGGAGGTAACTGGTATAATTCTACATAGAAGATAGTCTTATCCATACCGCTTCCCTTCTCTTCACAGATACCTATGCGGCGCATGATGTCGGCAAGAGAGTCGTTTCGAGATTGGTACTCATCGATGAAACGCTCTACGCTGATAAGCGGTTGTCCGGGATTGGAGAACGCAATGCGGTCGGAGTATATTTCAATCATAGGAAATCCCTGCTCTGCAAAATCCTGGTGGATAATCATATTTGCAGTAAGCTCACGTATCGCAATCTCTGGGTACATACGCGTATCCTTTCTTAGAGCTTGACCGATTTCTTCGTTGGCAGGAAGTTGGCTGTTTATCCAGGCAATCATTTCCTCGAAGCTAATGGCATAACCTTTGTCGAATGATTTTTCGCGAAATGTTTCAATCTTTCCCTTGCCTTTATAGACAATAACTCTAACCATTTTTCTTTTCAATCCATCGAAGTCGGAAAGGCGTTTGGCAAACAGAATAGCGCCAAGTTCGGTAATTCCATATCCGATTTCATCTTTGGTAATCAAGTTCTCAGAAAGGAATCGGTCCAAGATACCATTGATGTCTTGTGGAAGTGGCAAGTTCATCATGTCAAAGTACACTTCTGCACTGAGAAAAGAAAACACATCTTGTCCAGACAAGCCCTTTTTCAAGATTATCTTTTCCAATGGCTTCTGACCACCTTTCCATATCTTGGCTTCTTTAGCCGGAAAGTCTTTCAACTTTCGGGTAATGGTACCCACTCTGATATAAGACTCATGCAGGAAACTTACAGGGCGGTTTGTTGTAGCTGGTATTTTGAAGATGCAGACATGCCCGTTGGCTTCATAATCAAAATCATCGATTATTTCGAAGTCAATACGGGGATTCAGACGGGTTGACAACCAGGATTCCAGTTCTTCGTTGCCAACCATTTTCTGTTTACCATATAAGTCTGTGCCAATTACGTCATGGCTTTCGTCATCAATGCCAAATACGATGTAACCAAATGGCATATTGCTCAAATAGGCACTATTTGACAGGGCAGAGATTCTTTCGCCAATCTCTTCCTTAGAATGAAAATTATGTTTGAACTCTAACCACTCCGTCTCTTTTGGCTTGGCGGTCAGAGCATCTATCAGTCTTTTGAAATCAATATACTCCATTATGAATAAAATGTTTATTTTGATACAAAGATAATATTTTTCTTTGAAAGTAGGGCATATCTTTGGGAGGAAAATGTATTTTCTTAGTGATTTTTTCAGTTTTGGGCGAAAAACTCTATGTATGGGGCTAAACTAAATATTAGTTGTACAGGCTTGATGGATGGTTCGCCTAACTATGGCATGAAAGCAATGAAGAGGGTAGAGCGTAAATGATAAGTTACTGATAATGCTAATATGCCTAATAGTTAGTTCTTCTTTTTACTCAAATGTATGGTGTGTGTAATCGCAAGAAATAGTGTGAAAGTATGTAAAATGATGACTTGTTCTTGCCAACCGATTCAATTTAGTTTGAAATTATGTTGGCAAAATGTTGGCAATTTCTAGAAACAAAAAATCCTAACCGCTTATTATCAAGCAGTTAGGATTTTTATCGGTGCGCCTGATAGGACTCGAACCTACACGGCCTGAACCACTAGATCCTAAGTCTAGCGCGTCTACCAATTTCGCCACAAGCGCATTTGCGAGTGCAAAGATACAATATTTTTCTGAATAAAAAGAAGAAATATGCAAAAAAAAGCGGATTCGCTTGTTTTTTACGAGAAATAATGGTACTTTTGCAGACAAGTTATGACAAGCTATATATGCAGGCAAGTTATGACAAGCTATATATGCAGACAAGCTATAATATGCTATAATAAGCAAGTAAACTTTAAATAACATAACAATGAACACAAGACATCTATTATTGTGGGCATCTCTTGCTTTGACGATGCCCCTTGCTGCGCAGACTCCTCAGGAGGATTTCAAGCGCGACATTACCCTTTCGGGTAGCAACTATGTGGCTTATCGTGGACCGCAGAAGCAGTTGACTCCTGCTCCTAAGGGATACAAGCCTTTTTATCTGAGTCACTATGGTCGTCATGGCTCCCGCTATATGATTGGCAAGAATGCGTATGATGTGCCTTATTTCTCTCTGCTCAAGGCGAAGCAGAAGGGAAAACTGACTGCCAAGGGCGAGTAGACGCTGGAGAAAGTGAAGATGATTCGCGAGGAGGCGAGGGGACGTGAAGGCGAACTGACTCCGCTCGGCGCCCTGCAGCATCAGGGCATTACCCGAAGAATGATGGAGAGATTTCCTGAGATCTTTGCCGGTAATACGAATATCGAGGCTCGAAGCACAACGGTAATCCGATGCATTCTCTCTATGGAGAACGGTTTGCAGCAGATGCTCCGCATGAATCCTAAGCTTCATATCTTCCACGATGCCAGCGAGCATGATATGTGGTATATGAATCTGGGCGACAGACACCTGGATAGCCTGAAGAACTGCGTGGGCAGCAGGGTGGTGCAGCAGGAGTTTGCCCAGAAGCACATTAACTGCAGTCGCCTGATGAAGGAGCTTTTCAACGACCCTGCCTGGGTGAAGCAGAATATCGACCAGAGCGACTTGAACAGAAAGCTTTATGAGATGGCGAGCTCTATCCAGGGCACGGAATTGAGGGGCAAGGTTTCGCTCTACGATCTCTTTACAGAGGAGGAACTGTATCAGAACTGGCTGAATGCCAATATCTGGTGGCAGATGGCTTACGGCAATTCGCCTTATACGGGCAATGTGCAACCGTTCTCGCAGCGCAATCTGCTGATAGATATTCTCCAGAAGGCGGATAGCTGCATCGCTTTGCCGCATCCGGGTGCTACCCTGAGATATGGCCATGATACGATGGTTACTCCGCTCACCTGTTTGCTGAATTTGAACGGGTATGGCGAGGAGATTAAGGACCCGGAGAAGATTGCTTCTCAATGGTGGGATTATAAGATTACGCCGATGGCTACGAATTTGCAGTTTGTTTTTTATAGAAACAAGGCGAATTATGTGCTGGTGAAGGTGCTGCTCTGCGAGGATGAGGCTACGCTTCCTATCAAGAGCGACGTGGCGCCTTATTACCACTGGAAGGATTTCAAGGATTATTATCTGAGAAAGCTGGTAGGGGGTATAAAAATAAAAAATGATAAATGAAGGCTGCGGACTGCTGGGGACAGGCGATGGAATCGCCTGGAACGGGGGCAGGAGGGGGACAGGCTTCTTTTTTGCTGAAACGCTGAAACGCTGAAACGCGAAACGCAAGAAACCCGCTAGGCGTCCCGGCGGATTTGCAATCCGCCGTCAAAAAATGTTCGACCTATTAAAACCGGGGGATTTGTAATCCCCCACCAAAAAGGAAAGGCATGCTCCTTTGCTGCGGATTTCAAATCCGCAGAGCATCAATAGGTTAGGACATTTTTTAACGCCGGATTTCAAATCCGGCGGGACGCCTGGCGGGCTTGCGTTCCTGAAAAAATAAAAATGGCGGGACGCCTGGCGGGCTTGCGTTCTTGAAAAAATAAAAATGGCGGGACGCCTGGCGGGCTCGCGTTCTTGAAAAAATAAAAATGGCGGGACGCCTGGCGGGCTTGCGTTCCTGAAAAAATAAAAATGACGGGACGCCTGGCAGGCTCGCGTTCTTGAAAAAATAAAAATGACGGGACGCCTGGCGGGCTCGCATTCTTGAAAAAATAAAAATGGCGGGACGCCTGGCGGGCTTGCGTTCTTGAAAAATAAAAATAGGGTGTGTCATAAGTCCATGACACACCCTCTTTTCTATGATGGGGGATTATTGCTTCGAAAGCCATTCTCTATCCTTGTCGTCTTCTGTGAAATCCTTGTCGGAGAAGAGGTTGGTTTGGCCGGTTAGCTCGTCGATGACTTGCTGCTCGCTCTTTCCGGCATCTGGATCCAGGTTTTCTCTTGGCTCCTCGGCGCCTTCCTGCTCATCTGAGGCATCATCGTCGGATGGGGCTTCTGGGTCAGGGAATCTCGTTGGCTCCAGTTCCTCGATGCTTTCCAGCTTCCAGGTGGTGAGGCGCTTGCCCTTTGCCTTGAAACTCTTCTGGGCGATAAACTGCTCGGCATCGATTTCCTCGGCAGGACGTATGGCATCTGCTCCGCCATAGGTTACCTTGAGACGAGGGAATGGCGTGTCGGTGAGCAGGATGAGCTGACTGTTAGGGTTCTCTCCCAGGCAGTTCTGATGGCGCTTGGTGGCATCCATCGTAAATCGCTTGATGTATGGATAACCCTCGTTGTCGGCATCATAGAGGATAGCCGTCCATACCTTGTGCTCATTCCATTTCTCCAACCTCAGGATGTTGTCTTCGTAGTGATTGTTGGCATCGAAGTTGGTGATGTAGAACTCACCGTTGTCCAATACCACCAGGATGGCATCATCGTCGTTGAATTCACCCAGGAATCTTCCGTTCTCATCGTAGTTGATGCGGTTTACATCCGGGTCGAACCAAACCTTTCTTCCGCCCAGGGTACTGTGACCGTGGCTCTTCAAGCCGATGCGGCGGATGGTGCGCTTGGTAAGCAGATTGCCCTTGGCAGCTCTGCCCTTGATGAGGATATCCGAGAAATCCTTTTCCAGGAAAATGCTCTGGCGCTTGCGGCTCAGGTCAGGTTCCAGCGTCACCTTGATGATTTCTGCCTCGCCGTTAGGGTTGGCTGTGAAGTAGATGATGCGGCTTCCGGCTGTGCCCTGGGTGATGTCGTAGAGCTTGTCGCGCGTCATGGCGGTTACGTTGAATCGCTTGATGAAGTAGTCGCCCTGCTTGCCGTCGCGATATACGCAGTTGTAGATGGTTCGCTTGTCGTTCTTCTTGAACACCTGCACGTGGAGGATGTTCTTGCCCACGAATATCTTGTCGGCCACCTTGGTAACCTTGAATTTTCCATCCTTGTAGAAGATGATGATGTCGTCGAGGTCGGAACAGTTGCATACGAACTCGTCCTTCTTCAATCCCATTCCCACGAAACCTTCCTGTCGGTTGATGTAGAGCTTCTGGTTTGCCTCTACTACCTTTGTCACCTCGATGGTATCGAAGTTGCGGATTTCCGTCTTTCTAGGATGCAGTTTTCCGTATTTACCCTTCAGATATTCAAACCAGTTGATGGTGACATCGGTCATGTGCGCCAGGTCGTTCTCGATTTCGGCAAGTTCTGCCTTGATCTTCATCAGCAGTTCATCAGCCTTATCCTTATTATATTTAAGGATGCGCTGCATCTTGATTTCCAACAGCTTGAGAATGTCATCCCTGGTTATCTCGCGATGGAAGGCATATTCCACCATGCCCTTGCCATCCACTTCGGCGGTGAAGAGCTTGTCTTTGAAAGGCTCCAGTTTGGAATCGATGAATGCCACTACCTCGTCCTGGTTCTTGCTCTGCTCGAACTTGCGCTCCTTGTAGATGCGCTCTTCGATGAAGATGCGTTCCAAGGATGAGAAGAATAGCTGCTCTTCCAACTCGCCCTTGCGAATCATCAGTTCGCGGCGCAGCAATCCCATGGTGCGATCTACGCTGTGGCGAAGAACATCGCTGATGGTAAGGAACTTCGGCTTGTTGTCCTCAATGACGCAGCAGTTGGGCGAGATGTTGATCTCGCAATCGCTAAAGGCATAGAGGGCATCCATGGTCTTATCGGATGATGTGCCTGGAGCCAGATGCACGAGAATCTCTACGTTGGCAGAGGTGACATCTTCTATCTTTCTTGCCTTGATTTTTCCCTTTTCCACCGCCTTGGTGATGCTTTCGATGAGGCTCACCGTGGTTTTGCTGTATGGAATTTCGGTGATGACGAGGGTCTTGCTGTCGAGTTTGTCGATTTTGGCTCTCACCTTCAAGGTTCCGCCACGCTGACCGTCGTTGTATTTGCTTACGTCGATGGCTCCACCCGTAGGGAAATCAGGGTAGATGGCAAAGTCCTCTCCCCTGAGGTAGTGGATGGCTGCATCGCAGAGGTCGTTGAAGTTATGTGGCAACACCTTGCTGCTCAATCCCACGGCGATACCCTCGGCACCCTGTGCCAGGAGCAGCGGGAATTTAGCAGGCAGGGTGATAGGCTCCTTGTTGCGGCCGTCGTAAGAGAGTTGCCAGTCGGTGGTTTTCGGATTGAACACCACGTCGAGCGCAAACTTCGAGAGTCGTGCCTCGATATAACGGGGTGCTGCCGCACGGTCGCCCGTGAGGATATTTCCCCAGTTACCCTGCGTGTCGATGAGAAGGTCTTTCTGTCCCATCTGCACCAGGGCATCGCCGATGGAAGCGTCTCCATGTGGGTGGAACTGCATCGTGTGTCCCACGATGTTGGCCACCTTGTTGTATCTTCCGTCGTCCATGCGCTTCATGGAGTGGAGGATGCGTCGCTGTACGGGTTTCAATCCGTCTTCGATATGCGGAACTGCTCGCTCCAGAATCACATACGACGCATAGTCGAGGAACCAGTTCTGGTACATGCCGCTGAGGTGGTGTACGGCGGATGCATCGAATCGGTTCACCGGCTTATAGTCGGAATGTTTCTCCTGAGCATCAGAATTCTCCAAATCATCCGGATTTTGGCCTTCCAGCTCGTTTTTATCTTTAATTTCGTCGCTCATATATGATTATTATCAAAGGCTTTGCAGCCATTTTTTTCCAGATTTTGTGCCTAACCAAATGTTGAGGATAAGAGCTATAGCTCCAGTTCCTGCTAGTGTTATGATTAAAGCTTCCATATCTTTTATTTTTTTGCAAAGTTACGAATTTATTCGCATTCCACAATGAAACAAAGTGGAAAAGCGATAATTTTTCCTAATTTATGGCAAAGATACAACATTTTTTCGAGAAAAAGGCTTATCTTTGCAGAAAATTTAAGAAAAATAAGATTTAATCATGGCACAAGAAGATGTTTTTAAGAAAATCGTAAGCCATTGCAAGGAATATGGCTTCGTGTTTCCAAGTAGTGAAATTTATGATGGCTTGGCTGCCGTTTACGACTATGGTCAGAACGGTGTTGAGCTCAAGAACAATATCAAGCAGTACTGGTGGCAGAGCATGGTATTGTTGCACGAGAACATTGTTGGTCTCGATGCAGCTATCTTCATGCACCCTACTGTATGGAAGGCTTCCGGTCACGTTGATGCCTTCAATGATCCATTGATTGATAACCGCGACTCCAAGAAGCGTTATCGTGCCGATGTGCTCATCGAGGATCACATGGCTAAGTATGAGGAGAAGATTGCCAAGGAGATTGCCAAGGCTCAGAAGCGCTTCGGCGATAGCTTCGATGAGGCTCAGTTCCGCGCTACCAACCCTCGCGTTCTGGAGAACCAGAAGAAGTTTGATGACCTCCATGCCCGCTATACTGAGGCTATGCAGGGTCCTAACCTCGAGATGCTGAAGCAGATTATCGAGGACGAGGGTATCGTTTGCCCTATCAGCGGTACCAAGAACTGGACAGACGTTCGTCAGTTCAACTTGATGTTCTCTACCCAGATGGGTGCGGCAAGCGATGCTACAAGCAAGGTATATCTGCGTCCTGAGACAGCTCAGGGTATCTTCGTTGATTACTTGAGCGTTCAGAAGACCGGCCGTATGAAGTTGCCATTCGGTATCTGCCAGATTGGTAAGGCATTCCGCAACGAGGTGGTTGCCCGTCAGTTCGTATTCCGTATGCGTGAGTTCGAGCAGATGGAGATGCAGTTCTTCTGCCAGCCAGGCACTGAGATGAAGTGGTTTGAGTATTGGAAGAAGGTTCGCTTGGCATGGCACGAGGCACTGGGCATGGGCAACGAGAACTATCGTTACCACGACCACGAGAAGTTGGCTCACTATGCTAACGCTGCTACTGACATCGAGTTCAAGATGCCATTCGGCTTCAAGGAGGTGGAGGGTATCCACAGCCGTACCAACTTCGACCTTTCTCAGCACGAGAAGTACAGCGGCCGTTCTATCAAGTACTTCGATCCAGAGAAGAACGAGAGCTATGTACCTTACGATGTGGAGACCTCTATCGGTGTTGACCGTATGTTCCTCAGCGTGATGTGCCACTCTTACTGCGAGGAGAAGTTGGAGAATGGTGAGACACGTGTTGTTTTGCGCTTGCCAGAGGCATTGGCACCAGTGAAGTGTGCCGTGTTCCCATTGGATAAGAAGGATGGCCTGCCAGAGTTGGCTCACGAGATTGTGGATGAGTTGAAGTTCCACTTCAATACCCACTATGGCGATCCTAAGGATTCCATCGGTAAGCGTTACCGTCGCCAGGATGCTATCGGTACTCCATTCTGTATCACCGTTGACCACGAGACACCTAAGGATCACAAGGTAACTTTGCGTTATCGTGATACCATGGAGCAGGAGCGCGTAGCTATCTCTGACCTTCGTGGCATCATCGAGGATCGCGTAAGTATCACCAGCGTATTAAAGAAACTTGGTAATGAAATTAAGAATTTCTAAATATCTCTTCTTGCTCGTGATGGCAGTGTTCGCCCTGTCATCATGCAGCGAGAACGATGACTCCTATGATGAGTATGCCAACTGGCAGGAGCGCAACGAGCAGGCTTTTGCCGATACGCTGGCTTACGCAAAGAAGATGGGAGAGAGCCAGGGATGGTATGTATATCGCAAATGGAGCTTGGAGAACCAGACGCCTAACAAGGATGTGAACGGCGTGGATGTACCCCTGAGCTACAAGGATTGCGACCACATCATCGTTCATGTGCTCGATAAGGGCGAGGGCACCACCAGTCCTTTATATACCGACTCTGTGAAGGTGAGCTATTGTGGCAGGTTGATTGAAACCACCGATAAGGATGGCAACGTGAATGCGGGATATGTGTTTGATAAGAATTTTGAAGGTACTTACAACAAGAAGACCGCCATGCTTTCTACCTTTGCCGTGAGCAATGTGGTGGATGGCTTTGCCACTGCCCTGATGCACATGCATCCGGGCGACCACTGGATGGTTTACATTCCATACCAGTTGGGTTATGGTACCACAGGCAACGGTTCTATCCCTGCCTATTCGATGCTTCGCTTCGAAATAGCGCTGGATAGCTATCATTCAAAGTAATGCATCAGATAAGGTGATTGCACCCGATAACGTGGTTACACCTTATTATATATATACGGCGTAAAATAACACCGTATTATATAAAAAGGAGATAAGAGGAGCGTTCCTAAGTTTGCTTACAAGCATTCTTAGGAACGCTCTTTTGTGTTAACAAGCATTGCGATAATGTTAATAAGTGTTCGTGTGCGCACACGAAAATATGATATACGTCAAAAAATGTTAGTTTGATGATTTTTTTCAGGAAAAAGTATTGTAGTTTCAAAAAATTGTTGTACCTTTGCAGCAGAAAAAATAAGTTTTAGGTTTTAGTTAGGTAATAGATTTTATTAGGTTTTAGTTGTTAGGTAAAAAATAAAAGTTAAGATTGTTGTTCATAGGTTAGGTTTTTAGTTTAGGTAAAATTAAGATTGTTTATTCAAACTAGGTGTTAGTTAAGGTAAAGAAAAGATTGTTTATTCAAGGACGACGAGACAGTACTGTTCTGCTTACGCAGAAGTTAAGTTTTGGGAAAAACAAAGGTACGACAAATTTTAAATTTAAATAGAAGGTGGCGTTCCTCTTTTGAGGGTCGCCACTTTTTGTGTCATTTCATTAGTAGAAAGATATGTTATTCAAGAATAAAACTGATTATCTGATGGAGTCGATTCGCGAAGGCAGGGCGATGACCCGTCGGGAGAAGCTCAATCTCATCGTAGGATTGAGTGTACCATCCATGTTGGCACAGATTTCCACCGTGATGATGTTCTTTATCGATGCCTCGATGGTAGGACATCTGGGAGCCGAAGCTTCTGCCAGCATCGGTTTGATAGAGTCAACCACCTGGCTTGTTGGCAGTTTGTTGGCTGCTGCTGCCACGGGTTTCTCGGTGCAGGTGGCTCACTTCATCGGTGCCAACGATTTCGTGAAGGCACGCCAGGTGTATCGCCATGCCCTGATATGCGGTTTGGCGTTCAGCTTGATGCTCACCCTGGTGGGCGTGGGCATTCATGGATATCTGCCTTACTGGTTGGGCGGTGGCGACGACATAGCGCCTTATTCCTCCCGGTATTTCCTGATATACAGCCTTGTGCTGCCCTTTGTGTTCCTCTATCACATCTCCGAGATGATGCTCAAGTCGGCAGGCAACATGCATACACCTAGTGTGATGGCGGTGCTGATATGCATCTGCGATGTCATCTTCAACTATCTCTTCATCTATATCATGAAGATGGGCGTAGTGGGAGCGGCTTGCGGTACGGCGATGGCCTACTTCTGCATCTCGCTGCCTAATCTCTGGATTTCGGCATGCAGAAACCGGATTCTGAATCTCCGACAGGACAAGGAACCGTTCCGCTGGGTGAAGAGCTATGTGCATCATGCCTGCCAGATCAGTGTTCCGATGGCCATTCAGAATATCCTGATGAGTGGAGCACAGATTGTGAGCACCATGATTGTGGCGCCTTTGGGCAATATCGCCATTGCAGCCCATTCCTTCGCCATCACCGCCGAAAGTCTCTGCTATATGCCGGGTTATGGCATCGGCGATGCGGCAAGTACCCTGGTGGGACAGACGCATGGGGCAGGGCGCACCGACCTCTGCAAGAGCTTTGCCTATCTCACCGTGGGATTGGGCATGAGCGTGATGGCATTGATGGGAGTGGTGATGTTTGTCTTTGCACCTGAGATGATAGGCGTACTGTCGCCGGTGGAGAGCATCCGCGAACTGGGCACCATCTGCCTGCGTATCGAGGCCTTTGCCGAACCGTTCTTTGCAGCGAGCATCGTAACCTATAGCGTTTGTGTGGGAGCGGGCGATACGAAGAAGCCTGCCGCCATCAATCTGGGCACGATGTGGCTGGTAAGGCTCACCCTTGCCTATGGGCTTTCGAAGAGCTACGGATTGGAGGGCGTCTGGATAGCCATGGCCACGGAGCTTACGCTGAGAGGATGCCTCTTCCTGGTTCGCCTGTTCAGGGGATCGTGGATGAAGAGCTTTAGGGTTTAATGTTAGTTTAATGTTAGTTTAATGTTAGTTTAATGTTAAGATTTGCAGGTATTTGGGAAGATAATCTCTCAAATACTTGCAAATCATGTTTATTTTGTGTAATTTTGCAGTCGAAATTACTAATATTGCATATTTATTAATATTCAGCAGAGAAAATATGAGATTAAGAAAGATTTTTGCAGCGGCACTGCTGCTGCTCTCTGTGGGAAATGCGATGGCACAGATGCCTCCTATCCCAGTGGACAAGAATGTGAAGATCGGTCATCTTGAGAATGGCTTGACCTACTACATTCGTCATAATGCTTTCCCTGAGCATGTGGCTAGTTTCTACATCGCTCAGAAAGTGGGTTCTATCAATGAGAATGACGACCAGCGCGGTTTGGCTCACCTTTTGGAGCACCTCGCCTTCAATGGCACCGAGCACTTCAAGGGCAATTCCCTCCAGGATTACCTGCAGAGCATCGGCGTGGAGTATGGTCGCAACCTCAATGCCTATACCAGCATCGATAAGACCGTTTATTATTTCACCGATGTGCCTACTACCCGCACCTCAGCAGTGGATTCCTGCATGCTCATCCTCAAGGATTGGAGCAACGGCATCTCGCTGACCAAGGAGGCCATCAACGATGAGCGCGACGTGGTACACAATGAGTATCGTCTGCGCATGGTGGGTCAGCAGCTCATGTTGGAGCGCAACCTGCCTAAGCTCTACCAGGGCGAGAAGTACGGCTACCGTATGCCTATCGGCTTGATGAGCGTCGTAGATGGATGCGACCCTGAAACCCTGCGTGCTTACTATCGCAAGTGGTACCGTCCGGACAACCAGGCAATCATCATCGTGGGTGATATCGATGTAGATCATGTAGAAGCACAGATCAAGAAGCTCTTCTCGGGCATCAAGGTGCCTAAGAATGCTGCCAAGGTAGTGCCAGTGCCAGTGGCTGACAACGATACAGCCATCTACGTAATCGACAAGAACAAGGAGCAGAAGTTCGACATGATCAATATCATGATGAAGACCGATGCATATCCTGATTCCTTGAAAGGCAACATGGCCTACCTGATTGAGGGCTACCTCCGCAACGTGGTAGGTTCGATGTTCGATGCCCGCTTGTCAGAGCAGACACGTGAGGCAGATTGCCCATTCCTCCAGGGAAGCGCAGGCATCGGCTCTTACCTCATTTCTGGTACAAAGGATGCCTTCTCTATCTCGGGTGTGGCTAAGCCAGGCAAGGTAAAGGAGGCTTATGCAGCCTTCCTGCGTGAGGCAAAGCGTGTACGCGACTTCGGTTTCACAGCCACAGAGTATGCACGTGCCAAGGAGAACTTCCTGAGCGGTATGGAAACCATGTATGAGAACCGCAACAAGATGAAGAACGAGCAGTTTACTACCCAGTATGTGGATCACTTCACAGACAATGAGCCAATCCCAGCTCTCGAAGATGAGTACAAGATTTATCAGATGATAGTGCCAAACCTTCCTGTTGAAATCATCAACAATGCGATGAAGAATCTGATTTCAGAAACCGACACCAACTTTGTGAGCATGGTGCTGATGAAGGAGGCAGAGGGCGTAAGCTATCCTACAGAGCAGGAACTTGCTGCCATCGTGAAGCAGGTACGCGGCGAGAAGCTGGAGGCTTATGTGGATAACGTGAAGCAGGAACCACTGATGGCTTCAGCTCCTAAGGCTGGCAGCATCAAGAAGGTGGTAGAGAACAAGGTGCTCGGCTTCAAGAAGCTCACCCTCTCTAACGGTGCCAAGGTGGTATTGAAGAAGACCGACTATAAGGATAATGAGATTCGTGTTGCCGGAAGTGCCAACGTGGGTTACTCTGCATTCCAGAACGACCCTGTTAACGCTGCCAATGCTTCTACCGTATGGGAAGTAAGCGGATTGGCTGGTTTCACAGGCAACGATCTGCAGAAGATGCTGGCTGGTAAGCAGTGCAGCGTAGGTCTCACCATGAGTCCTTTCCGTCACGGTATCGCCGGTACTTCTACTCCTAAGGATTTGGAAACCATGATGCAGCTTCTCTATCTCTCGATGACCAACCTGACCAAGGACGAGAAGGCATTCGAGAACCTGAAGAATACTTATACCACCGTGCTCTCTAACAAGAGCAACAACCCTAACATGGTATATCAGGATTCTATCCAGAGCACTCTCTATCTGGGCAACAAGCTGGCGCTTCTTCCAAATGTAGAGGATATCCAGAACATCAACTACGACCGTGTACTCGACATGCAGAAGCAGCTCTATGGCAATGCCAAGGACTTCACCTTCTACTTTGTAGGTAACTACGACGAGAAGGTACTCCTGCCACTCATTGAGCAGTATATCGCTTCTCTGCCAAACAAGGGCATGAAGCTGAAGAACCAGAAGATTCCATACGCTAAGGGCGAGGTGAAGAACATCTTTACCAAGGCAATGGAGAATCCACAGAGCCAGGCACGCGAGATGTGGTTCGTGAAGTTGCCTGCTTATACTCAGAAGACAGCCGTATTGGCTGATATTTCTGCCCGTCTGTTGGAGATGAAGTATCTGCGCAGCATCCGTGAGGAGTTGAGTGCAGCTTACAGCACTGGTGCATCTTGCGGTTTGATTTTCGATTACGACGGCAAGTTGGCACTTACCATCAACGGTACGGCTCAGTTGAACCCAGATAAGGTAGATGCAGCTGTTCCTTGCTTCTTCAAGGGTATGGAGGAGACGATTGCTGCTCCTGATGCCAACGACTTGCAGAAGGTGAAGGAGATTCTGCTGAAGCAGGCTGGTGTTGACGAGAAGACCAACAGCTACTGGATGCAGGTATTGAGCATGTATGATTTGCGTAAGGTAGATACCCACACCAACTACCGTGAGATGGTGAAGTCGGTAACTGCCCAGCAGATTTCAGACTTCCTGAAGAACGTGGTACTGAAGAGTGGCAACCACTTCGAGGTAATCATGAAGGCAGAGAAGAATAAGTAATGCTTCATACGCCCTGAAAGGGCAGAAGCATTGCTTGAAAATATAAAGATGAAAAAGCCCCGTTGCTGAACCGAAATGTTCATGCAACGGGGTTTTTTACTTTTAGTTTTCTTTTTCTAAAAAACTTCTTTTTCCCAAAAACTTCTTTTTTTAAATTAAGAGTCATTCTGAAAAAATCTCTCTTCGAAGGATTTTAATCCTTGTCAGCTTCATAAACTGTGAAGGACTTAATCTCTTCTCTTAGCCTTAGAGGCAAGGGCCTCGCGGCGATCTTGAAGAATCTTCTGGCACTTGTTCAATGCCTGGTTTTCATTACTCGTGTTTACCTTAATTAAATCATTCATAACCTATTGTATTTTTATTAACGCTGCAAAGATAATACATTCTGATAACATTTTGGGGTAAAAATCGATATTTTTTGTATATTTATTGATTTTTTTTGATTTAAGTCAAAAAGATGAATCATTTGCACTATTTTTTTCACGAAAAACTACATTCGAATAAACCTTTGCACCTCCATTCCTCTATGAATCGTGCAGGGTGTACAGTTCTGAAGGTTGATAAGTGATGAAGAATTTCGCAGAAAATAGGGAATAGGGTAGATAAAAAAAGGGAAAATCCTTTCGTTATTTCATAAAAAATAGCGACCTTTGCACCCGTTAACATGAATATCGATATAAAAATTATATAGAAAGTAAAATGAAAAAGGTAATTCTAATGGCTGCCCTCGTGCTCGCATGCACAGCAGGCAGCAATGCTAGCGCCATGAACGAGGCAGCGCTTAATGCCTCTAAATCGGAGTTGATGCCAGTGAAGAAGACAACCAAGAAATCAACCAAGAAATCTTCTTCAAAGAAATCAACCACCAAGACTACCAAGAAGTCAACTACAAAGACTTCTACTAAGAAATCTACATCTACTTCTGTAGATGGAACTACTGGTGCTACAACTTCAGCCACTGCTGCCACCACCACATCAACATCTGCCACCACCACAGCCAATAACGCTGCTGCTACCAATACCGGTTCTACCATCGCCAATGTATTGGGCGGATTGCTCGGTGCTGCTACAGGTAATACTTCTGGCAGCACTTCATCTGCTGGCAGCATCATCAGTGGCCTCTTGAACAATGTAATCGGTTCTGGTACCTTCTCTAAGGCTGATCTCTGTGCTCATACCTGGAAGTATAGCAAGCCTGGTTGCGCCTTTACTTCAGAGAACCTGCTGGCAAAGGCGGGTGGCGAGATTGCTGCCAACAAGGTGGAGGAGAAGTTGAGTACCTATTATAAAAAGTTTGGTTTCAACAGTTCAAACACCCAGTTTACTTTTACCACCGATGGCAATTTCTCTGCACAGATTGACGGCAAGCCATGGCAGGGTACCTATACCTTTGATGAGAAGACTCATGCTATCCATCTGAAGGGTCTTCTGCTGAGTGCTTCGGGTTATGCCACCAAGACTACCAATGGCATCAGCCTTCTCTTCGATCAGAAGAAGCTTCTCAACCTCATCAAGATGCTGAGTACCTTCAAGGGCAGTTCTACTCTCAGCGCCGTGGGTTCTATCGCCAACAGCTACGACGGTATGCGTGTAGGTTTTGAAATGACTAAGTAATATACCCGTCAGGCGTCCCGGCGGATTTGCAATCCGCCGTCAAAAAATGTTCGACCTATTAAACCGGGGGATTT